>PVMK01124253.1_pt1 | contig 102023 bp, 91 predicted proteins | sample 1853481 | NCBI WGS metagenome assembly PVMK01 (sample SAMN08533507, study PRJNA380276) | Marine sediment metagenome, whole genome shotgun sequencing project.
AACGTGGATTAGGTGCATCAAAACTGGCTATTGCTTCAGTGGGTGGTACTATTAACGTGGTAACCAAATCTTCTGATGTAGCTCAAGGCGGAACAGTTGCTGCTACAGTAGGAAATGACGCTTATCAAAAGTATGTGGCAAGCTATAATACCGGAATTATGGCAAGCGGATTTTCATTCAGTATATTACTAAGCACATTTAAAGGGGATGGATATATAGACGGAACCAAAGGTGCTGGCGCAAACTATTATATTGGTTTAGGATATGAGGTCAATGATAAACATAATTTACAATTCATTTTCACAGGAGCTCCACAATGGCATGATCAAAAATCCTGGGCACCATCAATCAGTGATCATCAATTATATCAAGAAGGAGGTATGGATCCTAATGCCACAACTCCTAACAGAAAATATAATAGCGACTGGGGTTATAGAAATGGCAAAGAATATTCTTTTAGACAAAATTTCTACCATAAGCCTGTTATGTCGATAAACTGGGAATTTGAAATTACTGATACACAATTATTATCTGTTGTTGCCTATGGCTCCTGGGGCCGTGGAGGTGGAACAGGAGAAATTGGTAGAATTAACGGAACTAGACAATATTCGTCAACGTTTAAGGATAACTTTGGGCTTGTTCGTGTAGATGACATTGTTACCTGGAACGGTGGGGGAACGGTATCTGATTTTGGAGGTGACAGACACCTGTTTGATAATAGTTATGTTAATACGGGCAATGATGGTCACCCTGATGGGGAAGGTAAATATGGCTCTGATAATGGTATCTCCAGACGAGCTTCCATGAACTCCCATAACTGGTATGGCAGTATTATGAATTATCATAATGATATTAGCGAGCATTGGAGCTTTGACGTTGGAGCTGATCTAAGAAAATATAAGGGTATTCATTACAGAGTCGTAAATGATGGTCTGGGATCAAATTATTATATTGATTACGATAATATTAACAACCCAAAACATGTCATTACTCCTGATCAATATGTTGAAGCAAAACCAAGTTTGAATCCTTGGGCAGATATTAAAGGTCAGGAAAAAATTGATTATTATAATGATGGTCTTGTTGGATGGCAAGGTGTCTTTGGACAGGGAGAATATAAAACAGAGAAAATTTCAGTATTCGTGCAGGCATCATTTTCTAATCAGGGTTATGAACGAGTGGAATATTTCAACGAAACTCCCGGAAATCAAGAATCCGGTGTTGAAAACCTTACCGGAGGAAATATAAAAGGTGGTTTGAATTGGAGAATCAACGATGTTCATAATGTATTTTTTAATACAGGATATTATTCTAAACAACCATTATTTGATGCTGTATATATTAATTTTAGCAATACCCTAAACCCGGATCTAACGAATGAAACTATTGTTGGTTTTGAATTAGGTTATGGATTTAGAAGTGCAAAATTTAATTTAAATGCAAATCTGTACAGAACTTCATGGGCAGACCGTTTTGAAACAGACGGAGTGACCATTGGTGATTTTAGAGGAACTGCTAATTATCAAGGTATTACAGAACTTCATACCGGTGTTGAAGTGGACTTTGTATGGAGAATTTTGAATAATTTAAGAATTAACGGTATGGTATCAGTAGGTAACTGGGAATATAAAGGCGACGCAGAAGCGAGTATTTTCGATGACGATCAAAACTTAGTAGGAACATCAACCCTGTATTTGGACGGGGTTAAAGTTGGAGACGCTGCCCAAACTACCACAGCACTTGGTGTAAATTACGATTTTCTTAAAGGATTTACCGCTGGGCTTAACTGGAGATATGCAGGTAATCTATATGCTGATATAGATGTAACAGATTTTTCTGATCCGGATCATGATGGATCTCTGGAATTACCTTCATTCAACTTGGTAGATTTAAGGTTTGGTTATAGATGGTTGATGAAAAAGGGCAATAGCCTTGGTTTTAGCATAAATGTAAATAATTTATTCAACGAATTATATATCTCAGAATCTGATACAAATTATCACGTCGAAGATGGAGATGACTCATGGAATGGAATCAACACGGACAACAGAGTCTATTTTGGATGGGGTACCTCATGGAAATTTGCTATCCGATACAGATGGTAAATATTTTTTCCTCATTTAAGCAATAAAATTTCCCGTTCTAAAATAGTAGAGCGGGTTTTTTTTAACCCGGGTTATGTAGTAATCAATAGATGGGAACGCTCATAATACAATGAAAGAAAATTTACTTTCGGGGCTTATTATACCGTTTTATTTTCTATTACCAACATTTAACCCAGGGGCTTTAACCCACAATACGCTCTGGTCCAATAGTGGTAATCCCATATACAATAAAAGACAGTTTACTTTCCAGGACATGTTTTATAAGAGAACTTTGTAATTGGGGTTGAAACCACAGTAAAATGATAAATTTTCTAATGCATAAAGCGGGCTTAATATTAATCCTTACTTTTACAATCTAAAATCAAAAAATATTCTATCATGATCACAATGTTACATTCCGGATGGGCTTATATAACCCTTCTTATTTTAATTTTAGCTGTAGTTAATGCAATAATTGGCGTCAACTCCAATAAAGAGTTTAAAGAGAAAGATCTCCGTATTCCTTTATTTGCACTAATTGTAGCGCATATTCAATTGCTTATCGGCCTTGTTGCCTATTTTACATCTGCTCAATTTGCACTCTTAAAAGAGCATGGCATGAGTGCGGCAATGAAAGACCCGGAAATCAGACTTGTTGTTATGGAGCATCCTCTAATGATGATCCTGGCCGTGATATTAATAACCGTTGGGTTTTCTAAACATAAGAATAAAAGCACCGATAAGGCTATGTTTAAAACAATTGCTCTTTATTACGGCGTGGCATTAGTATTAGTTTTGAGCAGAATACCATGGGACAAGTGGTTTAATTAAATGGGGAGTTAAAACCAATAAAGTTATCCTTTGAAAATGTGTAGCAACCAAAAATTTTGATATAAAGTGCAAATCTGCCCCAATAATTATTTATAATTTGATGGCGGGAGGGCTTGCCTCAACAAAGCGGGGTTTAAACTATTGATTGTGACCTATGAAATTCTTGAAAAAACTTTTTTCCTACCCTTTAAGTATTTTATATTTTATTTTATTTATTGTAATTTTATTGGTATTTCATCCATTGCAGTGGTTGGCGTATAATATAGGTGGTTATCCGGCACATAAAAAAATTGTTGATTATTTGAATTTTTGTTTGACGGTAAATCTCTATGTATTAGGAATACGTTTAAAGTTTATAAACAAACATAACCTTCCAGAAGGTGTACCTTTAATTTTCGTTTCGAACCATCAAAATTTAAATGACATCTCGCCAATATTTTGGTATCTACGTAAATATCATCCAAAATTTGTTTCTAAAATTGAATTGGCCAAAGGAATTCCAAGTGTTTCATATAATCTACATAAAGGAGGGTCCGTTTTGATCGATAGAAAAGACGCTAAACAAGCGTTAAAAGCCTTGAGTGATTTTGGTTCTTATATTGAAAAAAACAAACGTTCTGCGGTAATTTTTCCCGAGGGGACTCGGAGTAAAAATGGTGTACCAAAAAGATTTTCTGAAAACGGACTTAAGTTATTAGTAAAAAAAATACCATCGTCCTATATTGTTCCAATGACCATAAATAATTCCTGGAAAATTTTAGAAAATGGCTATTGGCCTTTGAATACATTTTTAAAAATCACCTCGAAGTTCATGAACCGATAAAAAGTGATTCCATGCCCTTTGATGAATTATTTAAAAAAACAGAAAAAGTGATTAAAGATGCTGTAGTTGTTTAGAGTTGTGCTGACCATAATTATTCTGTACATTCTGTAAATATCAAAAGTAATTATCTTGTATGAAATATTTTAAAATTCTGATGTCCTATCCACTAAGCGTAATATTTTATGTGGCTCTTATTTCTACCTTTCTAATTTCCCATATAGCACAGTGGCTAGCGTTAAATATTGGAGGTTATAAGGCACATAAAATTTCCGTGGATTATTTCAACTTCATTTTACTGAGCTGTTTATATATTTTAGGTACCAGAATAAAATTTACAAACAAACAATCCATTCCCGAAAATTGTCCCTTGGTTTTTGTTTGCAATCATCAAAATATTTATGATATATCACCAATTCATTTTTTTTGAGAAAATACCATCCGAGTTTTGTCGCAAAAAAAGAGTTGGGTAAGGGTCTTCCGGGGATTTCTTATAATTTGCGTAAAGGAGGTTCTGTTTTAATCGATAGAAAGAGGCCTAAAGAATCGCTTCGCCTTTTAATGGAATTTGGTAAGTATATTGAAATAAACAATCGTTCTGCTGTGATTTTTCCAGAAGGGACAAGAAGTAAAAATGGAGTTCCAAATAGATTTTCTGAAAATGGATTTAAAATGATTGTTGAAAATGCACCATCTTCATATGTCGTTCCTTTAACAGTAAATAATTCTTGGAAATTATCTTCCATAGGAGCTTTTCCAATGGAACTTGGAGTAAAGATTACCTTTGAAGTTCATGAGCCGATTAAGTGTGATTCTATGCCTTTCGATGCCTTATTCAAAAGAACGGAAAAAGTTATTAAGGATGCAATAGTGAGCCCGTAGCAATTAGTGAGTACTTATTTTATTTGTTCAATACATAATTCGAGCAAACTGCTAATCTGAAACATCAAAAACACGAAATACCTGATACTAAACCACAATCTCAAACTCATCCTTATCCTTCAAAAAACCAAATTTGGATCTTATATTTTCGAGGTAATCTTTTGACAATGTAACGGTCTTTGTCAATTTCTGACCTTCTTGAAACTCCAAAACAGGTTTTCCCATAGCGTCGATAACAGCAGAATGACCTACATATTCCAGGTTGTTAAAGTCCTTTCCCAGTCGGTTAACCCCTATAACATAGCATAAATTTTCAATGGCACGTGCTTTTAATAAAATATCCCAGGCCATTATTCTGGGTTTTGGCCAATTGGCCACATAAATCAGAATATCAATTTCCTCCGTATTTCTGGACCAAACAGGAAAGCGCAGATCATAACAAACCAAAGGACAAATTTTAAAACCCTTATACTCAAACAGCAGTCTCGAATTTCCAGATGTAAAAAGCTCGTCTTCCCCTGCATAAGAAAATAAATGTCTCTTGTCATAATATTTTAGATCACCGTCTGGAAAAGCGACAATTAGCCTGTTAAAAAACTTTTCTTCCTCTTTAATAATTAAACTCCCAATAACCAATGCTTCTTTCTCCAAAGATTTTTGGAGCATCCATGGAATTGTTTCTCCTTCCATAGTTTCACAAACATCTTGTACACGGTTAGTAAAACCCGTTGTGAACATTTCCTGTAAGATAATTATATCTGCATCCGTTATAGCTTTTATTTTTTTTGATAAGTTCAAACGGTTACGATGGGGGTCTTCCCAAAAAATATTGGATTGAATGATGGCAATGTTTAATGAATCTCTCATGCCTAAAGATAATAAAATTTTTATTTTTGTTCTTCTGAATTCTCATTATGCAAACACCAAAAAAATTAATTGTTTTTGATATTGACGGCACCTTAACTGATAGTGTTTCTTTGTACCATAGTGTAGTGACCCATTGTATGAACCTTATGGGAATAAAAGATGTGGACACAGATTTTTCAAGATATAAATACCACACAGACAGCTATGGCTTGAAGTGGAATTATGAAAATAATTTTAATAAACCTTATAATAAGGATCTTTTAAAAGTATTTGAAGACCTGATATACAAGGAACTCAACAAACATCCTCCGGTTTCAGAAATTAAAGGAGCGAAAAATTGTGTGAACGATTTGTTAGATGCAGATTGTGCTATTGCATTTGCTACAGGGTCGCTACTCAGGCCGGCAAAGTTAAAATTGGATCAATGCAAAATTTGGTATGAGGATCGTTTAATAGCTAACTCATCAATTAGTTTTGACCGGGAAACATTTGTATTGCAATCAATAGAAAATGCAAAGGAATATTTTAAGGTCAAGGAGTTCGAGCAAATATTTTCTATAGGAGATGGTGTTTGGGATCTGGAAACTGCTCAAAAGCTAGGATTGACTTTTGTTGGCATAGGGGAACCTCACAGAGAAAAATTAATTGCAAAAGGATGTCAGGTACACTTCGAGGATCTGAGTCAATTAGCTTCCTATCTGATTTAATATTTCGGCAGCCCTAAGCAAGGTATCCTCATCCTTTGAAAAGCAAAAACGTAATAATTTGTTATCAATTTTATTCTTATAAAAAACAGAGATGGGTATCGAAGCTATTTTCTTTTCCTTTGTCAGGCGCACCGCAAAATCGAAATCATTCTCCTTTGAAATTGATTCATAGCCAAGTAATTGAAAATAAGTGCCTTTAGAGGAAATCATTGTGAATTTCGTTCCTTTGATGGCATCTAAAAAGAAGTCTCTCTTGCTTTGATAAAAATCAGGTAATCCTAAATAATTGACAGGGTTCTTCATATAGGTTGCCAGGGCTCTTTGTATAGGGTGGTTAGCAGAAAAAACAATAAATTGATGGATCTTTCTAAACTCCGCCATCAACTCCTTTGGAGCGGCACAATAGCCCATTTTCCAACCGGTACTATGAAAAGTTTTCCCAAAGCTGGCTACAATAAAACTTCTTTCTGCCAAGCCTTTAAATCGCGATGCACTCTGATGTTCTAATCCATCAAAAATGATATGTTCATACACCTCATCACTTAGAATAATAATGTTGCTGTCCTTAACCAAATTTTCTAAAGTTCGCATATCATCTTCTGATAAAACAGTACCGGTTGGATTGTGAGGTGTATTTATGATTATCATTTTGGTCCTTTCAGAAATTCTCGCTTTTACTTTATTCCAATCTACTTTAAAGAGAGGCGCTTTCATTTCTATTTCAATCGTTTTCCCGCCATTAAGTCGTATGGTTGGATCATAACAATCATAAGCAGGAGAGAATATTATTACTTCATCATCTTTTGAAACAAAAGCAGAAATTATTCCAAAGATTGCTTCCGTTGCACCGGCAGTAATAGTTATCTCGCTTTCAGGGTTATAAATTGCACCATACAAACCAAACATTTTTTCAGCAATAACCTCCCGAAGTTCAATGATCCCCGACATGGGGGAATATTGATTATATTCCTTATTCATGGCCTTTGACACCAGATCGATCAACTCCTTTGATACCGGAAAATTAGGAAATCCCTGTGATAAATTAATAGCATTCTGTTCACCGGACAAGCGGCTCATAATAGCAAAAATACTGGTAGGTACTTCAGGTAATTTTGAATAGCTGTTTTTAAAAATAAGAGACATATATTATTTGAATTTTGTTGTCAAGTGAACTCTAAGGAATACTAAATTACGGTTTTTATGTAAAAAAATATTGCTATTGAGAACGCAGATTCACAAAATAGTTATTATTTTTGCACTGTTCTCATAAAGGGGTGCTAAAATTGACCGTTGACGGATCGTAAGATCCTTAATCAACGAGGACAAGCTGAGATCAGACCCATTGAACCTGGAACAGATAATGCTGTTTAGGAAATTAAAGATGTCATTCTGGTTTAAATAGAATAATATCACCGAATAATTACCTCTTTTTATTCGTTTTAAAATTTATTTTAAAATGAAGAAAGTACTGTTTTTTCTCTTAATATTATTATCTGTATCTGTTGCAGCACAAGAAGATTCTAAAAAAGACACGCTTAATCTGTTGGAGGAAGTGGTTGTAAAAGCAGTACGAGTAAATTCAGAATCGCCTGTCACATTTTCCAATCTAACCAAAGAAGAGATTTCCAAACGAAATTTAGGACAAGATATCCCAATACTGATGAATTATATGCCCAATGTTATTACAACATCTGACGCCGGGGCCGGAATTGGATACACCGGGATAAGAGTACGGGGAAGTGATGCTACCCGAGTGAACGTTACCATTAACGGCATTCCATATAATGATGCAGAATCCATGGGTACTTATTGGGTGGACCTACCGGATTTTTCATCCTCCGTAGAAAATTTACAATTGCAACGCGGAGTAGGTACTTCTACCAATGGAGCGGGCGCATTTGGAGCCAGTATTAATCTGCTAACAGATGCTATAACAGAAAATGCCTTTGCGCAGTTAAACACTTCATTCGGATCCTATAACACTCAAAAATATAATCTTAAATTCAGCACAGGAAAACTGGGAGACCACTTTGAAATTGCCGGTCGCTTATCTAAAATTTCTTCAGATGGATATATCGATCGGGCAACTTCAGATCTAAAATCCTATTTTTTACAAGCTTCTTACATCGATGATAACACTTTGATAAAAGCTTTGGCCTTTGGTGGATTCGAGGAAACTTATCAATCGTGGTACGGTGTGGATGCAGAAACCTTAGAAACTGACAGAACCTTTAATTATTATACCTATGATAATCAGGTTGATCATTATAACCAAGATCATTTTCAATTAATATGGAGCGAAAATTATTCGGAACGATGGTCATCTAACATTGCATTACATTATACATGGGGAAGGGGATACTATGAACAATATGAAGAAGATCAGGATTTTGAAGACTATGGTTTTGAGGAAATTAATATTGGTGAGGAAACGATCAACACTACCGATTTGATACGAAGAAAATGGTTAGACAATGATTTCTACGGAACAACTTTTTCATTATTCTATACAAATTTTGAAGATCTTAATTTAACTTTTGGCGGGGCCTGGAACAAATATGAAGGGGATCATTACGGCGAAGTTATTTGGGCCAGATATGCAAGCAACAGCGAAATTCGTGATCGGTATTATGATAATTATGGCGATAAAACTGACTTTAATACTTTTGCAAAAGTAAAATTTACAGTATCCAAGAATTGGAATTTCTTTGCAGACATGCAGATTCGAACTGTTAATTATAAAGCAAGTGGAGTTGCCGCTTCTGAAATAAACGATTCCTTCTTCTTTTTCAACCCTAAGGCTGGGATAACGTATAATATTAATTCCTGGAACAATTTGTATTTCTCCTATGCCAGAGCAAATAGAGAACCTAATAGAACCGATTATGAGAACGGCGATCCAAAACCTGAAACTTTAAATGACTTCGAGCTCGGATGGCGTATTAACAAGGAAAAATTAAACATTAGCTCTAATCTTTATTATATGAGGTACAAAGATCAATTGGTACTCACGGGCGAATTAGATGACGTTGGCGCTCCGATCAGAGCTAATGTTGGTGACAGCTACAGACTGGGATTAGAGATCGATGCAAATATTTTTATTTCCAGGCGTTTTACCATTCAGCCTAATCTTTCATTAAGCACCAATAAAAATTTAGAGATTAATGTTTCCTGGGATGGCGAACTCGTAAACTTAGGAGAAACAAATATTGCCTATTCACCTAATATTGTCTTTGGTAGCTCATTCAACTATCTGCCCATTAAGAATTTACAAATATCTCTGTTGTCTAAATATGTGGGAGAACAATACATGGCCAATCTTGATAACGAAAACTCTAAATTGGAGAGCTATTTTGTAAATGATATCAATGTGAATTATGTGATCAAGTTTAAAAAAGTGCTTAAATCCATTGTTTTAAATGCATTAATTAATAACATTTTTAATGTAGAATATGTTTCTAACGGATATTATTATACCTATGATGATACATGGTCTGTACCGGGCGAAACAACAACTTTAGATGGGGCAGGATACTATCCTCAGGCTACCAGAAATTTCTTGATCGGAGCCACCTTATTGTTCTAGAGGAATACAAAATAAATAAATCATGGCTTATCATTTATTTTCTGTTTCAAACGATTAGAATTAAGGATTATTTGTATTTTAAATGGCGAAATAAATTCAACCGCGCTATAGTTAAAGGCCAAATAAGAAACAGTTCGTCATAATTGTATCAAAATACAGTAAATTATAAGTAGTGTTGGCCATTGCTTTGAAGTATCTTTAGGGACAATAATAAAATCAAATATTGATGGTAGAAGCTCAGAAAATTTTTAAACATGTAGATTACCTCTGGAGTGTGAAAGAAGCAGAAAAATCAGGTGACGACCAAGTTGCCTTATTCTTGTACAGATCTAATATTTTAGGTCAGGATCTCCGTATTACAAATTATGGTGGTGGAAATACAAGTTGCAGAACAATAGAGAAAGATCCACTGACAAATGAAGATGTAGAAGTAATGTGGATTAAAGGGTCGGGTGGAGATATTGGCACATTAACAAGGAGTGGTATTGCCGGTTTATATACGCAGCGATTGAGAGACTTGAAAAATGTGTATAAAGGCTTAGATGATGAAGATAGAATGGTTGGTTTATTTAATCATTGTATTTACGACCTTGAAAGTAAAGCTCCTTCAATAGATACACCCTTACACGGATTATTGCCCTTTAAACATATAGATCACTTGCATCCCGATGCATTAATCGCTATTGCTGCTGCTAAGGACAGTAAAAAAGTAACCGAAGATATTTGGGGGGATACAATGGGGTGGGTTCCCTGGCAAAGACCAGGTTTTGATCTTGCCTTACAATTAGAAAAATGTTTGGAAGAAAATCCCGGAATAAGAGGTATAGTTTTAGGAAGTCATGGTCTGTTTACCTGGGGAGATACCTCCTATGACTGCTATATCAACAGTTTAGAGGTGATAGAAAAAGCTTCAGAATATATTGAAAATAAGATCAAAGAGAACGGAGTAGTTTTTGGAGGGCAAAAAATACAAGGATTAGCAAAGGAAGAAAGGTTAGATAAAGCAGCTCAACTTTCTCCGATTTTGAGAGGATTGTGTTCTTCTGAAAATAGAATGATCGGGCATTTTACCGATGATGATGTAGTTTTAGAGTTTATTAACAGTAATGATCTAAGCAGGTTAGCTCCATTGGGAACTTCCTGTCCGGATCATTTTTTAAGAACTAAAATCCAACCCTTGATTTTAAACCTTGATCCTACTGACGATCTAAGTGATACTGAGGCGATAACTAAAAAAATAGAACCGGCATTTGAGGTATATCGAAAAGAATATAACGACTATTATAATACTTGCAAGAAATCAAATAGCCCGGCAGTCAGAGATGCCAATCCTGTAATTATATTATATCCTGGTGTCGGTATGTTCAGTTATGCAAAAAATAAACAAACTGCACGTGTTGCAAGTGAGTTTTATACGAATGCCATTAACGTAATGCGTGGTGCAGAAGCGATCTCTACATACACTTCCCTGCCCAGACAAGAAGCTTTTGACATTGAATATTGGTTGTTAGAGGAGGCTAAATTACAACGTATGCCCAAAGAACAACCATTATCAAGAAAGGTGGCACTGGTTACGGGCGCTGGAGGAGGAATAGGGAAAGCTATTGCTGATAAGTTAGCAGAAGAAGGTGCAAATGTTATTTTAACAGATCTATCTGAGGAACGATTACAAGAAGCTATTCAAAGCTATAAAAATGATATTGCTATTTATATACAGAGTGATGTAACGGATAGTAAATCTGTTAGGGAATCGTATAAGCAAGCCTGTTTAACTTTTGGCGGGGTAGATATTGTGGTGCACAGTGCCGGTTTGGCAATATCAAAACCGATAGAAGAAACGACTGATAAAGATTGGGATATTCTTCAGGATGTTTTGGTAAAAGGACAATTTGAATTGGCCAAACAAGCAATAAAAATATTCAGGAAACAAAATCTTGGCGGAGATATTGTAAATATTGCCAGTAAAAATGGCTTGGTTGCAGGACCAAATAATATTGCTTATGGTACCGCAAAAGCTGCACAACAGCATATGTCCAGATTATTAGCCACCGAACTTGCTCCTGATGGTGTTAGAGTAAATGTTATCAACCCGGATGGCGTTATTATAGGTAGTAAAATTTGGGAAGGTGAATGGGCAGAAGGCAGAGCAAAAGCATACGGAATTACTGTCGAAGAATTACCAGCCCATTATGCAAAAAGAAATCTGTTGAATAAAATTATTTATCCGGGTGATATAGCAAATGGTGTATTCACTCTGGTGGCGATCTTAAACAAAAGTACCGGTAATATTATCAATGTTGATGGTGGTATGGCAACTGCCTTTACACGATAAAATCTATAATTATTATATTTAATGATTGAAAGTTTAGTTTTAAAATGAACGTTTTTATCAAATTTTAAAAAAAGAAGATGATCTTATCCAAAGAACAAATTAAGGAATTAAATAAAAAAAAATTGACAGATCATCAAAATGAATTTGAAACACTTCAAAATAAACTTATAAAATCAAAAGTCAATACGCAGGAAATTGTTAAAAAAATAGAAGGTTTTCAGGTTGCGATTCCCAGTTGGGCCTTAGGAGCTGGTGGAACAAGATTTGGAAGGTTTTCTTATGGCGGAGAGCCTGCCAGTCTGGAGCAGAAAATAGCTGATATTGGAATATTAAATGGATTGACCAGATCAGCCGGTGCCATATCATTACACATTCCCTGGGATATTCCTGATGATATAGAGGCAATTAAAGAATTGGCCGCAAGTCATGATATTGTTTTTGATGCTGTAAATTCAAATACCTTTCAAGATCAGACAAATGCAAAAGAAAGTTATAAGTATGGTTCCTTAGCTAATATTTCTCCTGCGGTAAGAGATCAGGCCATACAACATAACATCGAAGTAATTAATATTGGCAACAAATTGGATCAAAGAGTTTAACGGTTTGGTTGGCGGACGGATCTACTTTTCCGGGACAAAATAATTTTCAAACAGCTTTACAGAACACAGAATCCAGTTTGAAGCAAATTTATGCAAATATGCCTCTTGACTGGAAGATGTTTATTGAATACAAACCCTATGAGCCTAACTTTTACAGCACCGTAATTCAAGATTGGGGAACCTCCTTTATGTTGGCAAACACTTGTGGTGACAGGGCATATAGTTTGGTGGATCTGGGCCATCATTTACCAAATACAAATATTGAACAAATTGTTTCAACTTTAATGTTAAAAGGTAAATTGGGTGGCTTTCATTTCAATGACAGTAAATATGGTGATGATGATATAACAGTGGGTTCCATAAAACCTTACGCCTTATTTTTAATTTTTAACGAATTGGTCTATGGGATGCAAAATAATAAGCAAAACCCCGATTTGGCCTGGATGATCGATGCGAGTCATAATATAAAAGATCCTCTTGAAGATATCTTACAGTCTCTAGAAGCCATATTAATTGCCTATGCGCAGGCATTGTTGATAGATCAGAACAAGTTAAAAAATGCCCAAATGAATAATGATGTTGTACTATGCCAGGAAATTTTACAGGATGCTTATCGAACCGATGTACGCCCTTTAATTGCGCAAGCAAGAATAGATAATGGAGGAGCTAACAATCCATTAGAGGCATACCGAAAGTTTGAAATTAGAAAAAATTTGATCAAAGAAAGAGGAAGACATACTTTGGCTACAGGATTATAATATGAATTCAATTGTAAAGCAAAAAGTTACTGCTGTTTTTGATATAGGAAAAACCAATAAAAAGTTTTTCCTGTTTGATTCTAAATATCGAGAAGTATACAAAGAATACATCCAATTTGATGAAATTGTTGACGAAGATGGTTTTCCCACAGAAGATCTGCTAGCAATTCAAAATTGGGTAGAATCTTTATTTGCTTCTATTTTAAAATCTGAAAAGTTCATAATCAAAGCGGTAAATTTTTCTACTTATGGAGCTAGTTTTGTACATCTGGATAATAAGGGGAAAGTATTAACCCCCCTTTATAATTATTTAAAGCCCCTTCCTCAAGAACTAATTGATGAGTTTGATCAAACATATGGGGACATTTCTGAGGAGACCGGGGCACCTATATCAGGAATGTTGAATTCGGGCTTACAATTATATTGGTTAAAAAAAACGAAGCCAAATATTTTTAAGAAAATAAAATATTCTTTACATTTTCCACAATACATTTCTTATCTCTTTACAGGAATTCCTTTATGTGAATACACCAGTTTAGGATGTCATACTACTCTTTGGAATTTAGATAAGAAAGATTATCACGATTGGGTCTATAAAGAAAAAATAGTAGAAAAATTTCCGCCAATTGTATCCACTCGAACCAGTATCAACATGGTATATAATAAGAAAAATATCAAAATTGGTATAGGAATTCACGATAGTTCATCGGCTTTGTTGCCATACATTTATAGTGAAAAAAAGCCCTTTTTATTAGTTTCAACCGGTACCTGGAGTGTTACTTTAAATCCATTTAATGATACAAAATTAACCAGGGAAGACATTGAGAATAACTGTTTAAACTATATGCAGATTGATGGTGGTCGTATAAAAGCTACCCGATTCTTTATGGGCTATGAATATAAATTACAGGTAAAAAAATTAAGTGAGTATTTTGGTAAGAAATACGGTTATCATAGAAAACTAAAATTCGATTTAAAATTATACTCAAAGTTAAAGAAAAACAAGATCAATAAATTCAATTTTGAAGGTATCCAAATAAGAAAAAATGAGGTCGACAAGACAAATTTTTCACAGTTTGATTCATTTGAAGAAGCTTTTCATCAATTGATGATCGAATTAATTCAATTACAAGTATCTACCCTTAAAATGGCAATTTCTAATTCCAAAATCAAAAAAATATACCTGGAAGGTGGATTTATTGACAACGATATTTTTGTCAAATTGATGGGACATCATTTTAGAGATTATAAGGTAATCACCACTAAATCTCCTCTGGGGTCTGCCTTAGGGGCAGCTATGGTGATCTCCAAAAAGGAATTAAATAAGAAATTTTTTAAAAGAAAATTATCAATTGCGAAAATTATATCCGCTAAAGTTGACCAACATATAATCAATTATGATCGAAATTAGCCGTCTATCGAAAATCTAATTTAAAAAAGCATGACCCGAGACACCGACATAGAACATTTTAATGAAGAAGAATTTATAATAAGTACAGAAGGAGAGTTTGAAAGAACTCCTGTACCAAAATCCAAGCTTAAAAGTTGGAAACAATTTTTAGGTATGTATGCGGGTGAACATGCGGCCGGAACAGAATTTATGATAGGGCCGTTATTTTTAACTGCCGGGGTGAGTGCTTTCGATTTAATTATTGGATTGCTAATTGGTAATCTACTGGCCGTATTAAGCTGGCGATTTTTAACTGCCGATATAGCAGTAAAACATCGCCTAACACTGTATTATCATTTGGAGAAGATTAGCGGTAAAAAGCTTGTAATTGGTTATAATTTGGCAAATGGGTTACTTTTTTGTTTTCTGGCAGGTGCAATGATCACCGTTTCTGCAACTGCTGTAGGAATTCCATTTAATATGGAAATGCCAAAACTAACAGATACAATGCCAAATAGTATTACATGGGTTGTTATAGTAATAATGATCGGAGCTGTGATTTCAATAGTTGCAGCCAGAGGATTTAATACAGTCGCTAAAGCGGCTAATTGGATGTCTCCATTTATTGTTTTAGCTTTTCTCGCCTGTGGAATTGTTGCTTTACAGCAATTAGGTGTAGGTAGTTTTTCCGAATTTTGGTCGATCTGGGGAGAGGGAAGCGATCCTTTTCCAGGGCAAATAAAATTTACCTTTTGGCATGTTGTATTTTGGTCATGGTTTGCTAATGCTGCAATGCATATTGGCATGTCCGATCTGTCCGTTTTTCGTTTTGCAAAAAGTAAAAATGCCGGTTGGACCACTGCTGCAGGAATGTATATCGGGCATTATATGGCTTGGATTGCAGCGGCATTGTTATACGCGGTATATTTAAATACTTCGGAGGCACAAATGATGTTATCTAATGGTGCCGCACCAACTGTAGCCCCGGGTCCTTTGGCATATAATGCCATTGGTGTTTTTGGGATCATTACTGTAGTCATAGCAGGCTGGACAACTGCCAATCCAACCATATACAGAGCGGGGCTCGCGTTCCAGGCCATTATACCAAAAGTCTCTACCTTTTGGGTAACAATTATTGCCGGTACCATTGCAACAATAGCAGGTTTGTTTCCTGCCTTTGCAATGAAATTACTGGATTTTGTAGCTTTTTATGGATTTATGCTGGCTCCCATAGGTGCTATTATTGTTTTTGAATACTTTTTTGCGGAAAAATTTGGAATCGAAAAATTCTATGCTGAGAAAGCTGGCTTAAAATATAATCCCGCTGTTTTAATTTCATGGGCGGGTTCATTTGCTTTATTCTCTTTTATATCAATAAAATATGACATTTTTTTATCCTTTCTTACACTTCCTGCTTGGATATTTTGTGGGGTTTTATTTTTGATCGTAAGTAACTATATACAAAGAAAGAAACGTTAAAATCAGAAAAAGTCATTTCGAAAGGGAGAAAAGGGAATATTATTAACCTCAGTTCGATTAATATTTTACAAGAAAATATTAGTAAAATAGGTAGAATTTTAGTATATTAAAGTACTGAAGTTTAACATTATAACTAAAATATCTACCTATGATAATCTACTCTAAAATTACTGAAATTTTCTGTTTAGTCGATGAATTTTGTAAAGAATATGATCAAATCGTTGAAAATCATCTACTGGGTAACCCTTCCAAACGTCCAAGTACAATGTCAAAGAGTGAAGTAATCACCATAATGATTCTTTTTCAGTTGAGTAGATTCAGGACATTTAAGCACTTCTATATTTTTTATATTCAAAAACATATGGAAAACGATTTTCCCAAGACGGTATCTTATAATAGATTCACAGAACTGATGCAGCAATCATTAATGCCAATGACCTTATTTTTAAAGACCTGTTGTTTGGGGGATTGTACAGGAATCTCTTTTGTAGACTCTACACCGATAAGAGTTTGTAAATCTAAACGAATTAGAAACAATAAAGTCTTTAAAGGCCTCGCTACTACTGGCAAATCTACTATGGGATGGTTTCATGGATTTAAACTTCATATTGTTATAAATGATAAAGGCGAAATCTTAAATTTTACAATCACCCAAGCCAATGTGGACGATAGATCACCTTTAAAAAAGAAAAGCTTTTTAGACAAAATATTCGGAAAACTCTTTGCTGATAAAGGATATGTTGGAAAACAACTCATGCAAACTCTTTTTGTTGATGGTGTTCATTTAATTACCAATATAAAAAACAATATGAAAAACTCTTTAATGACATTGAGTGATAAAATATTACTTAGAAAACGATCAATTATAGAAACTGTCAATGATGAACTAAAAAATATTTGTCAAATTGAACATTCCAGACACAGAAGTTTTGGAAATTTTATAACAAATATTGTCGCTGGACTTATCGCTTACAGTTTTCTTCCTAAAAAACCAGCTATTAAATACCAAACAATTTCAACTAATCAATTAAACGCTTTTTAATCGAACTGAGGTTGTGAGATTTCTTAACAACTTTGGAGCTGTTTAGATTAGCCTTTTTAATCAAATAATCTTCCAGTCGTTTTTCTTTATTCGAAAAGGTAAGCACCTTTACCATCTCAATTACCTCATCAAATTTATCATTAAATTGCTTATAAATGAATAAGTTCCAGTTGGGATGATTTTTGCGAAGTTTATAAAGTTTATCACTCGGTATCAATATAACGGTACAATCTTCCTCTACTACGCCTTTTACATTTGCCTTCTCTCCTTTCTCACCCGCCATAACAGAAACTATACAAGTTTCCCCCGGTTTAATATAATAGAGCAGAACTTCGTTGCCATTTTCTTCCTCCTTATAAATTTTTATTCACCCGGAGATCACTAAAGGAATGTCCTTAACATATGAATTTTCCTTCAAAAGAACAGTGTCTTTTTCAAAATCCTGAACTATCCCAATATTATCAATTTCTTCCGTTAACGAACTAGAAGATGCCAGTTGTTGAAAGTTATTTTTTACGATTTCATTTACCTTCATTTCTCAAAATATTTATCCTAAGCTCTGCTAAAGGTAAAAAAACTATTAAATCTCACAAATTTTTATATATGGCTATTAATAATTGTGATGATCTGGTTTGCCTGTAAGACTCCAGATTGTCTCCAAACGGACTTGCCATTTTTAAATAGAATTAATGTTGGTACATTTCTTACGGCATAATTTTGGGCAACCGTCTGGTTTTTATCAATATCGATTTTAATTATTTTGATCTGATCTTTAAAATTCTGTTTTACCTGTTTTAAAATCGGCGTCATCATCTTACATGGAGCACACCAATCTGCATTAAAATCCACCAGGACAGGGACTTGTTGTTTCACTATTTGATTAAAGGATGCCATGGTCTATTCTGTTTCTGAAGTCATTTTACCCGATGCACAACTAACAAAGGATTTAGCTTTATGTAGCATGGTATTGACGTCTCCGATTTCCGGGTAACCCATTTTCGAAAGTTTTTCCTTTACTTGATTTATAATTTCTTCATCTTCAGTGGGTACAATAACTTTAGAATTTTCCAGATCCACTTCAACTTCGTTTACACCATTAATTGATAATAAGCCTTTTTTTACGGTATTTACACAACCTCCGCATTTTAAATTCACTATTTCAATTGTCTCCATCTTCTTTAGTTTAAAAACGTTATGCTCCAAATTCCCCTTAAATCACCTTCTTTAAAACCTATTGCCATATCATTTGAATAATAAGATTTAATTAAAGAATCCGTCTTAACTGAAACTTCCTTACCTATTGAGCCATGACAGGCTAAACATTTTTTTTGCAAAATTATAGGACCATAGAAATGTGGATTTCCGGAGGCATCTATTTCAACTACCGGCTTCAATTGTTTATTTGCTGACAGTTCTTTTTTGTAATGATCTATTATTTTATTCTCCTGTTCATCAGGTTTGTTCTTTTCATTTCTTAATTTGTCAGAGGTTCTTCTAATTATTGCATTGTACTTATCAGACATTTCCTCTGTTAAAGGGTAGGCCATTGTATTACAGAAAGGAATGGCTTCTTTTACCCCGCCTTCTTTCATTTTTTCACTTAGATTGCTCCCCAATTTATTCGCTGTGGCCTTAGCCATTTCTTTACCCTCCTTTGTATATTTCACTATCTGTTCATCAGATAATGTTTTAGAACAGCTACTTAGCATCAAAATAAAGCCAAGTAAAAAAATATAATTTTTCATTAAAAATTTATTTATTATTTAATAACCTCTAAATTATTTTTATCCCAGTTAATAATTCCTCCCTGAAGATCATAAACTTTCGTAAAACCCATTTTTTCTAATTGCCTAGAAGCTTTGCCGCTTCTACCACCACTCCTGCAATAAATATACAACTCCCGACTTTTATCTAATTTATTCATATCTTCAGTAAATGAGGTGTCGTAAAAATTAATATTTACTGAATTTTTTAAATGTCCCTTGGCATATTCTTCCGGAGTTCTAACATCTATTAATTGAATATCTCCTAATTTTGAATATAACTCATTCGGAGAAATAAGTGAAACAACTACATCTTCTCTTGTTTCAATAGTATTTGTTTTTGATTTTGTGCTTTGGGCACAGCTAACAAAGCTGATACTTAAGACTAACAATAATGCAATTTTCGCAATAATCGATCTCATTTTATTGATTTTTTTATCTAGTGTAAAAGTTAAACAAAAAAGAGAGTAAAAAACTCTCTCTCCTGATCAACAAAGTGTTTTTTATTATAATAGTGTTGTTGGGCAAACATAATCCGTTAATGGAGCATCCGTTTCTTTAATATCTGTCATCCCTCCCCTAACATCGGTTACTTTATGAACTCCGTTCGCCATAAAAATAGAGGCCGCAACCAACGAACGATAACCCGTTGCACATTGTAAGAAGTACTCTTTATCCACATCAATTTCGGCAAAATTGCTATTTATAAAATCCAGAGGGAAATTTTCAACCCCAACCACATGTTCCGATAGATATTCAGATTCTTTTCTAAGATCCAACGTTTTTTCCATGGAGCCATCCTTTAATTTTTCAACAAATTCATGTGCAGATATGCTTCCTATTTTATCAATGGAATAACCATGATCCTTCCAACTTGTCATTCCTCCAAACAAGTAACCAAGTGTATTGTCGTAACCAACTCTTGAGAATCGAATAGCAATTTCATTCACTCGAGTTTCATCTTCGGCGATAACAATTATTTTTTGATTGATGTCCTTAACCAAAGCACCAACCCATGGGGCAAAAGTACCATCTAAACCAATATACCAAGCTCCAGGAACTGTACCCTCGTCAGTAAATGATTCTTTAGAACGTGTATCAATAACCAAAATATCCTTTTGCTCGCTCATTTCTTTAAAAGTTCCGGCATCAATGGGTGTTGATCCTTTATGAATAATCTCGTCAATACTGGTATTTATAGATTTATTCATTCTCACATTATTCGGAAAATATTGAGGTGGTGGTTTCAAACCGGTTGTCACTTCTTTTATAAATTCTTCTTTGGTCATATCAGCACGAAGGGCATAATTCGTTTTTTTCTGATTTCCAAGTGTGTCAAACGTTTCAGAGCTCATATTTTTACCACAAGCGGACCCTGCACCATGATTTGGATAAACAATAATATCATCCGGTAGTGGCATAATTTTATTCCGTAAAGAATCGAATAGATGACCAGCCAGATCAGCTTCCGTCAAAGTTCCCTGTTTTACTGCCAGGTCAGGGCGACCAACATCACCTATAAATAGTGCATCTCCTGTACATATGAAAGGAGTGTTCCCTTCACCATCTGTTATTAAATAGGAGGAGGATTCCATGGTGTGACCCGGTGTGTGTAATAAGGTGATTTTTCCATTTCCAAGCGGAAAATCTTCACCATCAGATCCATTATAAATATCATAATCAGCCGTAGCATTTGGCCCGAATACGATCTTAGCTCCTGTTTTTTGAGCCAGATCATACTGTCCTGATACAAAATCTGCATGAAAATGTGTTAGAAATATATATTTTATCTTGGCTTTATTTGCTTCCGCCATTCTTACATAAGGATCAGTTTCTCTCAATGGATCAATAATTGCAGCCTCTCCATTGGATTCGATATAGTACGCCATCTCTGCAAGACATCCTGTAAATAATTGCTCTACTTTCATAATGTTTTGATTTATTTGTAATTAAGTTTACGATTTGAACAAAGTTAGCCAATGTTCAAAATACTTAATGTAACAGTTGTTACGTAAAGGTAAATAAAAATACTTATCTGTTCGTTTGTTTTATATATTCTTGGTGACCATAATTTTTGGAAAAATGAAGGGTTTTATTTTCATAGGAGTCAATGGCATCCTGTATGCTCATAAAACAATGATCATATTTAATTTTTTTTATTAAACCGGAGTGTGCTAAGGCATCCCTTACCGGCCCTTTTAATCCTGTAAATGCAACAATAACCTCCAATCTGGTAAAATAGTCATGAACTTCATCCAACGCGTAAATTGCGCTGCTATCAAGTGCATTTAAGCTTTCTCCATCAATAATAATAAGTTTTAGATAATGTCTCTTCTGCTTTGCAAATTCCTGTAATTTATCCTTGAAATAAGTAGTGTTTGCAAAATGGAGTTGCGCGTCAAATCGGATGATTAATATTTCTCTATTGACAGTTAAATTCTTAAATCGCTTAATATTTCTATAAAAAGAAGTTCCCGGAACATTTCCCAATATGGCGATATGTGGTTTGGTGGATTTATATATCAACATGGCAAGAGATAATACAACGCCGAATAATATTCCTTCTTTAATACCTATAAAAATAGTAACGAATAAGGTGACATTTAAAATAATTAAGTCTCTCAAATTAAATGAAAGTAATTTTTTTGGCATTGAAAAATCCAATAAGCCATAGGCGGCAACCATAATAATCGCTGCTAAAATAGCTTTTGGCAAATAATAAAATGCGGGCGTTAAAAACATCAAACTTATAGCAATAATTAAAGCCGCAATCAAAGAACTTAATGGCGTTTTTGCTCCTGCCTGGTCATTAACCGCTGTCCTCGCAAAACCACCTGTTGCCGGATATGTTTGAAAAAAGGAACCTATAATATTACCAAATCCAAGAGCTATTAATTCTTTATTTGGTTTTACTTTATAATTATTATGCTTGATTTCAATAGACTTTGCTATAGATATAGCTTCCATAAAACCAATTAGCGCCAATGTCAATGCCAGACCTGACAAATCTTGAATTAGGCCCAAATCAAAGTTTGGAATTGTAAATTCAGGTAATCCTATAGGAATTTCTCCCAATATGGAAACTCCTTTTTGATTTAATCTTAAAAGATATACGATTAATATCCCTAAAATAACAACTACTAAAGAAGCGGGAATTTTTTTAAAGTATTTTTTCAGCAAAAGTAGTATCGCAATTGCTGCACTCCCTAATATTAAAGACTGCCAATGAAAATTATTAAGCTTTTCAAACACATTCATTACTAGCTCATGAAAGAGATTCGTCCTGCTTACATCAATACCCAACAGATTTCCTAATTGATTCATTGCAATTATAATAGCAGACCCCGAAGTAAAACCACTAATTACAGGTTTAGATAAGAAATTAACCAAAAAACCAAGTCTGAAGAATCCAAATGCAATTTGAAATAACCCAACAGCAAAGGCCAATAAAATTGCCAAAATGATGAAATGTTCAGATCCCACGGTAGCCAATACGCTAATGCCTGATAAGACAATCAAAGAATCCATCGCTGCCGGTCCAATGGCCAGTTGACGTGAAGTACCTAAAAAAGCATAGACTATTTGTGGAATCATGGCGGTGTACAAACCATATATTGGAGGTAATCCTGCAATCATAGCATAGGCTATTCCTTGCGGAATTAGCATAACACCAATAGTTATTCCAGCAAAAAAATCATCTTTGAACCATGATTTTTTATAATTGGGCAGCCAATCTAAAAAAGGAAATACTTTTTTTATACTCATTTTAATTCTAGAAATCTAAAGAACTGATTTTATGATCTGTTCTATTGCGTATTGTACTTTTTTCTTACTTGTTGCAATATTCATTCTCATAAATAAGGCTCCTTCTCTTCCAAACCAATGTCCTGCATTTATTCCTATACCAGATTTTTCAGTAACTTGATGAAACATCTCTTTTGTGTCACTAAAAATTTCTCTAAAATCTAACCACACTTGATATGTCCCTTCAGGTTTGATCATTCGTATTTTTGAGTTGGCATTTTTTAGCTCTTTATCAATCAGTTCAACATTGCTCTCTATAGTTGAAATTAATTCTTTTAACCAAATATCTCCTTTATTATATGCGGTTTCCAAGGCAATTCTAGTGAGTGCATTTGTTCTGCCTAAATTATATTTTGTAAAAGTGTGCTTTATAATTTTTCTTAGGTTTTCATTTTCAATAATTACAAGAGCGTCAGATATTCCGGGAATATTAAAGGTTTTTGCCTCAGAGGTACAAACAATAATTTTAGACCAGGAGTTTACAAAGTGGAGCAATGAGGTAAACTGATTGCCAAATAGAATAATGTCTTTGTGGATTTCATCTGAAATCAACATGAGATCATTTTCTTTACATATGGTAATAATTCTTTTTAATTCTTCTATTTTCCAAACTCTGCCAACCGGATTATGAGGATTGCAAAGGATAAGAATTTTATTGTTTTCGATCTTAGCTTTATTTTCTAAATCTTCAAAATCAATTTCATAATGACCATTTACAATTTTTAAGGCATTTTTAATTATTTTTCTTTTAGTATTTCTGATTACGTCTTTAAATTCCATAAAGACCGGTGGTTGAATAATAATACCCTCTTTTTCTGAAGTGAAATTTTCAATAATAACAGCAATACTTGTAGTAATGCTAGGACTGTAAAATGTGTGTTCTTGATTTAATGTTATATGATAATGGTTTTTGTACCATTCCTTTTGTGATTCGAAGAAGGATTCAGGCTTGTATTCGTAGCCAAAACCTGAATTGGAAATCCTTTTAATCAATGCTTTTTGAATAGCCTCGTCAATTTCAAACTCCATATCCGCTACCCACATTGGTATTATATCCTCTTTTCCAAATAATGAGATCAATGTATTTGGATTGGTTTTGGCCAATGGTAAATTCTCAAGTTTCTTATCTAAATTCATACTTTATTAAAATAAATTGAATTTAAGTTTGACTATAAACACACAATTAAATCGCTAAATTGGAATAAATATACGTAGAACAATGATAACGAAATTTGTTTAACATTCATGAAAAACTCTAGCAGTACAACTTTCGCAAATGTTTTTATCCAATTTTCCATAGATCATCTGGATCGCACTATTTTTGTCATTAAAAAAATTTTCTAATCCTATTATTTTTCTAAATCCTCCTCTGGTTAAAATTGACTGACTGACCATTTTTAAACCACTAAAATAGATTCCTCCACCTCTTTTTTGCCATTTAATAACCTCATTGGTAATCCATTCGGCTCCAGCCAGATCAATAAAATTAATCCCTCCTCCAATGATTAATACGTTTAAAGTTTCTTCTTTTTTATACAGCTCGGTAAAGTAATCTGAAAGGACTTCAATGGCTCCAAAATAAATAGAGCCATCAATTCTTACAATTTTTAATTGAGGGCATTCTTTGATACTGGAGTCTCTAATAAGATTGATAAAAGTACGATTTTTTGATATCCCCATCTCTGCTATATTTGGCTTTGCTGTTTTTTCCAGATAAAAGAATAACGATAAAATAATTCCTGAGAATAACGCAACTTCCAGATCAAAAAATAATGTCCCAAACAGGGTTGTAGCCAAGACTATAATTTCTCTCCCACTACTATAAAATATTTTCTTGATATGATGGAAATCAATTAAATTATATCCAACCAACAAGATGATACCACCCATAGCGGCCTTTGGTAAATAAGCAGCATACTTCGCAAATAATAATAAAACAATCATCAAAAATACCGCTGCAAATACGGCGGACATAGGTGTTTTCGCTCCGGCCTGAAAATTAACACCTGAGCGGGTAAATGAACCCGACCCGGCATAACTGGAAAAAAAACTTGCAATTGTATTAGATAATCCCTGTCCAATAAATTCCTGATTTCCATTAATTTTTTGATGGGTATAGATTCCAATAGACCTTCCTATTGCCACTGCTTCTATTAACCCCAACAATGCCAGGGTAAATGCACCGGAACTCAAATTTCTAACTTTGACCAACGAGATATCGGGCACTCGAAAAGGTGGTAAGTTCGAAGGTATTTTTCCTACTGTGTTAATTCCATTTGTTTCGCCCCCTAAATAAATTGCAAGAATGCTTCCAGCCACCATAGCAATCAACATATAGTATCTGGAGAGTGGTTTCACAAATTGTTTTATAAGTAAAGCAATTAACAAAGTGCCGAATGCTACAATGAAAACATACCAATTAGTTTCACTTAAATGTGTTGAAATATGGGATACTATTTCATAGAAAGAACTCCCTTGAGGTACTTTAATTCCAAAAACATGCTGTAGTTGCTTAAAAGCAATTAAAATTCCCGCTCCAGCAGTAAACCCAATAATAACTGAATGCGAAACAAAATTAACCAACTTTCCCATTCTCGCCAAGCCCATGGCCAGCTGAATTATTCCCGCCATAAAGGTCAGTACTAGAGTTAAGGAGATATAAGTCTCAATATCGTTGGCGGGATCCACATATCTACTGATCGTTGCATAGACCACTATTGAAATAGCCGTTGTAGGTCCGGATATCAGGTGATAGGAAGATCCAAATAAGGCAGCAATAATCGGAGTGATCATAGCCGTATAAAAACCATAAACCGGAGGTAAACCGGCAATCATAGCAAATGCAACAGCCTGAGGAATAACTATTATTGTTCCTGTCATTCCGGCTATCAGATCATCTTTCCAAGATTTTTTTGCCTTTGGGAGCCAAGTTAAAAAGGGAAATATTTTACGAAGCATAAGCTATAAAATGTAAATTTAAGAAATTAAAAGCAAATTACTTCCAGGCAAGCCCTCGATCATTATAAGGAATTAAACTTATAGTTCGAAAATAAATAATTTCTTGAAACGAACTATCCACGAGACAGAGCCATAGAGGTATTTTGCTCGTTTCATACCCAATCAAGTTGAGTACAAGCTTTGACCTTTTGGGTCAAAAACCAAAATTTATTTATTTCACCTCTCCCAAAACTTTTAATCAAAGTTTTGACCTCTCCTCGAGGAAGGGTAATCGGAAACCCCGACGCTGAGCGTCGAGGAATTCTTTTCGATTAACTTCTGGATATTAATCCCTCTGGTGGCAATAAAAAATATTCCCGCCTTGTAGCGGGAATACGAATTTTATTTATCCTTTTTCCTTGTCAAGAAAGAAGGTCGACTCATCTGGTCTAAATGCTCTTTTAAACCATAATGGCCTTCTTAATCCATCTGGTCCGGGAGCCGGTCGAGTCATGGCCAACCATTCCTTAAAAATTTCATGAGATTTATTGGTGTCAACAAAAATATCACCATAGTTCTCATCAGGTCCAGGTTTTTCAATTCTTACTCTTTGGTGCCAGGTGTGCATTCCACTTATTGGATCCGGGTGCACAGCATGTGTAATATTTTGATGTACTCCACCATCTTTCCAAAAAATTCTTTTTGAATCTTTATCCTCAGAATCGAAAGGCTTTATTCCTGATTTTGTACTCATCTTCCATTTACCCTTTTCCTTATTTTCAATGTTCACCGTATTCGTAGCCCATCTATTCCCTATTTTATCTTCCTCTCTTCTCCATTGGCCAATATGATGTGAACACGCCACGACGCCGGGTTTCATAGATTGAGTTACCCAAACTTTATCGATAAAATAACCTATATCTGTATTCATTTTTACCAAATCACCCGTTTTGAATCCCCATATTGCTGCATCGTCAGGATGCATCCAGATTGGATTTCTATTGGAGATTTCTACCAGCCATTTTGCATTACTCGATCTGGTATGAATTAGTGTTGGCAACCTAAAGGTCGGTACCAATACGTATTCTCCTTTAGATTTATCCAGAACATCATTGTGAATATGGCTTTTTATATAGGTAGGCGTAGCATATTCCGGCCATTTCCAATCTACCATGGTTTGCGAATAGAATTCGTTTTTCCGGGATGGCGTAGGAAAACCAACAACGGCTTTACCATTCACCATTACGCCAATATCTTTTCCGTTCTTACGAATAACGCCATTCTCTTTATCAATTTCAGTTCCCGCCAATTGCTCTGGTTTCAAAGGCGTTTCATTTTTCTTATAGGATTCTCCTTTCTCAATTTCAAAAGCGCCGTATTTTGCCATATATTCAAATTCGGTCAAACCTTCTTTTTTAGCAGTCTCGGGTAAACCGTCTACACGTTCAAAAATATATTGATAATATTCCTCTATGGTTATTTTTTCGCCAGGTCTCTTTGGTGATTCAAAATATTTACGAATTCCCATACTGCCATCCGGATCAATTCTCCAACTTAATTCAATCCAAAATTCATCTTCTTCCCATACTTCCCCGGGGTTTACTTCGTAAGTATACGTTACCGGTTTTCCATTTCTTCTTGCTGCTTCACGTAAAACAGGTTGTCGAAATGCCACCCAGGTTCCTCCATGTGTTGCATAAGAATTGATATCATGTCTCTCTGATGCTAAGCCCATAGGTAATACCAAATCTGCAAAAAATGCAGTCTCATTCCATGTGGGAGTCATGGCAGTATGCAAACCAAATTTATCTTCATCCAAAAACATTTCCATCCAGGTAAATCCGTCGGGATATGTCCATACAGGATTAAATACTCTTGAAAAATAAACATCCATTTTCCCTCTACCGGCTTTTAATAAATGAGGAAGTAACTGACTCATTTCAAAAAATGCAAGTGGGTATTCATTTGGAAAATGTAATTCATTCCATTTTTTTTGCGGTTTTGGAGTATGTGGAACTTGAGGTTTAAATTTATTCCATGAATTAGGAGATGTTCCTCCTTTTGAACCCACTGCTCCCGTTAATACGGTAAGAAAGTGCAGACATCTGGCTACTGCCCATCCCCCTAAATTGGATGCTCCGGCACTCCTCCAATTATGTGATGCAAAACGTTCTCCGGCTTCTCCTATTTTAACTGCAATTTCTTTTATCATCTCTGCTTTTACCCCAGATTCCTTTTCAGCAAATTCAGGAGTAAATTCTTTATACTCCTCAATCATTGCAGCTATATAATTTTCAAAAGTAACTTCCTTATCTGCATGTCTGGCCTTGAGATATTCCGGCCAATTGGTCCAATTTTCCAGATAATCTCTGTTGTATAATCCTTCTTTTAGAATAATCAAGGCCATTGCGAGTAATACTGCAGCTTCCGTACCCGGATAACTGGGCATCCAATAATCACTCATGGATGCAGTATTTGACAAGCGAGGATCCATGGTTGCCAATTTTGCACCTTTCATTTTTCCCTCAATAATACGCTGTGCGTGAGGATTAAAATAGTGTCCAGACTCTAAATGCGCAGAAATCAACAATATAAATTTAGCCTCGGAATGATCTGGTGAAGGCCTGTCATAACCATACCATAAATTATAACCAAATCGAGCTCCGGAGGAACAAATATTCGTGTGTGAATTATGACCATCAATGCCCCATGCAGGTAATACCCAATTCATAAATCCTTCAGCTCCGGGTCTTCCCACGTGATAGGCTATTTCATTATGACGATCTTCTTTAAGGGCTTTACGGATTCGCGCAGAGATCGTATCCAGGGCCTCATCCCATGAAATTCTTTCCCATTCCCCTTCTCCCCTCTTTCCCTTTCTTTTTAAAGGAAATAATATTCTGTCAGGATCTGTAAGTTGATTAATTGTTGCAGGTCCCTTTGCACAATTTCTTCCTCTGCTTCCAGGGTGATATGGGTTGCCCTCGAATTTTTTTACCTCTCCGGTCTCTTTATCTATAAATGCTGTTAAACCGCAGGCACTCTCACAATTAAAACATGTAGTAGGAACTATTTGATAGGTTTTTTTTACTTTCTTTGGCCAAACTTTTGGATCATACTCTACCCAATTATCCCATTTTTCCGGTGGTGGAAAATTCTCATACATTTGGGCTACTTCTTCATCTGTAAAATGACGCATATCCTGATCAAACTCTTGATAGCCTTCTTTGTGCAGATTAGGAATAATTCCTATTTTCTCTGCAATGCTTTCTATGAATGATGGTTTTTTATATCCCATGGTTTTATTTATTCGATTTATTCGAGTAATTCAATTGCTAAATTAAAAAAGCAAGAATTTCTTTATTTTCTTATTTTCTCTCTTACTGTTTCGATTGATTTTACCATTATTGCAACATTTTTTGTTCTCTTTTTTAATAATTCATTCATTAAAATCTTTTCGTTCGAATAGATCGTAAATCGAGTTAATCAAAAATATTATGCCAATGGAATTCTTTGAGGTGCTTCCACCCAAATCTTTTCTGTTGTATAAATTCCTATTAAAATTAATATCGCTGCTGTTGGCAATACAACTAACCCAACTGCAAAAAATATCAATAACAATGGCAATATATTGCCTATTAATACTGTCCCTAGCCAAAATAAATTTTTATACCTTCCTTTGGTTATCATTTTAACTACTGTTTTGGCTGCAGTTGTTGGATGCGTAATGGTTAATTCTGTTATCATAGTAAATAAATTCACTATCAAAGCAAAAATCATGGTGTTCTTTAATATAATCATCCAGGATTCATGGCCGAATATCATTGCCACAATCGCAAAAATTGCTGCTCCCGCCAATATACTGTGCACTAACATATGCAATGGTAAAGTTGGGCTTTGCCAAAAGTCGCGACCTTTCGCTTGCGCGAATAAAAAAGCCGTATAAATAGCTAAGATAACCGCAAAAAAAGCTGTTAGCCATAAAAGAGGCATTTCCGGAATATTCCATCCAAACAAAGTTGTTGCTCCCCAAATTGTAACGAGGAGTCCAAATATTGATATTGTATATCCACCTTTAACCAACCATGAATTCCATTGTGGCCTGAGTAATACATTCAAGAATCTATCCGGCCTGTCCAGATCCATTACCAAGAAAAGTCCGGTTAGTCCTAAAAATGCTAAGGAAATCCCAACCGACCATAATTTTGCAGTATCAGAAACTTCATAACCCAATAGTATTGCAATAAAAGGAATCAAAAATGCACCAGCTGATATTGCTTTGGTAATGACATAAGCAGAGACTTCCCAGCCCCATAAAATTCCTTTATCCGGTGTATCATAAACTCTACGTGCTTTCCCGGTGAGCACATCTATATAATTCGGGTTTTCGGATTCATTTTTTTGATAAGCCGCTTGTAATTCATTATCAATACTCATTTGTAATAGATTAATATCATCATTGGTATGCATCATTTTTTCTGCAGCTTTTGCATAATGCCCCACGCCTCTTGCTTGTGAGTTCCACAATCCCGGGCCTGATTTATCAGTCGCCTCCGGATTTAAGGATTGATAATCTCCATCAATGTAAAAAAGATTCGGATTGGTCCCTTTCTCAGGTTTTCTAACGATAACCTGTTCCCGTGCCAATAGTTCTGAAATTTCAGTATAAGGATTATCCATATCTCCTGCTATTATTGCGTGTTCCGGACATACATCTACACAGGCAGGTGCCCGACCAACATCTACTCTGTGCGCACAATAATTACATTTTGCTGCCGTATTATTATCGGGGTCAATATACAAAGCATCGTACGGGCAGGCCTGCATGCATGATTTGCATCCAATACAGCGATTATTGTCAAAGTCAACAATTCCGTCATCCCGAGTATAAAGGGCTTCCACAGGACAAATTTCAACACAAGGTGCATCTGTACAATGATTACATCTCATTACGGAAAAAATTCTCCTGGTATTTGGGAATTTCCCTTTCTCAACCTGTTTTACGTAAGTCCGGTTTACACCTATGGCAACATCGTGTTCAGACTTACAGGCAGTTGTACAAGCATGGCAACCGATACATTTTCGATTGTCAATTATAAAACCATACTTCATATTTGAGTATTGTGTTTTTTTGTAATTTAAAGTTAAGGAGATTCAATGTATTGAAAGAATGATTCCGTTCTTATTTTTAGATTAAATAGTTGTAGTTTCAAATTTACTCAAATATGCGGCGTGGGGTGTAACAATAGTTACACTGCTGGTATATTTAAAACAATTATTAAGTCCTCTAAAAATTAAATTGATTTCTACATAAACATCATAAGTATTGAGTATTTTTGAAGAAATTTTTCTCTCAAAGAATTTAAATGAAAGTAAAAATACTTTTTTTTGGTATCGCTAAAGATATTTCTAAGGTAAATTCTGTAGAATTTGCACTAAAGAAAGATGCTAATGTGTTTGATTTTTTACAATTGTTAAAGGAAAAATATTCTGGATTTACGGCAATAAATGATTTTTCTATTGCTGTAAATGAGGAATATGCCGAGAATGATGTTGTTTTAAGCGAGTCTGACGTAATTGCTATAATTCCACCTGTTAGTGGAGGGTAATGCACTTCTTAAATTTCCTTTAAGGGAAAAAGAATAGAAATGATAGAAAATATTTCCATACAGATTACTTCAGAAAAATTAAATTTTCAGGAATGCTACAATTTTGTACAGGATGTTACTTGTGGGGGTATCGCTTTGTTCGTTGGAACTGTCAGAAATAATACAGAAGGGAAAAATGTAATCCGCTTGGAATTTTCATCCTATAGGCCTATGGCTGTTAAAGAGTTAAATAAAATTGCCCTCTCTGCAATGGAAAAGTACGACATAAAAAAAATAGCTATCCATCATGCGGAGGGAAAATTGAAGATAGGAGATATCCCTGTTATCATTGCTGTTTCGTCCGCTCATCGTCAAGCTGCTTTTGACGCATGCCGGTACGCAATTGATACTTTAAAAGAAACCGTGCCTATTTGGAAAAAGGAATATTTTGATGATGGCGAAGTTTGGGTAAATGCACATCCATAAACCCAAAATGCCCATAAGAGTTTTGTAATGGAGGGTTAAACAATTTCCATTTTCTTTAGTAAAAAAGAGGCATTCATGTTTTTGCAGATCCCATCTTTTAATTTATAGTCAAAATGAAGTTCGTCATCAATGATTTCCGCATCGAAATAATAGTTTTTAATTTGTTCCAAATGCTTTTCAATCTCACACAGGCTCAGATCATGGGTGGCAATAATTCCTGTAGAATTAGAAGCTACTAATTTTTTTACAAATTTTTTAGACCCAATAGCCTTATCTGTGCTGTTTGTTCCTTTTAATATTTCATCCAGAATGATAAAATATTTTTCCTCTGATTTTGAGGGGTCAATTGTATCTACAATGAATTTCAGTCTCTTCAATTCAGAAAAGAAATAAGACTCATCATCAGCCAAAGAATCCGACGTTCTCATACTTGTAATCAGTTTGATCGGCACATACTCGTAAGTTTCCGCACAAACGGGGAGACCTGCATTAGCCATTACGATACTGATGGAAACGGTCCTTAGGAATGTGCTTTTTCCAGCCATATTTGCACCGGTTACGATATAGAAATTCTGATTTTTAATGTTAAAATTGTTACTGATTCTCTCCTCTTGCTTGATCAGCGGATGACCTAAATTAGATGCATTAATAATAAAATCGGCATTTCGAATTTTAGGATAAACAGCTTTTGGATGATTAAAAGCATAATTAGCCAAAGAAATTTGCGCATCGAAGAAAGCAATATCTTCAAACCAGTTCTCCACCTGATCGTGGTATTTCTCTATCCATTTCTCAATTTTAACTGATATTTTCAAATCTCTTAATAAAAGTCCATTTGCTACTATTGCTATCAACAGATTATTTCGTTGGTCCAATGCATCCAAAATTTTGCTGAATTGGACAAATATCTGAGATGCTTTTTGAGATTCTCTCTGGATAACTTGTTGTTTTTCTTTTAAAATTGACGAAGTGAAATTTGCCATTTCTATTTTGTCCAGTAATTTGTGATACTGTCTAAAGGTGTCTTTTGCTTTTGTTGCCTCCTCGTATAAGCTATTCACTTTTTTAAGATATAATCCTGAAAACCCCAAACCAATAAAAAACCAAATGACTATAACTTGAAAATTGATTGTATTAAAGGCTAAAAGAACCATCAGCATTAATGAAACAGTTGAAAATAAAATTGGTATTACAGATAAAAATTTAGGAAAAACAGATTTATAATTATGTATCCAATCAACTATTAGATCTGCCGAATATTGTACTTTCGTCAAGCTTGCCATTGCTGAAAAATGTTGTCTCCACTTTGGCATTTGAGATAATTCTTTTATTCCGTTTTGTTTAAGCTCAATTTGAGAGATATCATTATCTGATAATATGCTTGCCAGTTCATTTTTACCTTCATTGGTAACCGTTCTATTTAAGTACTGGAAGAATGACCCTCGACCAAACAAATCAATATCATAGCTGTAATAATGGTGAGGGTCTATAAATTCTTTACCTTCATCCAGGTCTAAATAATCTCTGTTTAAAACATTTATTTCTGTGTCGTTTATTTTGATTAATGCTTTTGTTAAATCTCTTTTGTGCTGTAAATCAGAGTGTTTAACAACCAAATAAAGAAATATGGCAATCCCAACAACAGCGATTCCAATCGCAATATTGGTATTGTTAAAAAAGAAGTAAACTCCCATTGAGGTACTTAAAAAAACAAGTAACCTAGCTGTACTTGATGTAGCCAGTTTCTTCTTTAAGGAAGAAAACTCTTTCTCAAAAATATATTTTTCAGATTCGTAAAATTCTATTGGATCTTGCATTTAGTATCCTATTATTCCATTTTTTAAATTTAGAACTTTGAGGTTTGGATATGCCTTTTTAATCCTTTTAACCACAATATAACTTGAAACTCCCTGATTACAAATAATGACATATTCTCTATTCTTTTTAAGTTCCAGTTTTTCAATTTCAAAGGATGACAACGGTATTTTTAGGTCAACTTTAAAAGGTAATTTAGCATCTCTGTTTTCTATGACAGAAATTAGTCTTAAATTTTTCCCATTCACAATTTTATCTTTTAGTTCAGCCGCTGAAATTAACAATTCTTCATCCTGTAATTCACAATTAACATCTGTATAGTTTTCATTGTCAAAAATGCTTTGAATTTTTTCTTTAGTAAAGGTATTTTTCAATTTCATATTGTATTGAATATTATCCAAACTATTATAAATGAGTAGTTTATTCATTATAAATGTTCCCTTATTAGCCACAATTTTAAGTACTTCATTCGCCTGCATCAATCCAATAATTCCGACTATGGTGTTCAATGTCCCGGCTTCGGAACAATTTGGAATACTATTCTCCGGAATTTCCGGAAATGCATCTCTCAAATTACTCGATCGAAGTCCATCATTTTCCTCTGCGTTAAAAGTAGCTACATAACCATCAAATTTATAAAGCGAACCATAGACTAATATTTTATCTTGCAAAACGCATGCATCATTAATCAAATATTTTATAGGCAAACTATCTGTACAATCAATCACGATATCATAATCATTTATCGCTTCCATCACATTAGATTTTGAGATTGCAGTTTTGCTCGAGGATATTTGAACAAATGGTGTAATCTTACTTATATGCCTCTTGAGAACTTTTGATTTAGATTTGCCTATATCCTTTACTTTGAAAAAAACTTGTCGATGTAAATTACTTACATCAACAAGGTCAAAATCTACCAAATGAATTCTCCCTATACCACTTGCCGCAAGATATACCGCGACTATATTTCCTAATCCGCCACAACCAATTATAATCACTTTGGTATTCTGAAATTTATCTTGAGCATCATCTCCAAATTCCTCTAAAATTATCTGGCGTTGATATAGCTGTTGTTTCGTTATTTTTTTCATTCAATCAATTCTTTACCCTTTTCATTTAGAACATAGTTGTCATTTTTAACAAAATAATATTTCTTCAATTTATCAAGTTTTATAATATATTGTATATCTCCAAAACCATAGACAGTTTCTTTTTTCTGCCAGAGTAATAAGTTTCTTATGAGATCCTTTTTCGTCAACGGTTCAAAATTAATCAATTTTAAAATCTTATTTTCAATTTGATCCAATCCATTGCTCTGCGGAAATCTTTGTAAGTGTTGATTGATTGCAAGTTGTAAATATTTAAATTTTGAATTTTTATTAAAGTCATATTCTTTTAATTTTTCTCTATCATTTTCAACAAATAAATTCCAGCAATCTTCCGCAAAAAGTAAATTATTTCTCGAAAGTGTTATTCTATTATTCAAAAGATTTTGATAATCCTCAGGACTGTAATCTGATAGGCTTTGCAGAGAGCTCTTTCCCTTTTCCTTCCCAGTGCAAATCATAGAGAATTTGACATCTTTCCGATAAAAATTCAACAAATATTTGCATAAGCCCAATAAGTTGATCTGACAGAACAAATCGTATTCAAACCACAATACAACTTCTTTATAATTAGCAATATTTTCAATTTTAACAATTTCCTTTATGGTCTTATCATAATATTCTAATTTCGGCACTCCCAACTCATTTTCGAAAAACGAGTATCGGGTTATCCAAAATTTATCACTCCCCACTTCCTTTTGTAGAGGTCCATCGCATAGAATCTCTCTCCAGATTATTACATCTCCCTGTATAGAAGACTTTTCCATAATTTGTGCAGTACTATCGCCATTCAGTATATGTAATGTTTTACCCATTTATTTCCTTATGAGCGGCTTCGAATTCTTCGGGAGTATTAATATTTCTGATATACTTATCATCAATTTCTACGATTTCAACATCCGAATTTATCAGTACTTTTCTCGGACAAGAATATCCTTGCGACAGATAATTAAGCAATAATTTATAACTTTTTGGTTCCCAAATGGTGATTAAAGGTTCGGGAAATTGCTTGTTCTTCCCCTTAATTGTAGTTGCGGCTTTGGAAGGATTTCTGTGTTTTAGCAACAGCTTAATTATTTCACTATTTACAAAAGGCAGATCAGTTGCAAGCACCAGCCAAGCCGTATTTGGCTCCTCCTGAAATGCTGAACATATGGCCCCAAAGGGGCCTAATCCAACAAATTTATCTGTAATCTTATTTTCGTTTCCAATTTCTTGATCCTCTCTAACAGACAGATACGTTTTTAGATTTTGTTTTTCCAATAATTCAATTGCAAACTCCCGCTGTTCTTTACCATAGAAAACTAAAGTTCCTTTATCTGTGCCCATTCTGGTGCTTTTACCACCGGCAAGAATTAAACCTTGAATTGGTACAATTGAATGTTGAATCAATTTTTCTATATGATCAGAAATTTTATCAATTTCAGCCAGATCATAACAATGTAAATTTTTTATGTTTGGATATTTATCTACCAAAAAATCGAAGTATTGAGAATCTTTATTTCGTTTAATTACAAACTGAATATTGGTCAATTGATCCAAACGTTTTAAAACGGAAGCTTCTTTTTCATTATCCAAAACTAAGATCTGTTGTTCTCCCTGATAATGATTTCCATTTATGAATAAAAAGTCGTAATCTGAAAAATGTATTCTAGCATTAAATTGGTTTAATCTTCTTTCTGAATTTACTTCTAAGTTCCCTGAAGGGTTAAAAGTAAAAGTATCCAATATTGGGGTTTGAATATTAGAATTATGACTTGCGTCCAAATATGCAGTTTTTGTCTTATTTTGAACTTTTTTGGCAATTTTTTCAACTAAATCAGCAATTATAGAGCATTTTACGCCTAATATTGAAATTTCATTCGGTGCATAATTTCCATTATTACGCAATTTTAATTTTGCATGTTTTCTGTGTTTACCCATTATAATTAAATTTTAATCTACTAAAAAAACCAATTGAATTAACAAAAATACTTAATATAGACCGTTTCAAAAATTAATTAAACACACATTTCAATTATGATACAAAAATCACATAGGAATAAAAATAATTCATTAAATTTATGAGTGCAAAAATAAAGACTTAATTCCCCTTAAGAATCCACCATTATAAAATCTTTATTTAAATATTCTTCCGTATTAATTTTATACTGTTTTAAGTTGGCTCGATAATTTTATTGTGTCAACTCCCTCAGTATCTTCAAATGCCATAAATCTAGCAAGATCCCTTTGCATTATAGGTTTAGTTTCTATAAATATTTAGTGAAGGGTGTAGTACATGCAATATCATCTTTAACCCAGAAACCTAAAATATTTTATATTATGAAAAATAAATTCAAATTTCTAATTTTTCTATTAATAACCTTCTCTTTCAGCAGTTGTGATCAGGCTGAAGAACTTCTTAATCTTACTAAAGATTTTGATGATACAATTGTAGAGACCATAGCCATAAACATAGATAAAACTTCAGGAAATAGGGCTACATTTTCCAGTAGTACAATATTATCCATAGATGATCCGGCATTGCAGCCATATATCAATAAGATAAAAAGTGTTGAAATCAAGAGCTTAAGCTATAAAATAATTAATTTCAGTGGTGATGCTACTGGTGATGTGAACGGGGAATTTTTAATTGATAATATTGTGTATTTGACCAATGCATTTGTTGTTAAAACTGAGGCTGATAAGGGTACAATATTTAAAATTACCGAAGTTGCGGCATTGAATGAAATAGCAAAACAACTAAAGGCGAACAAAAAATTGACTGCCAAATACGGTGGAGATGCACTGTGTGATAATGACGAAATGGAATTTTTAGTAGAAATTACAGCTGATGTCAAAATAATTGTAAGTCTATAAGAAAATTGTTAAGTATTCACAGAAAAGGCTGTCTGATAGTCAATAACTATTCAGACGGCCTTTTTATTTTTTGAATAGAAAAGTGCCCTGCCTTTAGCTTTTATTAATGTCACTTTTTCCACCGGTTTTTTGCAATAATTTTATCTCTTTGATTACCATTTTTTGTGATATGCTCTTACACATATCGTATAGAGTTAATGCAGCAATATTCACACCTGTAAGTGCTTCCATTTCAACACCGGTTTTCCCTTCGATTTCAACCTGACAAATTATTTCAACATATTCCTCATCCATAACTTCTATTTCAATGTCAACTCCATTAATAAGTAAGTGGTGACACATGGGTATCAATTCTGAGGTCTTCTTTACAGCCTGAATTCCAGCAATTATTGCAGTTTGGAAAACGGGACCTTTTTTAGTGGTTAATTCATCATTCTTAAAATGATAAATAATTTCTGAACCCAAAAACATAGTTGCTTTGGCAATGGCACTTCTTTTAGTGATTTTTTTATCACCTACGTTTACCATTTTTGGATGGTTCTTTTTATTTATATGTGAAAATTTGCTCACGGTTTTTATTTAGAATGGTTAACCTTCCGTCTTAATCAACGAATAATCATCTTCCTTCTCAAGGGAAGGAATTTTAGTACTTTATTTTCAAATCCTATACTTCAGGTATGGAAAAATTTCTCCTTTAGTAAAATTAGTTAACTCTGCCGGCAATTCCAAAAAAGCATCTGCATCGATCAAATTTGCCAGATCTCCTGACCCCTTTCCTTTTATTGGAGTTGCAAAGCAAGTTCCATTCTTATTTTCAAGTTTTACCTGTAAAAAATAGGTAAGGTCTGGTTTGAATAAAAAATCTTTTGAGAGGACCGCAAACTTATTATTTTTAAAATTTACACTCAATGATTTATAATACCATGGATAAAAATACTTCATGCAACTCACAAAGGTCGAGACAGGGTTACCCGGAAAAGCAAAAACAGTTTTGTTTTGTTTTTTACCAAACCAAAAAGGTTTTCCTGGTCTTTGTGCCACTCCATGAAATAGTTTATCAACTCCCAATTCGTCTAGTACTTCAGGAATAAAATCAAATTTCCCCTTGGAAACGGCACCACTAAAAAGCAAGATGTCATATTCTCTCAAATAGCTTTCGATCTTTGTTTTTAAACTTTCCTTATCATCCTGAATATGAGAAGTCTCCGCATTTATATTCAGCCCTTTTAATAACGAAACGAGAGTATGGACGTTACTTCGCCGTATTTGATATTCCTTTAGTATTTGATCTACCTCAACCAATTCATTACCCGTAGAAATGATCATCACTTTAGGTAGTTTTGCAACAGTAACTTTTGATTTTCCCACAGTGGCCAAAACTCCAATTTCAGCAGCAGAAATAATTGTGTCCTCTTCGATTAAAACATCACCTTGTTTTCTGTCCAGCCCTTTTTTATGAATATTTTGAAATTCCCTGACGATCTCTGCATTAACGTTTGCCATTCCCTCCCTAATCTCTAATAACTCATACTGAATAACAACATCGGTATTTTTTGGCAAAACAGCGCCCGTCATCGCTTCTATGCAATTCTTAGAATTATTTAGACTGATTTGTTGGCTTCCTGCTGCTTGAATTCCTTCAATTTTAAAGGAACGCTGACCATTATTAAAGCTATCAGAGGAAAGTGCAATACCATCCATACTCACTCTGTCAAAAGGGGGAAAATCCCTATCAGCAACTATATCTTCCTTTAAAATTCTTCCCAAAGAATGAATAAAATTTACTTCTTCAACACCAAAATCTTCAGATAGATCCAGAATAATTTCCAGTGCTTTGGCTGAGCTTGTCATTTTTGAATTCATATATTTTCAAATTGAACTATCCACCGATAGTGGACATACTTTCCGATATATCCTTGTTATTATTACGATTAGCTTCTGCGACAAATCCGTTCTCAGGTTTTTGCTGGATGGTATCGACAAACAATTTTTTTAAATCGTTATCACTTGCCCCTTTTCTCATAAAATCTCTTATATTAAATACTCCTTCATCGAACAAACAGTTCTTAAACATTCCGGTTGAAGTTATTCTTATTCGATTACAATCGTTACAAATTGTCCGTGTGAACGATGGTATTATTCCAAAAGTTCCCATGTAGTCATGAACTTTATAATTTCTTGAAGTAGACGATTTTGCATTTTTTAGTGGGCTGATATTCGTGTAATTTTTTGCAATTTCCTCATAAATCTTATCATAATTCCAAATCTCCTTAGTTTGGCGTAGTCCTGTTCCGTTAAAAGGCATTTCTTCGATAAATCGTACGACCAAGTTTTTATCTTTAGTCAATTCCACGAAATCAACTATTTCATCTGTGTTAAATCCTGGGAGGACTACTACATTTAACTTCAATATTAAATTGCTGTCCAATAATTTTTCAAGAGTTTCGTACGTTTCTTTAAATAAATCTCTTCTGGTAATCGTATTAAACCTCTCCTTTTTTAAGGTATCCAAACTCAAATTTATTGATTTGATCCCTATCTTTTCCAAAGTTGGTATATGCTTCGCTATTAAGGCTCCGTTGGTAGTAATATTGATTTCCTCTAATCTATCATTAAACGAGAGTGATTCTAAAAACTTTACAAAATCCTTTCTTACAAATGGTTCTCCACCGGTTAGGCGAATTTTATTTACGCCCAATTCACTTAAAACGCGTGTAATTCGATACATTTCCTTAAAAGATAGTAATTCCTTTCGTTCAACTATGTCAATACCCTCTGCTGGCATACAATATTGACAACGGAGGTTGCATCGATCCGTTACCGCCAATCTTAAATAGGTGATTTCTCTGCCAAATTTATCTCGTAAAATATTCATCTATAAAAACTGTAAATGGTTGGCAAATTTACGAAAATAACGGGACTTGACTAGTCGAGCAGCTAATAAAATGATAATTCAGAACTATCCTAATGAGGTAATCTATGCTTTATGGCATGGTAAAAAAATGCACCCATATGTGCGCCCAATAGTATAATTAAAATTGCAATAACTCCTTTTCCTATCAGCACATACATAGGGCCAGGGCATACTCCTCCCAGAGCCCAACCAGAACCAAATATAATACCTCCCAATAAATTTTTTGAGAATCCTTTGGCTTTAGGTTTTACAATAATGGCCTCTCCCTTATAGGTTTTTAGTATTCCCTTTTTGAAGAAATGCATTATAAAAATTCCTATAACTACTGCAGAACCAATCACACCATACATATGAAAGGATTGCAATTTGAACATTTCATAAATACGATACCATGATATCACTTCGGATTTGCTTAAAATAATTCCGAATAAAACTCCAACAAATAAAAATTTAATGTATTTCATTTTAAATTCTGTAGTTTAAAAAATATATGGTAAAATTAACCAGGTCATTATCAACCCTCCAATGAAAAATCCGCCAACGGCTATAAATGATTCTTTTGAGAGACTGCTTAAACCAACTATTCCGTGTCCTGAAGTACATCCCCCGGCATATCTCGCCCCGAATCCAACTAAGATTCCCGCGACTAACAAAACAAAAAATCCTTTAAATGAGAGCATGGTTTTAATGCCATAAATTTCATCCGGAAGGTAAGTTGTTCCTGCATTTGTAAACCCTATATCAGATAAGTCCTCGACCGTTTGAGGGTTTAAAGCAATCGTTTGATCCGGAGTTAACCATTGATCAGATATAAAACCTCCGGCTATTAAACCAATAACAAAAACCAGATTCCATTTGTTTTTACGCCAGTCAAACTTGAAAAAATCAACAAATCTTCCTGCTCCAGCCATCGCACATACTGTTTCCAGGTTAGAAGAAACTCCGAACTTCTTTCCAAAATAAAACATCAAATACATTGCAAGAGCAATGAGAGGCCCGGCTACATACCATGGCCATGGTTGTAAAATAATATTCATAGTTTTTTTAGTTAGTTTTGTACATGTAACGGAAAAATAAATTCAATTTGTAACAAATATTACAATGGGTAAAGACCCTTAAAATACGAGTACTTCTATTTTATTTCTATATAATTTTATTTTCCCTTCATTTTCCAATTGTTTCAAAAGGCGTGAAACAACAACTCTAGAAGTGTTCATATCTATTGCAATTTCCTGATGTGTAGTATTCAAACTTGGATCTCGCATAATTTTAACTTTGTCTGTGAGGTATTTGTAAATCCGCTCATCCATTTTCATAAAAGCCAAAGTATCAATTGCTTCTAACATTTCATTTAGTCTTATATTATAGCTTTCAATTACAAAATTACGCCAAGATTTATATTTAACCATCCATTCTTCCATTTTTTGGACAGGAATATAAATTACTTCTGAAGTCTTTTCTGCAATCCCTCTAATTTTACTCTTTGAGCTCTTTAAACAGCTTGCAAAAGAAACAGTACAAGTATCCCCTCGCTCTAAAAAATATAAAACCAACTCATCGCCATTATCAGTCTCTCTGCTAATTTTAATGGCTCCTGTTAGCATTAAAGGAATCTGCTCTAATTTATCCCCAATATCAAGAAGCAATTCGTTCTCTTCAATTTTCTTATAAATGCCGACTTTTGCAATTTCCTCAATCAACTCTTCTTCAAACACAATTCCGTAAAAATCGTCCAATTTTTCTCTGATCATTTCTTGATTTTTTATTTATAGCTATACAAGTTAATCAATTCCTATATTTTTTTTGAAATATACGATAATATAATTTCTGTAGCCCCAATATTTTTTGATATGTAATTCTTCGTAGAATGGATCTTCTCCTCTCTAAATCTTTCATCAGCATACAGTTGAATCAGATAATTATTGAGTTCTTCCTGATCTAGAATGGAATAACATGCTTTTAGGTTTACCAAATCAACAGCTTCTCTGAACTTTTTAAAGTTAGGGCCGATAATTATAGGAACGCCATATGCTGCAGGTTCAAGTAGATTGTGGATGCCAACACCAAATCCTCCTCCCACATAAACAACGTTGGCGTAACTATAAATTTTGGTTAAAATTCCTATAGTATTCACTATAAATACCTGAGCGTTATTATTTTTATTCTTATCCGAAAATAATGTCGTTTTCTTTATTATAGATCTTTGCAAAATTTCTATGCCTTTCACAGTAATATTATGAGGGGCAATTATAAATTTCTCTTCATCACTGGCAATATTATTAATATAATTCACCAATAATTCTTCATCTTTCGGCCAGGTACTACCTGCGACCAAAGTATATTTGTTTTGAACGAAATCATCAATAAAATCAAGATGATTATCTTGATTTATAATTTTATAAACTCTGTCAAAACGAGTATCCCCACTAACAGTAGAATTGTGATATCCAATACTATTTAACAGCATCTTTGAGTTTTCATTTTGGACAAAAAAATGTGAATAAGCTTTTAATGATTTTCTCATCCAAGAACCGTAATCTTTAAAAAAAACCTGGTTGCTTCTAAAAATTCCAGAGACCAATAAGGTTATAATATTTCTTTTTTTCAACTCCCTCAAAATATTAGGCCAAAACTCATATTTTACAAAAATTGCAATTTTTGGATTTACTAAATCTAAAAATTTCTTCGCATTATTAATAGTGTCCAAAGGCAAATATACAGTTACATCAGCCAAAGAATAATTCTTTTGAATTTCATAACCAGAGGGAGAAAAAAAAGTTAAGACAACTTTGTAATCCGGATACTTCGTTTTGATATTTTCAATAAGGGGCCTTCCCTGCTCAAATTCACCCAACGAGGCACAATGAACCCAGATTACCTCATTTTGTCCTGAAATTTTATCAGATATTTCAGCAAATGATTTTTCTCTGCCGCTCACAAAGGAATTCATCTTTTTATTAAAAACCGCTATGATTTTTAATAGATACCAAGTAATGTATAATGCTATGTTATAGAGAAAATTCATTTGACCTGCTAAAATAGAAATTTAGGATTACAGGGAGTAAATAATTTGTATTTTTGTTATCACAAATATTAAACAAACCAATGAAGAAATTACAAATGGTTGACTTACAAAGTCAATATAATAAAATTCAAGAAAGGGTTGATAAAGCGGTCATAGAGGTTATTCGTTCTACAGCGTTTATCAATGGTCCGGAGGTCAAGAGTTTTCAAACCGAATTGGAAGAATATCTTCAGGTTAAAAATGTAATCCCATGTGCTAATGGAACAGATGCACTGCAAATAGCTATGATGGGCTTAGGTCTGGAACAGGGAGACGAGGTAATTACTCCTGATTTTACATTTGCTGCAACTGTTGAGGTCATTGCGCTTCTAAAATTAACTCCGGTGCTAGTAGATGTTGAAATGGATACTTTTAACATTGATATTGATGCCTTAAAAAAGGCAATTACTCCTAAAACAAAGGCAATAGTACCGGTGCACTTATTCGGACAATGCGTTAATATGGAGGCGATTCTTGAAATTGCAAAAGAACATGATTTAGTTGTTATTGAAGATACCGCACAGGCAATTGGTGCTGATTATACTTTTAAAGATGGGACCACAAAAAAGGCGGGAACAATTGGAGACATTGGTACAACTTCCTTTTTTCCTTCCAAAAATTTAGGTTGTTATGGTGATGGTGGGGCCATCTTTACAAATGATGATAACCTTGCACATATTATTCGAGGCATGGTAAATCATGGTATGTATAAACGGTATTACCATGAGGTTATTGGGGTAAATTCCAGATTAGACAGCATACAAGCGGCTATTTTAAGGATAAAGTTACCCTATTTGGACAGCTATTGCGAGGCTAGAAAAAAAGCTGCAGATTACTATAATGATGCATTTGCAGTTTCCCCAAAAATAATTACACCTGTTACGAGTGAATTTACAACCCATGTTTTTCATCAATATACACTTCGCGTAATTGATGTTGACAGAAATAGTTTACATGAGTATTTAAATGAAAATAGTATTCCGAATGCAATCTACTACCCGGTAGCTTTGCATAACCAAAAAGCATATCAGGATCCCAGATATAACGAAGATGATTTTATAAATACCAACCAATTAGTTGAGACGGTTATTTCTTTACCGATCCATACGGAGTTTAATGAAGAACAACAGGATGTGATAATCAATACAATTTTAGACTATGTTAAATAACGGCTAAATGAATATTAGAAAAGGCAAAATTTTAGTCACCGGCGGATTGGGCTTTATTGGATCGCATACTGTGGTTGAATTACAGAATGAAGGATTTGAAGTTATTATCATTGATGATCTGTCCAATTCGAGAATTGAAGTATTAGATGGAATTCGTTCCATTACTGGTATTGAACCTGAATTTGTTCAGCTTGATCTGAAAAACAAGAGTTTGGTATCGGCATTTTTTGAAGACCATGATGTGGAAGGTGTTATACATTTTGCAGCATCCAAGGCTGTTGGCGAGAGCGTTCAAGAGCCTTTAAAATATTATGAAAATAATATAGCTACCTTAGTATATTTGTTGCAACAAATGACCACTAGAGGTGTGAATAGCCTTATATTCAGTTCATCATGTACCATTTACGGACAAGCGGATGAATTACCAATTACTGAAAAAGCACCAACAAAACCGGCCGAATCTCCTTATGGAAATACAAAACAGATTGGAGAGGAAATTATTACGGATACCACAAAAGTTAATGATCTCAACGCAATTGCCTTAAGATATTTTAATCCTATTGGAGGCCATGAAAGTATAAAGATCGGTGAGTTGCCAATTGGTGTTCCTCAAAATTTAATCCCTTTTGTAACGCAAACTGCCGCTGGGATCCGAAATGAACTCTCGATATTTGGAGATGATTATCCAACACCTGACGGAACGGCTATACGCGATTATATTCATGTGGTTGATCTGGCAAAAGCTCACATTTCAGCTTTAAAAAGACTCTTAACTAAAATGAACAAAGAGAAAATGGAATTTTTCAATATAGGAACAGGAAAAGGAAGTTCTGTTTTAGAAGTGGTTAATGCATTTGAAAAAGTAACCCATGTGACTTTGAATTATAAAATTGTTGGAAGAAGAGATGGAGATATAGTTTCTGCTTACGCAGATACAACATTGGCCAATAAGGAATTGGGGTGGAAATCTGAATTAACCTTAGAAAACGCCTTAGATTCTGCCTGGAAGTGGCAATTGAAACAATAAAGAGGAATTAGCTTGAGTGGTAATTTGTGCGTCTGGAATGATCAGGGATCTTTTTATTGCATAATGTTGAGAATTCTGGGTAATGTCCATGACAAATAGAGCCACTAAAAATATAGATTAATATTAAGCAGATTTGAGCGATGAATAAAAAAGTATTAATAACTGGCGGAGCCGGTTTTATTGGTTCACATGTAGTTAGATTATTTGTAAATAAATATCCCTATTTTGATATATATAATCTGGATGCTCTTACCTACGCTGGTAATTTGGAAAACATATTTGATCTAGAAAGTGCATCAAATTATAACTTTATTAAGGGAAATATTAAAGATATCTCTTTTATCAATTCCTTATTTAATGAACACAGATTTGACGCTATAATCCATTTAGCCGCAGAAAGTCATGTTGATCGTTCGATTACCCATCCCAATGATTTCATTGAAACCAATGTTTTGGGAACGGCTAATTTATTGAATGCCTTTCGAGATACTTGGCAGGGAAATTTTGAAGGGAAATTATTTTACCATGTTTCTACCGATGAGGTTTATGGTTCTTTAGGAAAAAACGGACTATTTAAGGAAACAACCCCTTACGACCCTCAATCTCCTTATGCAGCTTCTAAAGCTTCTTCAGACCACTTTGTAAGAGCTTATGGCAATACTTATGATTTGCCATTTGTAATCAGTAACTGTTCAAATAATTATGGTGCGAATCAGTTTCCTGAAAAATTGATCCCATTGTTTATTCATAATATTAGAAATAATAAGCCTTTACCTGTCTATGGGGATGGAAACTACACGCGAGATTGGCTTTTTGTTGAAGATCATGCCATTGCTATTGATGAAATCTTTCAAAATGGAAAAATTGGGGATACATATAATATCGGTGGGTTCAATGAATGGACGAATTTAAATCTGATCCATTTGCTCTGTAAGTTGATGGATGAAAAGTTAGGTAGGGCAAGTGGCACTTCTGTCAAACTAATTACTTTTGTAAAAGATCGTGCCGGTCATGACAGGAGATATGCAATTGATGCCAACAAGTTAAACAAAGAATTGGGCTGGAAACCTTCTGTAACTTTTGAACAAGGCTTGGATAGAACAGTGGATTGGTATTTAGAAAATGAAGCTTGGTTAAAAAATGTTACTTCAGGAACCTATCAAGAATACTATACAAAAATGTACGGGTAGATTTTTAAATAATTAAAACTCTGATACAAAAAAGCCCCGATCTCTCGGGGCCGGATACTGGTTGAAATAAATCAACCAAAATCAACTAACCAAACCTTATCTTTATATTTTTATTTCTATATACCTTTTCTAATAAATTTAGAACGCCTTCTTTGTAATATTGTTGTTTAACATTTAAATGATTTTAATTTATTTCATCTAAACTTTTAATTACAGTTTCGCATTCGAAATCCATAATACAACATCCATGCCAGCATGAAATTTTCAAAAAATAAAAGTATTAAATTTTTCTTAATTAAATGCTAAATAAATTATAAGAAAAATAATTAATTTTCTTTAGTCTTCTGGCTTTATTATTTAGAACTACGAATTGTATTGTCTAAACAAAATGTTAAAAAAAAGGGGTATTCTTGCATTATTAATTTATCTATCTCTATTTCAATTACTTAACTAGTATTTCTCTGGGCTTCATATCCAAAATATTTAACAAATTTATTATACTTTTTATAAGAGGAATTCGTTATAATTTATAGGCTCAATTTAAATTACACTTGCTATGAAAATATTAATTGGGGCAATTTTTTTTCTTTTATTTGCCAATATAACTCAAGCGCAATCATACGACGGAAAAGGAGATAGTAAAATTAATGTCGGATATAACATCTATGGCTATGGAAATGGAATAAAAGCCACCTACGGCTATGGATTAAATGATGCATTTTCACTTGGTGCCGGAGCCACTTTCTATTTCAACGGCGACGTAAATGATTATTTTTTATATGCCAGAGCAAGCTTTCATCTTGGTCCTCTTATGGATTTACCGCCAAAGCTGGACATATATCCAGGAATTGAACTTGGGTATTTATCATCTAAAAACATTGGTTTAGCTGGCTTTCTAGGAGTTCGTTACTTTTTTAATGACAGGATAGGTGTTTATGCAGAACTTGGCAGTTACGGAGCCATTGGAATAAGCGTATGTATATAAATTACGGATAGTACACGGTTTCCATTTTTTTAATTCCGCTCACCTTATAATAATGATATCTACCATTTATTTGGTAAACAATAACGGCTTCGTCGTCTTCCAGTTCAAAAGGAATATCATCACCACTACTTTCTTGTGCAACCTCGTCATTCAGTGCGATCTCATCTACAAGAATATCCTTTGAAACCAAAGTGGTATAGCCGCCCACGAGAGTAAATTTATCAAGATGTACATTTGGAACAACCTTCAGCTCTCTGTTATGAAAATAGATGGCACTAAAATTTAAGTTTCTGGAATCATATGTTCCAACTAATTGAATTTTAAATCCATTTGTGGCCTTTTTTCCGCTTACATAATAAAAATACGATTTTTCAATAATTGTAAAAGGGGCCTCCTTTTGAAAAAAATCATCTTTATCAGGGGCAAAACCAAAGGCTAACAATGCAATAAATGAAAATATTATTAAACTTTTCAATTTTTTCATAGTGTAAGGATTAATTAATATGCTCTTTCATTTTTTCCTTCATAAAAATTCATAAAGGCCTTATTTACAACTTTCATACCTCCCTTCGTGGGATAATTTCCAGTAAAATACCAATCTCCCGGATTGTCCGGGCAGGCTTTATGCAAATTATCTATGGACTGATAAATAATTACGACTTGAGCGTTTATATCCTCAGTTCTTAATAATTGTGCTATTTTATCCGAAATTTGTTCTGCCGTAAATGCTGCGTAAATTTCTTTTACATAATTCTCAGGATGATCATTATTTAAATTTTCAACACATTTATTATAGATATCCTTAATGACTCCATACTGATTGGTCTCCTTTAGTAACTCCAAGGTTGCTCTAAAGGCAATAAAATCTTCCAATTTAGCCATATCAATTCCATAACAATCCGGGTATCGAATTTGAGGTGCGGAAGAGACAACTACAATTTTCTTTGGGTTTAATCTATCTAATATTTTAATGATACTCTTTTTCAGTGTTGTCCCTCTGACAATACTATCATCAATGATTACCAAATTATCAGTAGGTTTCACTACACCATAGGTAATATCATAAACATGGGCAACTAAATCATCACGACTATTATCATCGGCAATAAAGGTTCTCAGTTTTGCGTCTTTGATCGCTATTTTCTCTATACGGGGTCTTTCCGATAATATTTCAGTTAATTTTTTTGCTGAAATGTTTTTATTACCCTCAAGAATTGTTTTTAACTTGTGCTTATTCAAATAATCTTCAGCAGCTTCAGATACTCCATAGAATGATGTTTCAGCGGTATTTGGAATATATGAAAAAACAGTATTATTTATATCGTTATCTATCTGTTCCAAAATTTTTGGAAATATATATTTCCCCAAATTTTTTCTCTCTTCATAGATAGAAGCATCACTTCCACGAGAAAAATAGATACGTTCAAAGGAACAAGCCTTATTCGGCAATTGATCCATTACTTGTTCTACCGTAACTCCCCCGTCCTTTTTAATGATCAGAGCGTGTGCTCTTTCCAATTCTTTTACCTCATCAATTTCAGCATTAAACACCGTTTGAATTACCGGACGTTCCGACGCTACCACAACAACCTCATCATCTTGATAATAATATGCCGGTCGTATTCCAGAAGGATCTCTTAAAACAAATGCATCTCCATGTCCAATTAATCCAACCATAGCATAACCACCATCCCAATTTTTGGAAGCTCTAGTTAAAATTCTTTGAATGTTCAATTCCTTCCCTATCAATGGTGATGCATCTTTTTTACTAATTCCTTGTTGCTTGAATTTATAATATAGATCCAATACTTCATCATCCAAAAAGTGTCCTATTTTTTCTAATATTGTTACCGTGTCCGTATTTTCTTTAGGATGTTGTCCAATCTCAATCAGCTCCTGCAAAATTTCATTGGAATTCGTCATGTTAAAATTCCCTGCAATAATTAAATTTTTATGTTTCCAGTTGTTCTGGCGTAAAAAAGGATGAACACTTTCAATACTATTTTTCCCAAACGTTCCATATCTTACATGGCCCAAAAATATATTTCCCATATAGGGCATGTTTTCCATTTGCCATTGAAGATCCTCTGCCTTGTCAGGATTTTCCTGGATCACTGTATTCAGGCGCTGGTTGATCCTTGCAAAAACATCTTGAATGGGTTGCTGTTCATTTGATCTTATTCTGCTTATATATCTTGTTCCGGGTTTAACATCGAACTTTAAACTTGCAAAACCGGCACCATCCTGCCCCCTGTTATGTTGCTTTTCCATCAATAGGTACATTTTATTGATTCCATAAAAAGCAGATCCATATTTCTCTTTATAAAACTGAATTGGTTTCAGCAATCTAACAAGTGCAATTCCACATTCGTGCTTTATAGCGTCACTCATTTTTTAAAATATTTAATAAATTAACTTATGTCAGTTCAATTTCAAATTGAGTCAATTCTTTAAATTCCTGTAATCGGGTTTGTACTTCTTTTTTACTGAGATTCACCATTCTCTCTGTTCCGAACTTTTCAACACTGAACGATGCAAGATTAGAACCAAAAATAATAGCTCTTTTCATATTTTCGAAGGAAATATCATGAGTACTTGCTAAATAACCAATAAATCCTCCGGCAAATGTGTCTCCTGCACCAGTTGGGTCAAAAACCTCCTCTAAGGGAAGGGCCGGAGCAAAGAATACATCTCCATTATTAAAGAGTAGTGCTCCGTGTTCTCCTTTCTTAATAACAACATATTTTGGTCCCATTTGATGAATTTTTTGAGCCGCTTTTACGAGAGAATATTCACCGCTTAACTGCCTCGCCTCTTCATCATTAATTGTAATCACATCTATTTTTTTAATAACTTCCATTAATTCGTCCAAAGTATTGTCCATCCAGAAATTCATAGTATCTAAAACTATTAATTTTGGTTTAACCGAAATTTGGTCTATCACGGAGTTTTGTAATGAAGGATGCAAATTCCCGAGCATTAAAAATTCGGAATCCAAATAGGAAGGAGGGACAACCGGGTTAAAATTTGCCAGAACATTTAAATCCGTTATTAATGTATCTCTTGTATTTAAATCGTTATGATATTTACCACTCCAAAAAAAGGTCTTCCCGTCTCTAACAACTTCAACACCCGAAGTATCAATATTCCTATCATTCAACATTTTTAAATATTCTTCCGGAAAATCACCCCCAACAACGGAAACAATTCCTGAATCAACGCCAAATTGTGAAGCTGATAATCCGATGTAAGTAGCTGCACCACCTAATATTTTATCCGTTTTGCCAAAAGGTGTTTCAATAGCATCAAATGCCAAAGTTCCTACGATCAAAAGTTTTCCCATTTAATGTTGTTTTTACGTACTTTTGCAAAAATAAGTTTAAAAAATGATTATTAAAGAATTACAAGACGAAATTATTGATGAATTTGCCATGTTCGAGGAGTGGATGGAGCGATATGAATATATTATCGAAATGGGTAAATCACTTCCATTAATTGAGACTCAATATAAAACGAATGATAATTTGATAAAAGGTTGTCAGTCAAAGGTCTGGTTACATGCAGATTATACAAACGATAAATTGATATTTACCGCAGATAGCGATGCAATTCTGACAAAAGGAATAATAGCATTATTACTCAGAGTTTACTCCAATCAAACACCAAATGATATTCTTAATTCCGACTCTTTCTTTATTGATGAAATTGGATTAAAAGAGCATTTATCGCCTACCCGGGCTAATGGCTTATTGTCCATGGTGAAACAATTAAAACTATATGCCCTTGTTTACCAAGTAAAAAGTACTTGATTCCGTTAAACCATTAGTTTGTTTAAAAATATTATCTTTGCTCTTATTTAGAATGATTTTAAAAAAGAAAAATGGATAGCATTACCAATGAACTTCTTGGAGTAAAAATTGTAGAGATGATTAAAACTATTTACGATCCTGAGATACCTGTTGATATTTATGAATTAGGTTTGATTTATGATGTGCTCGTAAACGACACTATGGATGTAAAGGTTCTTATGACGTTAACCTCCCCAAATTGCCCTGTTGCTGAAACCTTACCCGTAGAAGTTGAAGAAAAAATAAAAAGTATTGAGGAAGTTAGAAATGCTGAAGTTGAAATAACGTTTGATCCGACCTGGACACAGGAAATGATGAGTGAAGAAGCGAAATTAGAACTTGGTTTTTTATAATTATTAATCTGCTTTAATGCCTGATAAAATTGTAAATAGAGTTGCCAATAGTAAATTAGTTACTATTGATTTGGAAGATTTTTTCCCGGTGGGAGAACGTATTCTATTTGATATAAAAAAATGGCTGTTTGCTGAACAAATTTTAAAGGAGAATGACTTTCGTGAATTTGTAAGAGATCATGACTGGAGGAATTATCAGGACAAATATGTAGCGCTAACTTGCTCCTCAGACGCAATAATACCTTCCTGGGCCTATCTGCTTATTACGGTTGCTTTATCTCCCTATGCGAAACAAATAATCATAGGCAATTTAAAAGAGTTAGAGTCTGCAATTTTTCAAAGAATCATAAGTGAGATCCCTGTAAAAAAATTTACTGGGAAACCAATTATAATAAAAGGATGCTCCGATAAAGTAATTCCGGAAACAGCTTATTCTCAACTAATTAACAAACTACTACCGGTTGCAACATCGATAATGTACGGTGAAGCCTGTTCAAGCGTACCCTTATACAAAAAGGTAAAACTATAAATTATCTTACTTTATTTATAATTTGTAATTTTGCATTCCAAAATTAACTAACCTTAATAATTATGAAAAAAGTACTACTGACCATTGCCTTATTACTAGGCGTGATTACAATTTATGCACAAGAAAAAGAAGAACTTAAAGCGGAACAAGCGGCTAAAAAGGATTCCATAAAAACTCTGGAGAAAAAGGTAAATGATATTCAAGCTGAGATCGATGCACTTCTGGGATGGCATGTAAAAGCCTTTGGTACAATTGGAGGTAATATTGCCGGTTCCAACAACTGGTATTCTTATGACATTCCTAATTCAGCAACCGGAAATTTTGGTTTTTCTGTCAATTCTATAGCCCATCTTGAGGAGGCTAAATTCTTTTGGAAAAATGAAGGGAATTTAAAAATGAGTTGGGTAAAGTTAGATAATAAAGACGACCCGGATGATGTTGATAAGTATGCCGCTTCCACGGATGTTTTTGATATTTCATCTTTATATGGCTACAAACTTGGTGATAAATTTGCGGTCTCCGCACTTGGTGAGTATAGAACTTCCATTCTAAATAACTTTAACGATCCCGGTTATCTCGATCTGGGGGTTGGTGGAACATGGACGCCTGCAACAGGTTTGGTGGTTGTGGTTCATCCATTCAATTATAATTTTGTGTTTAGCAATAATGATGATCATATTTATACTTCTTCTTTTGGAGCCAAAATTGTGGCTGATTATATGAGAGATTTTGGAGATATAAAATTCAAAACGAAACTTTCTACTTTTATGAGTTATAAAACTATGAATTATTCAAACTGGACCTGGACAAACACATTTGGATACACTCTTTGGGGAAAACTCGGTGTTGGATTTGAGTTTGGTCTAAGAAAAAACAAACAAGAAGCTTTAGATTATAATAGAAACATCTTAGGTGATCCAACCGCTACATTTGATAATATTGACAACAAATTACAAAACTACTGGTTGTTTGGCTTAAATTATTCCATTTAAGCATAAGGTTGAAATTTTCAGTACATTATAAACAAAAGCTCTTTAATGTAGTGGCTTTTCTTATCTTCGCTAATAAACCTGTTTTATGACGTTATTGGTAATTTACGGATTAGTTTCCATTGGGTTTTCGTTTTTATGTTCTATTCTTGAAGCTGTACTACTAAGTGTTACACCAACTTTTATTGCGATAAAGAAAAATGAAAATAAGCCCTATGCCATCGTGCTTAAAAAATTAAAAGATGACATAAACAAACCTCTAATCTCTATTCTAACGATAAATACAATTGCTCATACTGTGGGAGCAATACTCGTAGGTGTTCAAGCTGAAAAAACTTTTGGATCCGGAAATAATGCTGTGGGAATTGTATCAGCCATAATGACTATTTTAATATTGATAATTTCAGAAATTATTCCAAAATCAATTGGTGCTAATTATTGGAAAGAGTTAGCAAGCTTTTCCTCGAAAGCCATTGTCCTTATAATGTTCCCTCTCAGAGTTACTGGTATCTTGTGGTTGTTAGAACTTACAATAAAACTAATAGGAAAAAAATCTCATGCTGTATATGTAAGTAGGGAAGACTTTCATGCAATGACTGAGATCGCCCAAGAGGAAGGTGTTTTTAAAGAGTCAGAAAGTACAGTAATCAAAAACATCATTGATTTCAAAAAAATTAAAGCAAAGGACATCATGACACCGAGAACAGTTATGACTACTGCAAATGAAAATATGGCGATTCAGAAGTTCTATGAAGAACATCCCTCCTTGAAATTTTCTAGAATACCTATCTATTCAAATTTACCCGATAACATAAGTGGATATTTTTTGAAAGACCAGTTATTGGAGGCAATAATTAAAGGAAATGGTGAAAAACCATTAAAGTCAATCGGACGTAAAATATATATTACAACAAGAAATTTGCCCATTAAATCTCTTTTTGACAAACTTATTGAAGAACATGAACATATCGCATTGGTTGTGGATGAGTATGGTTCTTTAAGTGGATTAGTAACACAGGAAGATATAATAGAAACTATATTAGGATTAGAGATTGTCGATGAAAGTGATGGTCATGAAGATTTACAACTTTTGGCTAGAAAAATGTGGGAAACAAGAGCGAAACGTAATGGTATTATTGATCTGAATATAAGCGATGAGGAATAGTTTTACTCGTATTCTTGATAAAGAAAATCATTATAAGGAAACCTTGTAATATGGATCTTTTTAACTTTCTCAAAAACAAGTGCTTTGAACTCATCCAGGTTTTCTTTTTTTAGCGCCGAAATAAAAATGCAATCATTATCCAATTTTGACATCCAGGTCTTTTCCCAATCCCCTAAGGTATAATGCGCTTTTGTTCTTTCGGATATCAAATCATCCTCATCAATTATTGCATGTTTATACTTATCAATTTTATTAAAAACCATTAAAGTTGGTATTGACATCTTTTTATTTTCCGGTGTAATTTTGTCTAAAATTTTATCTACAGATGCAATATGTTCCTCAAAATTCGAATGTGAAATGTCTACTACATGTAACAACAAATCAGCTTCTCTCACCTCATCAAGAGTAGATTTGAATGATTCAATCAGTTGTGTTGGTAATTTTCTGATAAATCCAACCGTATCTGTCAGCAAGAAGGGTATATTTTTGATTACTACTTTTCTCACAGTGGTATCTAAAGTTGCGAACAATTTGTTTTCAGCAAAAACATCACTTTTACTAATAAGGTTCATCAAAGTAGATTTTCCAACATTGGTATACCCTACTAATGCAACCCGTACTAATTTACCTCTGTTCTTTCTTTGAACAGCCATCTGCTTATCAATGTTCCTTAGCTTCTTCTTCAACAACGATATCTTATCCCTAATTATCCTTCTGTCTGTCTCAATTTCAGTTTCCCCCGGTCCACGCAAACCAATTCCCCCTTTTTGCCTCTCCAGGTGTGTCCACATTCTTGTTAATCTAGGTAGTAAATATTGACATTGTGCTAACTCTACTTGTGTTCTGGCATAAGAAGTTTGTGCTCTCTGTGCAAAAATATCCAGTATCAGGTTTGTTCTATCCAAAACTTTGCAGTCTAATGTCTTCTCAATATTTCTAAGCTGAGACGGATTCAATTCATCATCAAAGATTACCGTTTCAATATGATTATTCTCAATATATTCTTTGACTTCTCCTAATTTACCAGATCCGATAAACGTCTTTGGGTTTGGAAACTCTAATTTTTGAGTAAATCTTTTCACTGCTTTTCCTCCAGCCGTATACGTTAAAAACTCCAACTCATCTAAATATTCCTTTGATTTATCCTCATCTTGATTATTGGTTATTATGCCAATAAGTACAACATCTTCTATTTCTTTATTTCTTTTTTCTATCATATTGCAAATCTACAATCCTTTTTTATTATGGTATGAGCTTAATATTTTTTATTTTCGATAAATAATAACTGTCCTTTTATGCTAAATAACTTTTCTGTTGCATTTTATAATTTAGAAAACCTTTTTGACTCTGAAAACAACAAATATACTTTGGATCAGGATTTTACCTCACAAGGGGATCTACAGTGGAATGAAGATAGATACATGCGAAAAATCGAAAATTTAAGTAAGGTTATTTCAAAAATTGGTATTAAAAATTCCAAATTACCACCTGTCCTTCTTGGTGTTTCAGAGGTTGAAAACAAAAAATGTCTAACAGATTTAATTAATTCAAAAAAATTATTGCCCCATTCCTATGATTTTGTACATTATAATTCTCCTGATGAACGAGGAATAGATGTTGCCTTTTTATATCAGAAAAAATATTTTAAACTCACTTATTCTGATACTTATACTCTTATTCTAACAGATGAGAATAATATGAGAGATTTTACCAGAGATATTTTATTGGTTTCGGGTAAACTATTTGATGAGGAAGTCTTCATTATTATTAATCATTGGCCTTCAAGAACTAAAGGTATGAAATCTTCTGATGGAAAACGTGTGACAGCGGCGAAACTGGTTCAGGAGATCGTATTGGATGTTCAAAAAGAGAATGAGAATCCTCACATTATGATTATGGGAGATTTTAACGATGAACCGAATAGCAATAGTATTAAGAATTATTTAATGTTCGATGGTGTTTTTAACCCTATGTTATCACTAAAACAAGAAAATAGAGGTACTGTGAAATATCAGGGCAAGTGGTACATGTTCGATCAAATAATCCTGAGTAATTCATTTCAATTCGGTAGCACTAAAGACATAAAATTTAAAAAAGCCGACATTTTCGACGCTTATTTTTTACAAGAAAAGTCTGGTAAAAGGAAGGGTGCTCCCAAAAGAACCTATATTGGCAAATGGCACCAAGGAGGTTATAGCGATCATTTTCCGGTATTTGTTAGTTTTCAGAAAATAATTAAACTTTAATTATTTTCCCAGAATTTTAAAATTATCAATATCATAAGTTGTGCTAATCCCAGGGTCACCACCGGCATATCTCAAAGCAATATATGCATTGCCTTTTAAACAACTCAAACTAATTTTACCTGAAGAAAAATATTCTCTTCCGTATGTACTTGACGGCCCGACCGAAATTTTAACTTCTAATTGTCGCCAAGTTGAATCCTTTATATTTTCTGACAAATCTGAAGTTACCCAGGCGGTTAAAATAGTGCCATTGTCATATGATGCTTTGGTTTCAAAAGTTAATACTTCATCCTCAGAATTATCAAAGTTTATCGATGGAGTAATCAACCAAACCTCCAACGGATTTTCTTCTGAATTGTATGCCGAGATCCTTATAGATTTATTACCGTTAGAACTACCCTTTTTGTATTTTTCTTTGCCAAAATTTGTATTTATATTTTTCCATCCTGATTTTTCCAGATCTTCCATCTTATTAATATTTTCAAAATTCTCATAAAAAATTAATTTAGTGTCGTTATCAAGATTACCATTACAATATAAAAATTCAGGATCACATCTGTCTTCATCTTTAAAATTAACATAGGATAAATCATTTAATACGAGAATAAATTTTTCAGAATAAAAATCTTTGGTCAGTACTGCTTCTATATTTCCCCTTTGCTCAGGAACTAAATTCGATTTATAATCTGAGAACGTACTGGAGCTAAGTATTGTTGTCAATAGGTTGTCACATTGCACTAACACTCTCTCTCCGTCAAATTCATCATAGGTTTCTCCTGCATAAGTTTTTCCGATTTCATCATTTCTAAATTGAACATTATTTAATTGCACATATATGCCTATTAACTCATTGGTGAAATCAGTTATAGCAACTGTTTTAGGAATAATATTTTCAGTTATCCCTGAGCGAACAATAAAATTATCGATTAAATATTCTGGAATTTCCTCTACCTCGCTTCTTGAAATATAACCTATAATAAATTTTCCTTCATTATTAGTAACACTTAATCCTGCCATTTTTATATATATTTTTCTCCCAAGGTTGAATATGGTATAATATGCCCTGAGATCTATCAACACTACAATACCAGAAGTGGGAGTTTCATAACTATCCTGAATTATCAATTTCTTATAGAAGTTCCCTCCTTCATCGCTGGATATTATATACGCTTGAATAATTGTCGTGTCATCGGATTTAAAAGTATAGTAATTTTGACCTGATTGATTGAATGCACTTTTAATTGCCAATATATCCGAATTTGCTATAATTTGTGGCTCTTCAATCATCAGTTCCGGCAATTCAAAATCATCAAAATGTCCACAAGAGAACAGGTTTGATATAACTAATATATATCCAATAAAATAGTGGGTTTTCTTTGCTTTCATTATTATCGTGTTCAAAGTCTATAATTGACAGAAATGTAAAACGAGGTGCCGTAGCCGAACCAGTATTTTGATCCAAATAAGGGATAATCTCTGCTTTTATCTTCTAATAAAGTTTCATAATTTGCATTTCTAGATTGCTCATATCCACCAGTTTTATATATCGTGTTTAACAAATTACTTACGTTTACAAAAAAACCGACATAATGATGTTTAATTTTCCAGGACTTTCCACCTACCACATTAACCAAAAAATATGGATCAAATATCTGCTGTCTTAACAGTTCCTTAGCGATATCAGGATCATAATTATTAAAAGGCATTCCATCTGTATCTGTATAAAAATTTTTAGTTCGTGTAATTGGAGCGATGTTGATATATGCATTTGAAAAATAATTTACTGTAGCACCAAACCACCAGTATTTGGGATCATTATATTCGAAACCAAGGGAATAGGCTCTTTGTGGCCCTCCTGCAGTAAAATAGTTCTTTAAGTTTGTTTTGCCATAGTTTAGTGGCTCGGTAAAAGCATCGGAAGTCAGGTAAAGATTTGGGTTGCTATTATAGATCGATTGGCCTAGCGCTGCAACAGCTTTTAATTTTAAACCCGGAAGTACACTTATATCAAATCCTAGTTCAATACCTATATTTTCTTGATCGATATTTGTCAATATTTCCTGGACAAATGCAGTGTTTTCGTCTGTATTTAGACCGGTCAGACCATCCGCAAAATAAAATGATATTTGAGTCTTATCTTCCCGTTTTATCCAATATGCATTAAATTTTAAATTAATTCGGGGATATCGTAAAAAATACCCCAGATCCATTGCACTAATTTTTTCTTTCTCTAAGCCGAAAACAATTTCATTATTTTCACGAATATTGGAAAATGTATTATTTGTACTTGGAGCCTGAGTAAGATATGACACGTTGAATGTGAACAGATGTCTCCCACTAAGTTTATATGTCAGGCCTGTTTTTGTTCCATAGTCAGTGAAAAATACGGCCTCACTTTTTCCAAAGGATTGACCTCCGGGATAAGCTCCGTTTTCGTATAAACCAATTCTTTGATATTTTGATGTTGAAAAACCTAATGATAAAAAAGCCTCTATTTGTTTTGAACTATATTGAGCTTGTAGAAAACCATCAACCACTATTGCTTTTAATCTATAGTTGTATTTATATTTTTGATTCTCCTCGACAATTCTATTTGGATTTTGCAAATCATTTTGAGCATCTACAATATTATCTCCGTAAACATCTACGTCTAAAAAGCCCTTACCTCCGAGGAGATCTATTATTTTTGCGTAATTATCAGACTTTAATGTACTGTATCCCAATGATCCGTTTAAGGACAGGTTCTTATTGAGTTTTAAATATAAAATGGAATTTATATTTAAATGTTTATCATCTTTTCTGTCTTCATAGAGGGCGTATACAGTATTACCTCCTTGTGCTTCCGTATTCTTATTTGCATTGTATAACGCCGGCCAGTTTATTTGACCATATTTTATAAACTTCTGTTGAGCAAGATACGCTTTAGTGTAATCTGAGTTGCTGCGATCTCTTAAAAAATAGCTCGGTAGTTTTTGATAATATGTCGGATCTGGGTTTAAGCCTCCTCCAACAATGCCTGGGCTTCCGTTCCCGTCCAACATGATCCTTGTACCTCCATAATCCAGCCTACTATTGCTTGTATACCCGATCTGATAGGTTATATTGGTTTGAAGTCTAATTTTATCTCGTTTTCTCCAAATGTGATTTAATTGAAATATAGGTTCTGCAATTATTTTCACACGAGAATTTCTAATTTTATCCTCTTGATTCCCCCAATATGAATTGTATTTGATATTCTTTAAATTAAAAACCTCTTCGGTAAAGGATGATGATTTTCCTCTATTGTTGTAAGCATAAATAATCGTAAAATTCAGTTTGTTTGTATTATTGATCCGTTTCTCAAGAGATGCAAAAAATGAATTAGAATTATACAAAGAGCCTTCTCTAAAACCTTCTTTGGCAAACCTCCTTGACGCAGAAAATGTATAGGCCCAACCCTTGTTTGAAAGTCCAGAATTATAGCTCACCATAATTCTGCCTCTATAACTTCTATTAGACGCTGCATATGAAATTTTCGCGCCTTTTCTATAGTTAGACCCAATGGTAGAAATGTTTAGAGTTCCTCCAATTCCACCAAACGATACTTTAGAAGGAAATAGGTTTGCAGAAAACTCCTGGTTTCGCATAACATCATTTAACCCTCCCCAATTGGACCATTGTGGCCTGTTATTATAAATTTTATTCATAGCAACACCATTGAGCAAGATTCTTGTATACTCTGAGCCCAAAGATCTTGGTCTAAAAAATGTTGGACTGAATTCATAGGCAACTGCTTTCCAAAACACATCTTTTGAAGCAACCAAAAATCCAGCAATCGTATTTGATTCTGCTTTTTCATCCTGCAATTCCTGATCGGAAAGTTTTATTAAACCATTATTGTCTTCTTCGTTTTTCTTAATCAGGCGTATAATTTTTAAATCTAACTTGTACGAATTGTTTTGTAGACTAACAGGTATTCTTTTTGGTTCATAGTCCTGCAAAATTATTTTTAAAACTATTTCCCGGTTAATTATTTTTGTTAATTCAAAATTTCCATTCCAATCCGTTTGCACTTTAAGATTAGAATCCATTATTATAACTTGCACTCCTTGTAATTCTTTTTCCGACAGATTATCAATTATTTTTCCCACCACAGAATAAGAAACTTGACAATTTAAAATATTTGCCGCTAACAAGTAAAAAAGTAAAAAAGTAAAAACCTTTCTCATAATCTAATAATGACCAAAACTTTAATGATACTTGTCAATGTGATAACTAAGTAATAGTTAACATGGCACAAGATTCGCTCGAAAAAAAAGTGGTTGTTTTCGATAATGCGAATAAAAAATGAAATTGTTTTAGAACCTGAATCAGTAACCAGAGATTTTTTTTCAAATAAATAATTTCTTAAAACTAACTATCCTCAAGGCAGAGCCATAGAGGTATTTTGCTCGTTTCATACCCAATCAAGTTGAGTACAAGCTTTGACCTTTTGGGTCAAAAACCAAAATTTATTTATTACACCTCTCCCAAAACTTTGATTGAAAGTTTTGACCTCTCCTCAAGGAGGGTAAACGGAAACCCGACGCTGAGCGTCGAGGAATTCTTTTCGATTAAAACATAATAAAAGTCATGTTTTTGCAACAATTGTTACCTTAATTTCGCCTAGAAATATTGAGGATGTCAAGTGCTTGATGTTACAAAGGAGATGAGTGGTTAAATTTTTTAAATACACACAAATATTTCTTAAATTTGATCCTCACTAAATTAAGGTATTAATAAAAAGAACATTACAAATTTTAAACTATACAACATGAAAAAATCATTAATTATGCCGAAAAATGCTGACTTGGAAAAATATGGATTAGATGGGGTTAAAGCGCATTGGAATTTATCACCGGAAGAACTTCAACGAATTACTGTTGAAGAAGGAATGGGTGAAGAAACTACCAATGGAACACTCGCTGTGAATACTGGAAAATTTACAGGTAGATCACCTCAAGATCGTTTTTTAGTAAAGGATGAGTATACGAAAGATAGAGTTTGGTGGGGTAATGTAAATAAAGCTGTATCCCCTAAAAACTTCAACTACTTATATGACGAAATTGTTAATTATCTGTCAGGAAAAGAATTATATGTTAGAGATGGGTTTGTTTGTGCTGACCCTGTGTACAGGACGAACATAAGAACAATTACTGAACTTCCATGGTCGAATATGTTCATATTTAATATGTTTTTACGTCCTGAAATTGAAGAATTGGAAAATTTTGAAGAAGATTGGTTAGTGCTTTGTGCACCCGGTTACCAGGCTGATCCAAAAAAATGTGGTATTCGTCAAGGTAATTTTTCTATTTTAGATTTTACAAGAAAGGTCGCATTGGTTGGTGGTTCTGCCTATACAGGTGAAATGAAAAAAGGGATTTTTTCTGCTTTAAACATGATCTTACCAACCGATAGAGGTGTTCTACCGATGCACTGTTCGGCAAATGTTGGTGAAGAGGGAGATACAGCGATTTTCTTTGGACTATCTGGAACTGGTAAAACTACCTTATCTGCTGATCCAAATCGAAAATTAATTGGTGATGATGAACACGGTTGGACAAAAGAAAATACTATTTTTAATTTTGAAGGTGGATGTTATGCAAAAGTAATCGATCTGACAGAAGAGAAAGAACCTGATATCTTCAGGGCTATAAAACCAGGTGCACTTTTAGAAAATATTGTTTTTAAGGAAGGAACGAAAGAAGTAGACTATGAGAATAGTTCAATTACTCAAAATACACGTGTAAGTTATCCTATCTATCATATAGATAATATTCAAACACCCTCTTTTGCAGGTAACCCTAAAAATATATTCTTTTTAACTTGTGATGCTTTTGGTGTTTTACCTCCTGTATCTAAATTAACACCCGGTCAGGCTGCCTATCACTTTATTTCAGGATACACTGCCAAAGTTGCAGGAACTGAGGCTGGAATCACAGAACCTGTTCCTTCGTTTTCAGCCTGTTTTGGAGCTCCGTTTATGCCTTTGCACCCAACGGTTTACGCAGAAATGTTAAGTGAAAAAATGCAGGAAGCCGGTGTAAATGTTTGGTTAATTAATACCGGTTGGAGCGGTGGCCCTTATGGTATTGGTTCTCGTATTAAACTTAAATACACCAGAGCAATGATCACATCAATACTTGATGGTCATTTAGATAATGTAGATTATGAACAACATCCAATATTTGGATTAAATATGCCTAAATATTGTCCTAATGTTCCAACAGAAATATTAGATCCAATGAATACATGGTTGCAGAAAGGAGCCTATATAAGTAAATCAATTCAGTTAGCCCATTATTTCCATCTTAATTTTGAGAAGTTTGCAAATCAGGCTTCACAAGATATTATGGATGGTGGACCGCTAATTGATGAGCACCATCATTTAGATGATCATATATAATTGATTTTATGTTATACAAATAGTGAAAGAGGCCTTTGAAGGCCTCTTTTTTATTTAAATGGTATATTCTTTTCAAAGTGCATTCTCTTATTTCTTTAAAAATTGTATTTCCATAAATGTTCACTTTTTAATTTAAAGTGAACTAAAGGATATAGAATCAATTTTGATTAAAAAGAAAAAAATCTACATATCGTTCTTGTTTTTACTTGTTTTACTTCTACAATCTCCTTATTGTCAAATTTCTAACTACAAAATAAGAACGATTTCTTTTTATAATGTCGAGAATCTTTTCGATACCATTGACAATCCAGACACTTTTGATGAAGACTTCACAATAAAAGGAAAGTACAAATACTCATCCGATATATATTGGGATAAAATAGAAAATCTCAGCCGGGTAATTTCAGAAATTGGATTTGAAAAAACAAAATCCAGTCCGGTGATAGTTGGTTTGGCTGAAATTGAAAACCGGTACGTTTTAGAAGATTTGATAAATTCAAAATATCTCAAAAACGGACAGTATAATGTTGTTCACTTTGATTCTCCTGACAGAAGAGGAATTGATGTGGCTCTTCTATACAAAGAAAAAAAATTTAAGCCATTAGATCAAAAAGTGTTTGAGGTTCGGATATGGGATGCTTCCGGAAAACGAATCTATACAAGGGATCAACTTTTGGTGAGCGGATTGCTGGACGATGAGCTTATACATATAATTGTAAACCATTGGCCGTCCAGACGTGGAGGGCAATTGATCAGTTCCTCCAAAAGGGCAAAATCTGCTTTTGTAACAATGCAAATCATCGAAACCATTAAAGCTGAGTATGGAAATCCCAAAATTATCGTAATGGGAGATTTTAATGATGATCCGACGGATATTAGTATAAAAGAGGGCCTAAAAAGTGTTGGGAATTTAAAAAATTTAAATGATAGTTTATTATTTAACCCTATGGAACAGATGTTTATAAAGGGTTTCAATACTCTGGGATACAGAGATGGTTTAAATTTATTCGATCAGATACTTTTAAGTGAAGCTTGTATAAGCTTAAATAATTCCTACGAAACTTTTAAATTCTATAGGGCCGGAATCTTCAACCCAAACTATTTAATTACGCAAAATGGCAGATACACCGGTTATCCCTTTAGAACTTATCAAAATGAAACCTATAACAACGGTTATAGCGATCATTTTCCAGTCTATATTTATCTGATAAAAAAAAACTCACTATTGATAATAAACTACCTCGACACAAGCCTGCCTGGCGGTAGGCAGGCTTACGAGGGTTAAATTGAGTTTGCTATGCAAACATCCTGAATTCCGATCCGCCAACGGCGGAGAAGGAGGATTAACAAATAAGTCTATATTTTGTCTAAAATAATATTCTCATAATCAAAGTCCTCCACGTTAATTACAGAATTATTTTCGTACTCCACTTTGGTAATTTTATTGTCATACCAGTAATACCATACTCCAACCTTAATACCTTCATTATACGTTGCATAGCACTTTTTTCGTCCATCTTCGTAGTAGCTCTCCCAAGAGGCATGTAATTTTAAATCTTTTGACAAAAAACCGTGTTGCATTATATTTCCGTTATCATAGAATATCGTGACCTCAAACATATCACCAACGGGTACAACCTTTCTTTTTTCAAATTCTTGAGTATAAATAAATGAGGTAAATAACAAAAATGAAAGCAGGCAAACTATTTTTTTCATATCTATTATAATTGAACTCTTATCCTATCAAAGTTACATCATCTTTCTAATTTATTTGATGATATTAATCATCATAACAATAATTTAACTTTGAGGTATTAAGTTCTTATTTCAGATCATTTTCCGAATTCTACTTGTTTAAAAACATTTTGATATGGGGAATACCATCTTCTAAATAATCTTCTCCTTTTTGATTGAAATTATGGGAATTGTAAAAATCTTTTAAATATAATTGTGCCCTTACAACTATAACAGACGTATTAAAATGGAAGGCAATTGCTTCTTTGCTTCTTTCAATTAAAAGGTGTCCCAAATTCTTTTTCCTGTGATTTTTAGCTACTAGAACCCGTCCTATGCTTGCTTCTTTATAGTAGTCTCCAGCATTAAATAATCTGGTATAGGCAATGATCACATCATTGATCGAAAAAAATAAATGTAATGCTTTTTGGTCGTGATTATCAATATCCTGATAAACACAATTTTGCTCAACTACAAAAATCTCACTTCGTAATCTCAAGATCTGATAAAGGTCTTCCTTTGTTAGTTCATCAAAAGATTTAACCGTTGTTTTTTGCATTTAAATGATTTCATGATATTTTTAATCTTGCACTATTATATGCTTTTCATCACATTTTCTATATTCTGGTTGGATATTTACATGATTAATCTTGTACTGTTCAAATAGTAATTTTTCAATTTCATCAAGAATAGAATCAAATTCTGAAAGCTTAATATCGTTCTCAAAATCAATATGTGCCTCCAGATGAATTTCATCTTCATTTAATTGCCATATATGAATATGATGAATGTTTTTAACACTTTTTATTTGGTTTACCTCTTGGACAATTTCCTTAAGAGACATGTCCGTCGGCGTAAATAGCATCAACACCCGAATAGATTCTATTAGCAATTGATATCCAACATATATAAGATAAATAGCGATGGCAAAAGTCAATAAACTATCAATCCAATAGATCTCATAAAATTTCATTAAGAGCCCACCTATTAATACAGCAACACTTGCCAACATATCTGTTAGCAAGTGAAGATAGGCAGATTTCATATTCATGTTTTTATCCGCATCCTTTTTAAGTAATAATACGCTAAAACCATTCACTGCAATACCTAACAGAGACAACCAAATAACCAAATTAGATTCTATTTCCTGAGGATTTTGAAAACGTTTAATTGATTCAATAATAAGTAAAACTGCCACTATTATTAGTGTAGATGCATTAATAAAAGCTGCAATTATTTCTGCTCTTTTATATCCAAAAGTTTTATTGGTAGAAGCTTTTTTTCTTGATAGTCTATTTGCAACATAGCTTATTAATAAGGAAAGAACATCTGAAAAATTATGTAAAGCATCGGACAAAAGCGCTAAACTTCCTGATACTAAACCTCCAATTACTTGAGCTACTGTTATAACAATATTAAGTAATATGGAAATAAAGAGGTTTCGACCTTTAAGAGCTGTGTGGTTATGAGAATGACCAGAATGTTCGTGCTTATGGCTCATTAAAATTTAGCATGTTAGAGGTATTTTATCTATTCTGTTCTGATGTCTTCCTCCCTCAAAATTTGTATTTAAAAATATTTCAACAAAATTCAATGCTTCACTCAAGGATACGAACCTTGCCGGAATACATAAAATATTAGCATTATTATGAAGTTTCATAAGTTCTACTATCTCATCATTCCAACCAATTCCAGCACGTACTTTTTCATACTTATTTGCTGTCATACAAACCCCATTTCCACTTCCACATATTAAAATTCCAAAATCAACTTTTTTATCATTCACAGCCCTGGCAACAGGGTGAACAAAATCAGGATAATCTACACTTTGTTCTGAATTTGTACCATAATTATCCACTAAAATATTCTTTGATTCTAATAACTTAATAATCTGATATTTATAATCTGGACCAGCATGATCGTTACCTATAGCTATTTTCATATTTATTTATATTATTTTACAAAATTACAGTTTTGAATCTTATAAACACTAGGAATAATAAATGTTAATTGAATTAAATAAAAACTTCATAATTAACCTTTTATATTTATATGAATTTGTTAATAAAATTAGGTCGAAAAATAATAAATATATTTTTTTATTTCGTTTAATTTTTTAATACAATAAGTTCTTAATACAAACCAAATATTTTTGTTATTTATTAGTAATAATTTATGAACATGTATTAAATACTTTATTAAATTTTTATAATAATAATTTGTAAACATATATCGGTTAATTGATAAATTAACAAGGTGTTTATAACTACATTATTACTAATGATTTTGAAGTAGTTAAATAATTATAAAATGTTTATTATTTTTTAAAAATAAATAATCCAAATAATTATAAGGAAATGTTTGGTATATATTAACACTCTATATATACCATCAAAATATTTTTAAATTTTTAAATAAAACATTTATATATATAATAAATGTTGATAAAGTAATTAAACTTCTTTTATTTTTTTAAGAATTTTTAAAGATGAAGTTTCTTGCTCATGTGTTTCTTGAACCTTGCAGAAAGTATAATCAATAGTCTTTTTAGTTATGTAAACGACGAGACTAAAAATAACAATGCAAATAAGTATTATTTTATGATAAGGTTTCATATAAATAATGACGTAAAAATATTAAATATGTTACAGAAATGTTAAATTTTTTTATCCTACTATAAATTTTATCGCTTTATTCACAACTGTAAACACCGAATTGCCTTTACCTATTATTTCTCCATCTGCTTGTATATAAGGTATATGTGTATCTTTGTTTTTTATTATGATAACTTTATTATTGGAAAAATTTACTTCTTTTAGTTTTATTAAATTCCCATTAAAAAGTTTTTTGATATTTAATAAAACCTTTAATAATTTAATTTCTTTAATAACTGTGACATCAAAAAAACCTTCTTTATGATTGTCATGATCAGTTAAACGGAGTCCTCCACCAGAGTATTTACACAGTCCAATGTTTATCATGAATATTTTAGATATTTCTTTAATTTTATCCAGATCAATACTTAAATTGCTTTGTTCGAAATTTATGAAACTTGTTATACCTCCAATTAAGTATGCCATGGCCCCTAATTGCTTTATATTATTAACTTTATTAACCACGTAAGCATCAAATCCCACTCCTGCAATATTGTTAAAATAAAAATTATCATTAGAATCAATTAGATTTATTTTACCTATGTCCTGATGTATAAATTTTTCTGATTTTATTATTTTTATTGCCAGTTCCATATTTGAAGGAATATTATAAGTTTTAGCCCAATCATTACCTGTACCTAACGGAATTACTGCAATTTTAATACTTGATGTTTTTACTTTTGATTGCGACATAACACCATTTATTATATGATGTAAGGTTCCATCTCCTCCAACTGATATTATCTTATGAAAACCTTTTTTAATGGCATCCTGGGTTAATACTTTTTCATGTTTTGAAAATTTACTTTTAACTATTCTTACAGGTATGTTATATTTTAAAAATAGATATTTTAATCTATCTAGATTTTTTAAACCCTTGCCATTTCCGGAAGTTGGATTTAGTATAACGTACCACATATTATTCATTTTTATGGGAGTTTTTTATTACAAAATACAAATACTTTTTAATTAATATTTAATTAAGATTGTATATCAGGTTTTATAGGTTTATAATGAGTACTTTTAAACTTTTAAAATGAATAATAATGACGAAAAAGAGAAGATCTTTGTATAAAAAAAAAGGAAATATCATTAAAAATCTTACGAGAAATATTTTAGATGAATTTAATAAAGATCAGGAGAAAATATTAAATTATAAACAACTTGGTAGTAAATTAAAAATTAATAATGCCAATGGACGAAATCAAATAATAAAGAAATTAGAAGAACTTAAAAGCCAAGAAAAAATTACGGAAATTACAAGAGGTAAGTATATTATTAAAGATCAAAAGCATTATTATGAAGGGATGGTTGATATTACTTCCAGAGGAAATGCATATGTAGTTTGTGAAGATTTAGAGCATGATATTTACATACCTTCGCGGAATTTAAATAAAGCTTTAAATAATGACCTCGTTAAGGTTTATGTATATAGCCGTAGGAAAAACAAAAAGCAAGAAGGAGATATTGTAGAGATATTAAAGAGAGATAAGATAGATTTTGTAGGAGTGTTACAGCTCAACAAAAATTTTGGCTTTGTTATTCCGGATGACCCAAAAATGTATTCCGATATTTTTATTTCCGAAAGTAAGCTAAATGATGCTAAAGATGGAGATAAGGTTTTAGTCGAAATGAAAGACTGGCCAAGCAATTCCAAAAATCCCTTTGGTGAAATAAAACTCGTTTTAGGTCGACCGGGAGATCATAATACCGAAATTCATTCTATTTTGCTTGAATACGGTCTACCCTATACCTTTCCAAAAGAAGTAGAAGATTTTGCAGCAGAACTTCCTTTGGATATTAGCGAAAGGGAAATTGCAAAACGGAGAGACATGAGAGGAGTCCCCACATTTACTATTGACCCTAAAGATGCTAAGGATTTTGATGATGCTCTATCCTTTCAAATAATGGAGAACGGTAACTATGAAATAGGAATTCATATAGCAGATGTTTCTCATTATCTCAGAGAGAATACAATTTTGGAAGATGAGGCCTATCAACGTGCTACCTCTGTTTATCTTGTGGATAGAGTGGTTCCGATGTTACCTGAAATATTATCAAATAATGTTTGTTCTTTGCGACCCAATGAGTATAAATTATCTTTTTCTGCAATTTTTGAGATGAACGCTAAAGCACAGGTGATCAAAGAGTGGTTTGGACGAACAGTTATTCATTCTGATCAAAGATTTACTTATGAAGAGGCACAAAATATTATTGATGCAGGTACTGATAAAAATAAAATAGCTTTCGCTATCACTAAACTGGATATTTTAGCTAAAATTATAAGAAAGAGGCGTATGCAACATGGTGCTATTTCTTTTGATAGGACAGAAGTTAAGTTTGAATTGGATAAAAATGCTAATCCTATAGGTGTATTTGTAAAAGAATCAAATGATTCTAATAAGTTAATAGAAGAATTCATGCTATTAGCAAATAGAAAAGTAGCCGAATTTATTGGGAAGCGAAAGAAGGAAAACAGTCCAAAAAAGACATTTATATACAGAATTCATGATGAACCAAATATTGATAAATTGGCTGCATTGGAGGGTATTATTAATAAATTTGGATATGGAATTGATACAAAATCTAGAAAAAGCACCTCTGAATCACTCAATAAATTATTGGCAGATGTTCATGGAAAATCAGAATCAAATATGATTGAAACATTGACCATAAGATCTATGAGTAAAGCAATTTACAGTACGGATAATATTGGTCATTATGGATTGGCCTTTGATTATTATACACATTTTACTTCACCTATTCGTCGATATCCTGATGTTATGGTTCATAGATTGTTACAACATTATTTAGATGGAGGAAAATCTCCTAAAATTGAGATTTTTGAAGAAAAATGTAAACATTCTTCAGAAAGAGAATTTATGGCGAGTAAGGCAGAGAGGGACTCTATAAAGTATATGCAGGTTAAATATATGCAGGATCATATAGATATAGAATTTAAAGGAGTTATTTCCGGAGTTACAGAATGGGGAATATATGTTGAAATTATTGAAAATAAATGTGAAGGAATGATAAGAATAAAAGATATTAAGAATGATTATTATATCTTTGACGAGAAACAATACGCACTTGTCGGTCAAGTAACTAAAAACTTATATCAATTAGGAGATGAGGTTACTGTTATGGTGAAACGTACCGATTTAGAACGTAAGCATTTGGATTTTAAATTAATAGAATGAAAATTTATATGAATAATATTATGAAAAAAATCTTAATAATTTTATTTTTTATTTCACAGATCCTTTTTTCACAAGAAAAAATAACTAAAAATTTAGGTGATTTCCATGAGTTAAAGACTTACAGGGGTTTAAATGTTGAACTTATTAAAAGTGATGAAGCTAAAATTGTGATTGAAGGAAATAAATCAAAAGAAGTTTTAATAAAAAATATTAATGGTGTTTTGAAGGTATCTTTAAAGGTTCCTGAATCTTTTTCATCAAAAGAGGTTGTTATTACTTTATATTACCGGGATAAAATTGATATAATTGATGCAAATGAGGGCTCAGTAATAACTTCAAATGAAATTATTAAACAAGATAATATTGAATTCAAATCTCAAGAAGCCGCAAAGATAATTTCTAAAGTAGAGGCAAGTGAACTAACTATAAAGGTAATATCTGGCGGTAAAGTAATTTTAGATGGTTTCACTGAAAATCAAACCATTGTTTCTAATACAGGAGGTTTTTATGATGGAGAAAACTTAGTAGCTAATAATACTAAGATTACGGCATCTTCAGGCGGAACAGGAACTGTAAATGGAACTAAATTAGTAGATGCCAATGCTAAATTGGGATCAACGATTACGGTTTTAGGCAAACCCGAGGAAGTTATTATTAAAGAGTCTTTTGGTGGATATGTTCGTAATTAAGCATAATTTTGTAATAATATTATTAACTTTGTGTACTAAATTATAAATGATGATTTTACAAATGATATTTTTAGGATTTGTTGGTCCATGGCAATGGATAATAATCGGCTTGGCGATTCTTTTGCTTTTCGGAGGAAAAAAATTACCAGAGCTTATGAAAGGCTTAGGTACAGGAATTAAGGAGTTTAAAAATGCCACCAGTACGGAAGAAGAAGACAAGAAAAAAGAAGAAAGTAAACAGTAGTTTTTCTTTTTTTTAGAAATACAAAATCTCATCATACATTAATTATGATGAGATTTTTTGTGAAATAGATATGAAATTTATTTCGTGTGTTTATTATTCTTTGATGCTTCCATTATTTTATTTGCTGCCAATAGAGAGGCTGTCATATCGTTTAACATAGTGCTGGCAGCATTGGGATTATTTGGTAATAATATTAAATTGCTACTAGAATCGGCTCCAATGGACTGCAATGTATCATAATGTTGCGTTATGACGATCAAAGCAGAAGCCTCCTGAGGGTTTATACCCGCTTTATTTAATGTATCTACACTTTCCTCCAATCCACGAGCAATTTCACGTCGTTGATCGGCAATGCCCTTACCTTGTAATCTTTTACTTTGAGCTTCGGCCTTTGCCCTCTCTACAATTAAAATTCTTTGAGCCTCACCCTCATGTTGCGCCGCTATTTTTTCACGTTCAGCAGCGTTAATTCTGTTCATTGCTTCTTTTACTGTGGGATCAGGATCAATATCAGTAACCAAGGCCTTTACTATATCATAGCCATACTTAAGCATAGCGTCTTTTAGTTCACGTTGAATTGCCTGAGCAATATCATCTTTCTTTTCAAAGACATCATCTAAAATCATCTTTGGAACTTCAGCTCTGACCAAATCAAAAATGTAAGAAGTGAGTTGTTCGTGTGGATTTTGTAACTTATAAAAAGCATCATAAACTTTCTCATGGAGAATTTGAAATTGTATGGATATTTTTAAGTGAACGAATACATCATCTTTAGTTTTTGTTTCTACAATTACATCTAATTGTTGAATTCTTAAACTTAATCGTGCTGCTACACGATCAACCAAAGGAATTTTAAATTGTAATCCGGCATTTCGAATACTCAAAAATTTTCCAAAACGCTCTAAAACAACTGCGGTTTGTTGCTTTACAATAAAAGCAGCTGAAAACACTAAAAGAATAGAAATTATTATTATAGGAATGGTTGTTAACATGGTATTAATATTTAAAATTAAAGGAAATAAAGTTACAAATTAAATATTCATTTTATGAGATAATAAAAATATTATCTTTGCAATTAAATTATTCAAAATGAAAAAATTTATTACTGTTAGTGCCATCGGGATTGTATTGATTTCAGCAGCGTATTTTACCTTTATCTACTACGCAACCTATAGTGATGGTTATAGATCAGGTGAATTAATAAAAATTACAAGAAAAGGTGTTTTATTTAAAACCTGGGAAGGAAAAATTAGTCAGGGTGTTGCGGAAGAGCAACATTTTGAATTTTCAGTTGAATCTAAAAATAAAAAAGTTATCGAATTATTAAAAGAATTTCAAGGTCATCAGGTAAACCTTACTTATAAAGAAAGATTTGGTACTTTTCCATGGATGGGTGACACAAAATATTATGTAACTCAAGTCGAAAAAACTAAATAAACTACAAATTTTGAACGGCATTTTCCAGACGTTGAATAGTATTCTCTTTGCCAATTAGAGCAGCTATTTCAAATAGATCAGGACCTTTTAGTGCACCAACCAAGGCCAATCTAAATGGAGGCATCACTTTACCAAAACCCATTTCTTTTTTCATAATCCATTCTTTTACAGTGGTTTCTATATGTTTGGTTGAGAAGTTGTCCATCGTAATAAGCAATGAAATTAAATTCTTCATAATTTGAGGTGTTGATTCTTTCCATTGTTTTTTACTTGCTTTTGCGTCATAGGTAGCAGGAGCTTCAAAAAAGAAAGAACCTAAGTCCCAAAAATCTTTAACAAAAGTAGCACGCTCTTTAATTAATCCGACAACTTTGACAACATAGGAAGTATCAAACCTGTCAATCTCGTTATCTACCGTTATGGAATTTTCTAGCTTTTTATTTATTATCGTGATGAATTCTTTGGCCAGTTCACTATCTGATTTTATCTGTATATACTGTTGATTGTACCATTTAGTCTTTTCCGGATCAAAACGGGCACCAGCTTTATTCACTCGTTTCAAGTCGAAGGCCTTTATGAGCTCATTCAAACTAAAAATCTCTTGTTCAGTTCCTGGGTTCCACCCTAAGAAGGCTAAAAAGTTGATCACTGCCTCTGGAAAATACCCGTCTTCGCGGTATCCGCTGGAAACTTCCCCCGTTTGTAAGTTGTGATAAGCCAAAGGAAAAACGGGAAATCCTAATTTATCTCCATCGCGTTTACTTAATTTTCCTTTGCCTGTAGGTTTTAGTATCAATGGCAGGTGAGCGAATTCAGGAACTTCCCATCCTAAAGAATCATATAATAGAATATGCAGAGCCATTGAGGGTAACCACTCTTCTCCCCGAATAACATGACTGATCTCCATTAAATGATCGTCAACCACGTTTGCCAAATGGTAGGTAGGCATTCCGTCAGACTTAAAAAGGATTTTATCGTCTAAGTTTTTTGTATCAATTTTTATATCTCCACGAATAAGATCGTGCATCATCAATATTTTTTCGGAAGGACATTTAAAACGAACGACATATTTTTCACCACTACTGATTTTTGCATGAATTTCTTCTTTAGACATGACTAAAGAATTATTTAGCCCCCCCTTTTTTCTATTGTGCCAGTTGTAAATGAAGGTTTTACCTTTTTTCTCGTGGTCTTTTCTGTGTGCTTCTAATTCTTCAGAAGTATCGAAAGAATAATATGCATTACCACTATTTATTAATTTTTGAACATATTTTGTATAGATTTCATTGCGTTCAGATTGTCGATATGGACCGAATTTTTCATTTTTATTAGGGCCTTCATCATAAGGAATACCACACCATTTTAATGCATCAACAATATAATTTTCTGCATTTTCAACATATCTTTTTTGATCTGTATCCTCAATCCTCAATATAAATGTGCCATTATGTTTCTTAGCAAATAAATAATTAAAAAGGGCTGTTCTAATGCCACCAATATGTAATGGTCCGGTTGGACTGGGAGCAAAACGCACTCGTATGTTTTTCATTTGATTAAAAATTATGTTAAAAATGAAATGCAAAGATACTACTTGAATATGAAAAGAGTATTTTTATGACTTAATAAATGGGTGATTTTAAGAACATACAAGATAAGCTACACAACTTTACACGGAAGTATTATACAAATGAAATTATTAAAGGCAGTATTCTATTTCTTTCATTTGGACTGTTGTATTTTATTTTAACCTTATTTATAGAATATTTTTTGTGGTTGAGACCTATTTCCAGAACCTTTCTATTTTGGATTTTTCTATTGGGCGAATTTGGTTTATTGCTTAAATTTATCCTACTTCCGATCTTTAAACTTATTGGAATCCAAAAAGGCATTTCTCCGGAACAAGCGTCTAAGATAATAGGAAAACATTTTAAAGAAATAGATGATAAATTGCTCAACCTCCTTCAATTAAATGAGACTAAGGCCGATACAGATCTGCTAATGGCTAGTATTGAGCAGAAGTCAATTGAACTAGAACCAATTCCTTTTAAAAAGGCCGTTGACTTTAGAGTTAATATTAACTATCTTAAATTTTTAGCCATTCCAGGGCTTATATGGGTAGTATTTTTTTTGAGTGGAAATAATTCCGTTTTTAGCGATAGTTTAACCAGGGTTGTTCATCATAGTACAACATATTTACCGCCTGCTCCATTTGAATTTCAGATCTTGAATGATGAACTGGTAGCCATTGAAAACATTCCTTTTGTTTTAGAAGTATCTACTATAGGGAATATAAAACCTGAAGATGTTAAAATCATCTTTAATAATGAAACCTATTATTTGAATAATAAAAATTTGAATGAATTTTTTTATGAGTTTGAACAACCCAACAGTTCTTTTCAATTTTATTTGGAAGCTAATGAGGTAGTGTCTAAAAGATATGAGATAGAAGTTATTAAAACGCCTAAAATAATAAATTTTGAGATGCTTTTGGAATACCCTGAATATATTAATAAAGAGGATGAAGCTATAAAAAATACTGGTAATGCCATAATTCCGGAGGGCACAAAAGTTGGCTGGATCATTAGTACTGAGAATACGTTCAATGTGGATTTTAGTACAATTCGAAAAGGTAGTTTGAAAAAAAACAGCACTTCAATTGAAGCATTGCTGATCGATGATGACGGATATTATATTTTAACAAAGAGAATTAGGAATTCAATTGATTATAAAATTTCAACTTCAAATAAAAATTTAAAGAATTATGAAGTACTTAGTTATCAGCTTGGAGTAATTAAAGATCAATACCCAGAGATATTTATTAGATCTGATATTGATTCTGTTAACAGAGGACCTGTGAATTTCGTCGGTCAAATTAGTGATGATTATGGATTATCACATCTTCAGATCCTTGCTAAGAGTATGAAAGACAATAAATTGAGTATTTATACTATAGATACAGGACATTCTGATTTTGAGGAGTTTTTTTATACCTTCCCTGAAGGAATTAGTTTGAAAGAGGGAGTGAGCTACGAAATATATTTTCAAGTGTATGATAATGATGCTGTTAATGGAGCGAAAGCAGCTAAATCAAGAACTTTTTATTATAAGAATAAAACAGATGAGGAAATAGAGACAGAATTGATACAAGAGCAGGAACATAACTTAAGGAATATGAAGGAGACATCTAAAAACTATAAAGAATTACAGAAAGCATTAATTAAATTTTCTGATAAATTAAGAACTAGAAGCAAAACAGATTGGAATGATGAAAAGAAACTTCATGATTTCATAGAAAGACAAAAAGCGTATCAGAGGATATTTGAGGAGGATAAGGAGAATATATTACGCAATATGGAGGAAATGGAAAAGACGTCGGATCCAAAAATGAATGAAAAACAAGAAGAGATTAGAAAGAGAATTGAAGAATCCAAGGAGCTTGACAAAAAAGAGAAAATGTTGAAAGAACTTCAAGATCTCACAGAAAAGTTAAAAAAGGAAAATTTATTGGAGAAAGCGGAAAACCTTGAAAACCAAATGAAACGTCAAGAAAGATCTCTTGAGCGTATATTGGAACTTACCAAGCAATTTTATGTAGAACGAAAGGCCGAACAGATTATTAAGAAATTAGAGGACTTATCGAAATCTCAAAATGAATTGGCAGTTAAAGAAATTAGTTTTCCAAAGGAACAGAGAGGCCTTAATACTAAGTTTGACTCACTTCAAAAAAGCCTTAAAGAATTAAGAGAAAATAACAAGCAACTTAAGAACCCGCTAGAGATTCCAGAGACTTTGAGTGATGAGAATAATATTAAGCAAGAAATGGAAGGAGCAAAAAACAGTTTGGATTCACAACAGAATGAATTAGGCAAAGTAAAAAAAGAAAGAAGTCAAGAGGCTAAAAAGAGCCAGAAGTCTGCGGCAAAAAAATTGAAACAGCTTAGTGAAAAAATGAAGGCTCAAATGGCACAAATGGAGATGGAGAACACTGAGGAGAATATTGAGGATTTACAACAGATTCTGGAGAACTTGCTCATTTTTTCTTTTGATCAAGAAAGTCTAATGGTATCTATGGAGGGCATTACCTCGCGAAATGCGGAATATCCTAGAAAATTAAAGCAACAACAGACCTTAAAAGAATATTTTGAACATATAGATGATAGTCTTTTTACTTTATCTATGAGAATTGTCCAACTAACTTCAAGAATTGATAAACACCTTACAGATGCGCACTACAATCTTGATAGATCACTGGAGTCTATAGCAGAAAATAGGATTGAGAACGGTATTACACACCAAAGATATACCATGACCGCGGCCAATGATCTGGCGGACATGCTAAGTGATATTTTACAAAATTTAAAAAACAATAAACCGGGAAGTGGTAAAGGAAAAGGGAAAAAGGGGGAGAGTATTGAGTTACCGGATATAATTAGAAAACAAGAAAATCTGATTAGAGAGATGAAAAAGGGTATGGAAAAGGGCAAATCTAAAGAAGGGCAATCTAAAGAGGAAATGAGTGGAGAGCAATATCAAATTTATCAGGAACAAAAAGAATTACGGGATCTTTTGAATGATCTAATGAAAAGAGGATTGAATGACAGAATTGAAGGAAAGGAAGCCTTGGACAGAATCCATGAAATAGAGAGATTGTTATTGGAGAAAGGATTAACAAACGAAGTTTTACAAAATATGCAGGAGTTGAATCAGAACCTGCTTCGGCTTGAGAAGGCTAATTATAGTCAAGAGAGGAATAAGGAAAGAAAAGCTGAATCTGGTTTAATTTTGGATAAGGAAAGAACGATTAAATCTATACAATTTCAAAAGTTATACCTTGATCAAAATGAGATTCTAATTAGGAACTCATTACCGTTGCAACCAAATTTTCAAGATAGGGTTAAGAATTATTTTATAAATAAATAGTTAATAGTTTAATTAGATGATTACTTTTCATTCGTTGTTAAAATTTGTGCTTGCATTTGAAACAGAAATTTCAAAATGGATTGAATTTACAATTGATCAGGAGAAAAGAGAAATGGGTGAAATTGCCTATGTATTTTGCAAAGATGATTATTTGACGGAAAAGAATGTTAAATATTTAAAACACAACACTTTAACAGATGTGATAAGTTTTGATTATAGTCTTGGAACTGTTATTTCAGGCGATATATATATTTCAGTAGATCGAGTTGCCGATAATGCGGATGACCTTAATATTGTGTTCAATGATGAGTTACAAAGGGTTATGATCCATGGAATTCTTCATTTCTGTGGCTATAACGATAAAACTGAGGATGATAGGACTATTATGAGATCTAAAGAAGATTATTACTTATCTTTGCGAACTTTTTGAAATCAAAACAGTAAGGTTTCACGTGGAACAATTAATTTGAATGGATGAATTTATTTAGTGATACATATGATGTTATTGTTATTGGGGGAGGACATGCCGGAAGTGAAGCAGCTTCAGCAGCTGCAAATTTGGGGGTTAAAACTTTACTTATAACCATGAGCTTGCAAAATATTGCTCAAATGAGTTGTAACCCGGCCATGGGGGGTATTGCTAAAGGGCAGATAGTTCGGGAGATTGATGCCATTGGAGGATTGAGTGCTATTGTTACGGATAAAACGGCAATACAATTTAAGATGCTAAATAAGTCCAAGGGACCCGCGATGTGGAGTCCAAGAGTGCAAAGTGATCGGATGCGATTTGCAGAGGAATGGAGAAATCAGTTGGAATCAATAGAAAATTTAGATCTTTTCCAGGATTCGGTTAATGGATTAATATTTGAAAATAATCGTATAGTTGGAGTTAAAACATTATTGGGGCTTGAGATAAAAGCAAGGACAGTGATTGTTACGGCGGGCACTTTTTTAAATGGAAAAATACATGTAGGAACGAAATCTTTTGGAGGAGGAAGAGCGGGTGAAGGTGCTTCTACCGGAATAACCGAAGATCTTGTAAAAATAGGATTCCAATCAGGAAGAATGAAAACGGGAACCCCTCCAAGAGTGGATGCTAGATCTCTTGACTTTTCTAAAATGATTGAACAACCAGGTGATGAAAATCCAACTAAGTTTTCTTATTCTTCGGCTACAAAAGGTTTGACAGAACAACGCTCATGTTATATGACCTATACTTCAAAAGAAGTTCATGATTTATTAAGGAAAGGGTTTGAAAACTCTCCTATGTTTAATGGTAGAATAAAAGGTGTAGGACCGCGATATTGTCCTTCTATTGAGGATAAAATTGATAGGTTTTCCACCAAGGAAAGACATCAATTATTTATTGAACCCGAAGGTTGGAATACCACGGAGATATATGTAAATGGATTTTCAACATCTTTACCACACGATGTTCAATTCAACGCTTTAAGAAAAGTACATGGATTTGAATCGGTAAAATTTTTGCGTTTTGGCTATGCAATTGAATATGACTATTTTCCACCAACTCAGTTAAAGCATACACTGGAGACTAAGCTTGTAAACGACTTATTTTTTGCAGGACAGATTAATGGAACGACCGGCTATGAAGAAGCTGCGGCTCAGGGGTTAATGGCAGGTATTAATGCCGCTTTAAAAGTAAAAAATAGGGAGCCTTTCGTTTTAAAGAGGGATGAGGCGTATATTGGAGTTTTAATTGATGATTTGATTACCAAAGGAACTGATGAGCCATACAGAATGTTTACTTCACGAGCGGAATATAGAACACTTTTAAGACAAGATAATGCCGATCTTAGATTAACCCCAAAAGGGTATGAACTTGGGCTTGCATCAAAAGAAAGGATGGATAGAGTAATTGAAAAACAAACAAAAACAGATTTATTCATAAAATTTTTAAAAAACACCAGTATTAAACCTGAGGATGTAAACCCAATACTGATGGAAAGAAATTCTGCTTTGGTCAGACAATCAATGAAGATGTTCAAGTTGGCAGCACGACCCCAATTGACTTTTAAAGATGTCAAAAAATTTCCTGGTGTTGAACAATTTATCCTGAATAATAATATTGATAATGAAATTGTCGAACAGACTGAGATTCATGTTAAATATTCGGGCTATATCGAAAAAGAAAAAAACAGCGCGGATAAGATTCAGAGATTGGAAAACATTAAAATTCCTATGAATTTTGAGTATCAAAATATCAAATCCATATCCTATGAGGCAAGAGAGAAATTGAACCAAATAAGGCCCACATCTATTTCTCAAGCAAGCAGAATTTCTGGCGTATCTCCAAGTGATATTTCGGTACTATTAGTTTATATGGGAAGATAAAATTATGTTCCACGTGAAACCAAAATTTATTTATTAAGTTGAAATCTAAACGAAAAGAGAGATTGACCTGTATAGATCATACAGTAACTAAAGAAACATTTCATCTGGAATGGGATGGCAAACTTGAAATGTACATAACCTCTCCAAGACCTGATGAGAAAGATTTAGGGAGGTATTACGATAGCGAGGAGTATATATCTCATACCGATTCAAAGAATTCTTTTATTGATAGACTGTATCAGTTGGTAAAGAATTATACGATTAAACAAAAGGTCAAATTAATTGAACCATTTATACAAAAGGATAAATCAATTCTTGATATTGGTTGCGGAACTGGCGATTTCTTAGTTGCGTGCAGGAATAACGGATGGGTAGTTCAAGGCATTGAGCCCAATGAAAAGGCCTGGCAAATAGGTTCTGATAAGCTATCTCTGAGTACGCCATCGAACGAAAGAATTATCTTTAGAGATATTCAAGAGTTGATAGATATGAATAAGAAGTATGATGTAATAAGTCTGTGGCATGTTTTGGAACATATTTCTAATTTGAGCCAATATATAGAACATTTAAAGAGTTTGTTGAACAAAGATGGAGTACTGATAATTGCAGTACCAAATTTTAAGAGTTTCGATGCCAAACATTATAATGAATATTGGGCAGCCTATGATGTGCCAAGACATTTATGGCACTTCTCCAAAAAATCAATAAGCCTTCTTTTTGCAAAAGTCGGCCTAAAAGTGATTCATACCTTGCCAATGAAATTTGACGCCTATTATGTTAGTCTGTTATCTGAAAAATATAAAAAGGGAAAAATGAAATTAATTAAAGCTTTTTATATTGGATCTCTTTCTAACCACAAGGCTAAAAGATCAAAAGAGTATTCTTCCTTGATTTATATGCTTAAATAGAGATATTTATTCATATAAGAGCCTTTAAGGCGATTTTTACATAAATATAGAGAGCAGCATCAAATAATTAAAATAAGGCTTTAAAGATCATTTTTAAACCATCTTTTATATAATAATAATTTATTTAAAATATAAGATTAATAATATTTACTTATAGGTATTATCTTTTGTTTCTTGCTATGAAATAATCTCCGGAAATTTTGGAACATTATTGATTTCGTTTTTATACTTTTGTGCCTGAATTTTAAATAAAATAGAATGAAACAATTATTTTTAGTATTAACGATGATTTTTCTTTTCACTTCATGCACAGGGGAGAAAGTGGCATTTGTAGACGTAGAGGAAATCTATAAGGAATATGATAGAGCTAAAGATGCAGAGCAGGAGATGACAGTTCAATCGCAAAAAATGTCTAATGAGATTGAAGTTTTAAAAATGGCATTTCAACAAAAAGTGCAGGAGTACCAAAGTACTTCATCTTCTTTATCTGATACGGACAAACAACAAAAAGAACAAGAATTGATGCGGGAGCAACAAGAGATTCAGCAAAGCCAGCAAATGGCAAGACAGATGATGCAAGAGGAAAGTAAAAGTAAAATGGATAAAATAGATGAGGATATTGAAAATTTTATTTCGGACTATGCTGAATCAAAAGGATTTACAATAGTACTTGGTACTTCCAGTCAAGCCAAAACGGTACTTTATGCTGATGATTCAAAAGATATCACCGGCGAGATTATCGAATCGCTGAATGATGAATATGAACCTGAAGAGAGTATAGAGGGAGCATCCGAATAAATTACAATAGATTATTACTCTACAGTAAAAAAGTCCAAATACACATTTGGGCTTTTTTTTATTTCCATAGGTCGATTAAATAATATGGTGGTTTATATAATTTTATGTCTGATTTCCCGTTATTAACACGCTGTTGATAAGTTTTTACATTACGTAAATTAGAATCAATGAGCATTTTTTGCATTTAATAAATTTTGTTAAGTGCTGTATATCAATAACATAATAAATCAATTAAGCATGAAAAAGGGAATCTTATTATTATTATTACTCGCTACTGTTTCAGGCCTTTCGGCTCAATCCACAGAAAAGTATCAAATTAAATTTTTAGAAATTAATAAAGAAAATTCCGATTATGGTGTTGCTTTGTTAGATGATAATAAATTAATTTTTACATCGGCATCGGAAAAACCAAAATCATCTAAAAGAAATTATAATCCGAGAAAAACACTTTTTGTCGGTGAGATCAATTCCGATGGAGAGGTTGTTAATCCAAAAAGGGTAATTAAGAAAGTTGACAGTAAATTCAATCAAATGGGAGTCGCCTATACTTCCGATAGAAAGACAGTTTATCTCAGTAGGAACTTATATGACAAGAAAAAGTCAAAACAAAAATCAGATAAAAATAAAAGATTAGTTTTATATAAAGCATCCGTAGATGCGGATGGGTATTTTAGAAATATTGAAGAATTACCTTTCAATAAAGCGGAAGTATCAAGTGGCTATCCGGTTCTGAATAAGAACAACACGAAGCTCTACTTTGTTTCTGACAGAATGCCTTCAATGGGTGGTACAGATATATTTGTTGTTGATATTAGAAAAGACGGAACCTATGGTAAACCCAGAAATTTAGGTAAAAATGTAAATACAGCTGGAAACGAAACAACACCCTTCTTAACCGAAGAAGGTATTTTGTATTTTTCATCTGACGGGCACCCGGGAAAAGGCAAATTAGATGTATTCGCTGTTGAGGTATTCGAAAGTTCTACCTCTGAAGTTCATCAATTGGCCTCACCAATTAATAGTGGAAATGATGATTTCGCGTACATTGTTAATAAGGATAATAACTTAGGATTTTTCACTTCAAATAGATTACAAGGAAAAGACTTTAATGATTTGTATTCTTTTACTTTGGAAAAGGCAGTTCAACCTGAAGAATGTTTTATCTCTGTTGATGGTAAAGTAAAAGACAAAGACACCAAAAACGTTATACCCGGAGCAACTGTTGAACTATATGACTTAGACGGTTACTTACTAGAGTCACTTTCGACATTTAATGATGGAACCTATAAATTTAAAGTTTCCTGTGCCAAAGAATATAAAATTGTGGCATCGAATGAGAACTATATTTCTGATGAGAAGAGAATTGAAATCTTAGAAAAAAATTATCATTCCGCCTTACATACTAATTTGAATTTACGTAAAATTAAAGAAGAAGAAGTTGTTATTGAAAGTTTACAACCAATTTATTACGATTATGATGATTCATCAATAAAGAGTGCCGCGGCTAATGAAATGGATAGGATCGTAGAAATTATGAACGACAATCCTAATTTGATTCTTGAAGCATCTTCGTTTACAGATTCCAGAGGTAGTAATTCTTACAATCAGAAACTATCGCAAAGAAGACTTAAATCAGCAATTGAATATCTTGCAGAAAAAGGCATAGATGCCACTCGAGTAAAAGGACGGGCATATGGAGAAGAAAGGTTGGTAAATCAATGTGTTAATGGAGTAGAATGTAGTGAGCATGCACATGAGCTGAATAGACGTACCGAGTTTAACTTTAAGAATATTGAGGCGAAAGTCAATAACACGAAGAAAGCAAAGGTAGAACGGGGTGTAGCTAAAGCGAAGAGTGAAAAACCAAAAGAGGAGCCATCAGAGGATAAGACAGCAATAGTTGAGAGTTCTCCACGAAAGGTAGTTAATACAAAAGCGGAATCTCAAGCAGTCAGCAGTGTTGAGATTGTCAAACCTAAAGCAGAACCTAAAGCAGAACCGAAGCTAAGAAGTGTAAATAAAGCTGTAAATTATATAGAAGAACAGAAAGTGAAAATAATTGATAATTTGACATCTTTGGAAAAAAAATATGAGCAAGTAATTGCTAGGAATTCTCAACTTTTAGATTCTGCTGTGGCTCAAAAGAAGCGAGTTTCAGAATTTAAAAAATCTGTGAAAGACCAAGATGAAACCGGATGGGCAAATATTATTAATTATAAAATTGAAGTTAAAATTTTTAATAGAGTATATCAAGAATTAATAAATGAGAACGAACAAAGAACAACATTAAAAAGATCTCAAGAAAATAAAAAAACAATTAGAAATAATAATGATGGACAGAAAAAAACTGCCTCAATAGATTCAGAGAATCAAAAGATAGCGGACAAGAACTTAAAAGTAAATGACGTGAAAGTCATTGCAATAAAGGTCAATTCAAAGGGTAAATATTTGCCTACCAGGAATCCAAATAAAACGGATATTATAAAAGTTAGTTTTAAGGTAAATCAGAATCAAATTATTACACCCGGAGTCAAAGACGTTCATGTTGTAGTACAAAACCCTATGGGACAAGTAACAAATGTTAAAGGGGTTTTTATTGAGAAGGGATCCAATGTGGAGAAAAAATTTACTGATCATACTCAGATCGAGTATGAGAATAAAGACGTGAATGTAGTCTTATATCTTGATAAAAAGTCAAAAGCTTATCAGGAAGGAAATTATCCGATCAAATTGTTTTTGGAAGGAGAACTGGTGGCTGTCTCAAATTTGACACTAGAAAATTTTTAATCCGGACTTGCACTTATAGAATGGAAACCCTGGGTTAATTAACCCAGGGTTTTTTTTATGGTTGTAAATCAATTCCAGCTAATTAATATCATTTTATTTAAATATCTTTGAACGGAAATATCGGTATCAAACCGTATTTAAAATTCGTAAAAGTGAAGATTAACTATAAATCAATACTATTTTCAATATTCGTACTTATTTATCATAGTACCTTCTCACAAATTGATTACAGTTCGGAGTGGGAAGATTTCTATTCATATAATAATGTAAAAGATTTTATAAAAGTGAATAGTACTATTTATGCTATAGTTGACAACGCGGCATTTATTTATGATTTAAACACGAACGAAATTCAAAAAATATCATCAGTACACGGTTTGTCAGGCAAGGAAACATCCAGTATTTATTATAGTTCTGCAACAGAAAGATTTGTAATTGGATATGATTCGGGATTACTTGAAATTATAGACGACAAAGGAAAAATAACTATTGCCAATGACATTGAAAGATTAGACATAACAGGCTTGAAACAAATAAATCAGATTACCGAATTCGAAAACAACTTATATCTTTCCACTCCTTTCGGGATTGTCCAGTATGATATTGTGAATTTGAACTTTGGGGACACTTATTATATCGATGAAAATTCGAATGCCGTATTTGTAAATCAAACAGCAATTTCAGGGAATATTATTTATGCCGCAACCAAAAAGGGTATCTATTCCGCTGACCTTACGAATCCATATCTTATAGATTTTAATAATTGGATGCAGCCTCAAGGAGATCTACTGGGAGATTTTAGTGCCATAACACTATTCAATGGTGATATACTTACATCACAGAGTAGAAGCCTGTATAGAATAATACAACCAAACAATCTTGGATTAATCGATACTTATCCCCAACCTATAATTAATATAAAGTCGTCCACTCAATTTTTAACAGTGGCAATAAGTTCCGTTGCCTATGTTCTAAATACAGCCTGGGCAAGAATTTATGTTGCCACACCATCAGCGTCCTATCCATTTAGTTTAAATTCAGCTTATGCAGATAATGAGGGCTTGAATTTGGCAACAACAACATTTGGTATATTAAAGACTAATTTTTCTACTATTGATTATACAGAAATTCATCCGGCCGGACCAAGCTCAAATCTCGTATTTTCCATTGCTGCTGACAATAATAATCTATGGGTTGTATATGGAGGTTATAATGCATCCTATTTACCAAATGAGGATAAACTGGGATTTAGTCATTTCAATGGAGATCAGGAAGAAGCATTGGAATGGGTGAACGTTCCGTATGATCAGGATTTTCCTGCCAGAGATTTAGTACACGTGACAATAGATCCGGAGGCTGAAAATAAAGTATATATAAGTTCATGGAACGATGGTATCTTAGTAGTTGAGAATGATGAGCCCGTTGTTCTGTGGGATGACTCAAATAGTGATTTAGAAGATTTATATTCCGATGGTCCCCATTCAAGTATCAGAATAAATGGATCAGCTTTTGACAATCAGGGGTTTTTATGGGTTACGAATTCCTGGGTTGACAATCGAATAAAGAAACTTAACCAAACTGGAAGGGGTAGCGGTTTTAGCTTACACCCCTACATTGATGACACCGCTTTGGGTCTTAACGAATTGATTATAGATAGAGCCGGAAGTATATGGATTGGATCTAGAAGAAATGGAGCCTTGGTATTTAATGAGTCAGGCAATAGAAGAAAAGCGCTTAAAACGGAAGTAACTAAGGGGTCATTACCAGATTTGAATGTACGTACTTTAGTGGCGGACAGGAACAACAGGATTTGGATAGGTACCCAAAAGGGACTGGTTGTATTTTCAAATGCAGAAGGAATATTTGAAGATGATATTTATGATGCCGCACCTGTAATTATTGATGATGATGGAATACCCAAAAAACTACTTGGAGAACAGCCCATTAACTCAATCGCTATTGATGGGGCAGAGAACAAATGGTTTGGTACTGATACAGGAGGTGTTTTAGGTACAAATCCCTCGGGCAGTGAAACTCTTTTCAATTTTAATAAGGACAATTCACCTCTTCCTTCTAATCGTGTCTTAAAGGTCAGAGTGGATAACAGTAACGGAAAGGTTTATTTTGCAACAGATAAGGGAATAGTAGCATTTAATAACAATGTAGCTCCTTTCGGGGATATTTTGCAAGAGGTCTATGCCTACCCAAATCCTGTTACGAAAGAAAACGAAATAGTTACAATTGACGGAAGAAACGGGACACATCTACCAAGGGGAACAAATGTAAAGATATTAGATACGGCAGGAAGATTGGTTTATGAGACTAATGTTGAAATAGGTCAGGAAATAAAAGGGGGTAAGGTAATTTGGAACAAAAAGAACCTCTCTGGTAATCTAGTTGCCTCAGGCATCTATATTGTATTATTAACGAGTCCGGATAAATCAGAATCGAGCTCTACCAAAATAGCGATAATTAATTAGCATGCTCGTTAAAACGAAAGCAATAGTGTTAACGTCTTTGAAATATGGTGAATCCGACTTGATCGTTAAGTGTTTCACTGAAGAAGGAGTGAAAAGTTATCTCCTCAAGAGGATTTTAAAATCAAATAGTAAAAAGATAAATGTTGCTTATTTTCAACCTTTAACACAATTAAAGATAACTGCAAATCACAATAGCAATGGTAATCTAAACAGTATTAGAGAAGCAAGAATAAATCATTTATATCAAACTATCCCTTTCAATGTTTTTAAGCAGTCCATAGTTTTGTTCCTGGCTGAAACATTAGCTTATTCTCTGTATGAAGAAGAAAAAAATCCCGTATTGTATCAATATATTGAAACGGCCTTAGTCTGGTTGGATACACACGAAAGAACATCAAATTTTCACGTTCTTTTTCTTTTAAATTTAACGAAGTATTTAGGATTCTATCCTGAAATGGAAAACCTGAATTATGCATATTTTGATCTGAGAGAAGGAGTTTTTACGCATAGAAAACCTTTGAATGACAGTGTTTTTGGAGAAAAATTAAATTTGTTCAAATCATTAATCGGCATAAATTTTGATGTAATAGGTCAATTAGGATTTAACTCGAGATCCAGAAATATAATGTTAGATATTTTACTTGATTATTACGAATTGCATTTGCCGGCATTTAAAAAACCGAAATCATTGAATGTGCTAAAGGAGGTATTTAGATAATATGAGGTATGTTTCTTTAATTTTATTTTTATTCATTTCGCAATTTACCTATGCGCAGAATTGTATTATTTTGGATAAGGATTCTGAAGATCCAATCCAAAATGTTCAGGTAACAAATGAAGACAAAAGCAAAATTGCCATTTCTGATGAAAACGGAAAAGTGGATTTGGGAATCTTCACTCAGATGGAGGTGTTGACTTTTACTCATGTAAGTTATGTTGAATTTGAATTACTAAAAAAGCAGATTTATAAGAATAACATCATCATATTTTTACAATTTAATTCAGAATTACTAAACGAAGTATTTTTGTCAGCAAGTAAGGCTCAGGAAAAAACAACAAGGATAGCTGAACAGATCGCAATTGTTTCCAATAAGGATATTCAGAATTCAACTTCTCAAACTACGGCAGACATCCTTGCAGAGGTTCCGGGGATTAAAATACAAAAAACCCAATTTGGTGGTGGAAGTCCTATAATACGGGGTATGGAAGCAAATAGGATTTTGTTGGTAGTAGACGGGGTAAGAATGAATAATGCGATCTATAGAAAGGGCCATCTTCAAAATTCTATTACTGTATCACCAAATCTGCTGGAACGGATAGAGGTTATTTTTGGACCATCCTCTGTAGTATACGGCTCTGACGCACTTGGAGGAGTAATTCATTATTATACAAGAACACCCAGTACTAGTGAAAAAACAAACATTAACACTGAATTTTTGTCCAGACTAAGCAGTGTAAATGAAGAATTTACAGTTCAAGTTGGGATTGAGGCCCAAATGAAAAAAGTGGCAACATATACCAGTATTTCTTACAGTAGATTTGGCGATTTAAAAATGGGTGAATCTCGATCTCATGGATTTCAAGAATGGGGGAAGCAATATGAATACTCCAATAATACAAATACTTTTTATAACCGCTCCCAGATAGACAACCCAAACCCTGATAAACAAAAAAATGTTGGATTTAGTCAAATTGATTTTCTTCAAAAGGTTCTGATACCATTTGATGAAAACAACAACGTGATCTTTAATTTGCAATACAGTACATCATCAGACATAGGAAGATTTGATAAATTAACTGAAACAACAGATAATGAATTAAAATATGCAAGCTGGCATTACGGACCACAAAAGAGATTTTTGTTTTCTACACAATTTAATTTGAATCTGGATAAAAAAGGCATGAATGAAGGAGTCATAACAATGGCGTACCAGAATATTCAAGAATCAAGGATCCAAAGGAAATTTGATAATTTGGATAGATCTTCCAGATTTGAAGATGTAAATGTATACAGCATAAATGGCGATTTCACAACGAACTTTACAAAATTAAAAGATAAGAACTTCGGCTATGGGTTTGAAATAGCCTATAATGACGTAAGATCAACGTCAAAAGGTGAAGTGTTAGATGTTAAGGATAATGAGATAATAGGAATTTCCGATACCTATCGGGTACAGACCAGATATCCGGATGGAGGGAGTAGCTATTTAAGTTCCGCCATATATGCAGATTATCGACAGGATATAAAAAAAAGATCAACACTGAATACTGGAATTCGATTAACAAATACCAATCTTAATGCCTCTTGGATCGATACAACATACTTTAGCTTACCCGATGAGGATATTTATCTTAGAAATACTGCGGTAACTTTAACTGTGGGCTATGTTTTTAAACCTAACCGGAATTGGCAAATCAATGGTGTACTCTCTTCTGGATTTAGATCACCAAATATTGATGATATAGGAAAAATTAGAGAAAAAAATGGTCAATTAACAGTTCCAAATGTTAATCTGGAACCGGAATTTGCGTATAATTTTGAAGTTGGGTTTTTAAAATACTTTAAAAATAAAAGTTATTATCTTGGTATGACTTCCTATTACACCTTACTAAAGGATTATATCGCCAGAGTTCCTTTTGTTTTAAATAGTAGATCAACCATGTATTATGATGACGAAGAATACGATCTCGTATCTAATGTTAACAATAAAACTGCCTATATTTTTGGAACAACATTATCATTTAGAGGTAAACTGTCTAATATTTTTAACGCGGGAGCTTCTGTTACCTATACGAAAGGAGAAGCTTATGACACTGGAGAATCACTCTCCTCAATTCCTCCACTTTTTGGAAGGGTTGAATTTAATTATGTAAAGAATCGAGTCGAGACTGGATTTTATATTGATTTTAACGGAAGAAAAAAATTAGAAGATTATAATATAACGGAGGGAATAGACAACATTGAACAGTCCCCTTTTTTGGTGAGTGAAAATGAATACTACGGCAGCCCTTCTTGGCAAACATTAAATTTTTATTTTCGATATAAGGCCACAAAAAACATTGACGTGTTAGCAGCCTTTGACAATGTATTAGATAAGCATTATAAGGAATTTGCTTCTGCTATTAGTGCACCAGGAAGAAATTTATCTGTAACAATAATAGGAAGTTTTTAAGAATCGATCCTCAATTAAATTATAAATGGTTTGGTAATAACAAACCCCACCGTTAATATCTTATACATGAAAGTTTAATGTTTATAATGAGCCATAATTTGCTATGAGCATCAACTGAGACCCTATTTAAATTAGCACTCTTTGAAGAATTGAACTGCTAACAGGATGTTATTTAAAGCTATTTCATTCTAAGTTAATTTTTTGTAAATTTATCCAGTTTCTAACGATTACTTAAAAATCTGATGATAAAAAAAATACTCTTTTCCGGTTTAATGTTTTCATTTTTATTTGCCTCAAGTCAAACTACAGTTTCAAATAGATCAGATGTGATCAATTCATTGGGTATTTTTGAAAATCAAACAAATATTGGGAAACCCGTTCAGAAGGGTACCATTAAATATAACTCTGAAAAACAAGAATATATAATTTCAGGATCAGGAACAAACATGTGGGAAGGTAAGGATCAATTTCAATTCCTATACAAATCCATACAGGGAGATTTTATTTTGAGAGCAAGAGTTAAATTTGTTGGAGAGGGAGTTGAGCCACATCGTAAGATAGGATGGATTATTCGGAATAATTTAAGTGGATCTTCGGCACACATAAATGCAACAATTCATGGAGATGGATTAACATCCTTACAATATAGAAGAACCAATGGTGCAGATACAGAAGAGGTAGTGTCCTCGGATTCAGCGCCTGACGTAGTCCAGCTCGAACGAAGAGGAGATACTTACTTAATGTCTACGGCAAAATTCGGAGAACCATTTACTACAATAAAAACGGATAATGTAAATTTAAAAAACGAGGTTTTTGTGGGGCTGTATGTATGTTCTCACAACCCGGATATAATTGAAGACGCAATATTTACCAATGTTAGGATCATCAAACCTGTGAAGCAAGATTTTCAACCCTATAAAGATTATATTGGAAGCAACATGGAAATATTGAATGTTGTCAATGGACATAGAAAAGTGCTTTTTTATTCTGCACATTCTCTTCAAGCACCAAATTGGATTAATGATGACAATCAATTGGTTTACAATTCAAATGGATTACTATATAAGTACAGGTTTAGAACTAAAGAAGTAAAGCAAGTTAATACCGGATTTGTAATAAATAATAATAATGATCATGTATTTTCATTTGATGAAAAAATATTGGGAATTAGTAATCACAACCAAGACGATGGAGGAAGCTCATCCATCTATATTATGAATCCTAAGGGCGATTCTGAGCCAAAAAAAATTACAGAGGACGGTGTGGGCGCATCTTATCTGCATGGTATCTCACCTGATAATAAAACACTCCTTTTTACAGGTCATCGAAATGGCAAATTTGACATATACGGGATTGATATTGAAACTCGAAAAGAAATTCAATTAACAGATACAAAGGATTTAGATGATGGATCAGAATATTCTCCAGACGGAAAATATGTTTACTTTAATTCCAATAGAACCGGAAATATGCAATTATGGAGGATGAATCCTGATGGAACTGATCCCGAGCAATTAACTTTTGACGAAAATTTCAAAGATTGGTTTCCTCATATTTCACCTGATGGTAAATGGATCGCCTTTATATCGTTCCCTCCCGAAACTGAATTCGGAGACCACCCTTTTTATAAACACTGTGTACTTCGAATAATGTCAGCTAATGGAGGAACACCAAAAATTATAGCATATATCTATGGCGGACAAGGAACTATGAATGTACCAAGCTGGTCAAAAGATAGTCAAAGAATAGCGTTCGTTACAAATAGTAATTAAATTAAACAAACAAAATGCAAATTCCAGCTAAAAACCCGGAGGAATATATTTCTATAGTCCCGGAAGATCGGAGACCCTATTTTAAAAAATTGCGACAAACTATTTTAAACAATATTCCCAAAGGCTTTAAAGAACAAATGAATTATGGGATGATTGGATATGTTGTGCCAAAAAAAATCTATCCTGCTGGTTATCATTGCGATGTCAGTTTACCTTTACCTTTTGTAAATATTGCTTCTCAAAAGAATTTTATTGCTGTATATCATATGGGAATTTACACCAACCCGGAATTGCTGGATTGGTTTGTAAAAGAATACCCAAAGCATTGCAAACGAAAATTGGATATGGGGAAAAGCTGTATCCGTTTCAAAAAAGCAGAGGAAATTCCGTTTGAACTGATTGCAGAATTAATGCAAAAAATGACGGTGGAGAATTGGATTGAATTGTATGATGAGAATATTAAAAGGTGACAGTATTTAAGCTTTTATTAATACAAATTAAATTCTTCCCAATAATTTATAACTGTATATAGGTAGAGGCCTACAAACACCAAACTCACCATAAATTTTAAGGTGGTGGATGCTAAAAATCCCACAAACGATCCAAAAGCAGCTTTGAACGCCCGTTTAATATCTTTATGGTTATAAAGTAGTTCTCCAATTAAAGCTCCTAAAAAGGCCCCAAAAAGAAAACCCAACGGGATAGGTACGATGATTCCAATAATCAGGCCTATTGTTGTCCCAATAGCACCCCATTTACTTCCACCAAATCTCTTTGTGCCCAAGGATGGGATTATATAATCTAACATCCAAATTACAACGGAGATCAAAAAAGTGATGATCAGAAAAGGATAACTCATTGGTATTGTACTGGTTAAATGCAATAATAGCAACCCGATCCATCCCATAAATGGTCCCGGAAGTATAGGTAAAAAGGAACCGGCAATTCCTAATAGTGTAAATATAAAACCAACAGTGACTAAAAAAACTTCCATTGTTCTTCTTAAAAAATCGCAAGATAAGAAATATGCAGAATTGGATTTTTTTAAGGAGAGATGTTGTTAAAGACGGACTAGTCTAGATCAGAAGGATCAAGATCCTGTAATTCTCCAAGTTGTTTAAGTAGCTCGAAGGTCTTTTTTGCTTCTTCTTCATCCACCACACTTATGGCAGCACCAACATGAACAAGCACATAATCATTCACTTTTGCTTCGGGCACAAGTGTTAAGCTTACTTCTTTTACAACCCCATCAAAAGAAACTCTGCCAACGCGAAAGGTTTCGTCTAATTCCGCTGTTATTTCTATTAATTTACCGGGTATGGATAAACACATAATTAAGAATTTAAATTATTTCGCAACCAAGTATACCAATGCTGCATTCCTTCTCCGGTAGTGGCCGATACTTCCAAGAATTCTATATTCGGATTAACTTGTCTGGCATAAGCTTTTAGTTTTTCAACATCCAAGTTTAAATAGGGCAACAGATCTATTTTATTGATGATGCATAGATCAGATGAAAGAAACATATCAGGATATTTAATTGGCTTATCCTCACCCTCTGTAGTACTAATAATTACAACTCTCTTGCGCTCTCCAAGATCAAACATGGAAGGGCAAACCAAATTACCTACATTCTCGATCATTAAGATGGAGTCCTGCTCGATCTTTAATTTCTTTACCGCATTGTACACCATGTCACTTTCCAAATGACATCCTTTACCAGTATTTATCTGAATTACCGGCACGTTGAGAGCATCTATTCGGTTGGCATCATTGAGTGTTTGTTGGTCGCCTTCTATAACATAAAAAGGCAGATCATTTTTCATATCCTGAAGTGTTTTCTCCAATAATGCGGTTTTCCCGGAGCCTGGAGAACTGACCAAATTTATGGCGAATACATTTTTTGCATCAAAATAGCCTCTGTTTCTGGCGGCCATAATATCATTTTGTTGCAGGATATCCTGTTCAATTTCTAATACCGTTTTGTGTTGGTTATTTGACTCGTGAGTATGATTATGAGAATGAGTATGACTATGGCCATCGTGGTGATGATGCTCATGCTCATTATGCTCATGTTCATCCATTGTAATTTCTCCGGGCTTTTGAATATTCACGCCATTTTCTTCACTTCCACAACCACAAGTACCACACATAACGATGATTTTAAGATTATTCAAATATAGCTAATAATTAGTTTGTAAAGAAAGATACAATGATTATTACACCAATTTAAAACAGGGTTAAACAGGGTTTGTCGAGTAGATATTTATTTATCTTTTTTTCGACCATTGATTAGTTTAAGCAAGGATAAAACAGCTGAAACTCATTTACAAGAAATCCTTTTGCTTTTTCAAAATTAAACTTTGCTTTTTCACTCAGCCCTATTTCTAAGTTCCAAACATAACCTTGAATTCCGAGAATAAATGCTTTAGGCTCGTGTTGATATAAATTATTAGCTAAAAACAACACAGTTTCAGGGCACAATTCATGTGTACTAAAACTGTGTTTGTCGGAAGCCTCACAAGTTCTGTAATAAAAACCTTCATTTGTATTCTCTTTTGTAGCATCCACAAAAATCACAGTTTTATAATCGCACAATAATTCGGCATCTTCAATCTGCAATTGATACCGGTATTCCAAATCCAGATTTTCAAATTTTGACTCCTGCAGGTAATCTAATAACAGCCAACCGAGCCCGTCATCTTGTCGGCCTATATTACCAATACCCAGAACAAGTATTTTATTTTCTTCTTTCATCAATTATTTTTCCTTCATGATCATAAAGTAAAATTTCCAAAGGCATTTGACCCAAAGCATGGGTAGCACAGCTCAAGCAAGGATCGTATGCCCTTATAGCTACTTCTACCTGGTTTAACATACCTTCTGTAATTTTAGGTTTACCATTCAACACATTGTTGGCCACCCAGTTTACGGCCTTATTCATAGGTTCGTTATTATGCGTAGTGGATACGATCAAATTACAACGTGTAATTCTATCCTTATCATCCACCTCATAGTGATGAATTAAGGTACCTCTTGGTGCTTCAATAATACCAATTCCTTGTTTACGCCGTTCTCCTCTTCTGATCAGATCATTACTTAAAATGTCATCATCCTCGAGTAATGATTTCATCATTTCAGCACAATGAAGTATTTCTATCAATCGTGCCCAATGCGAATGCATGGTTTTATTATTCGTTTTGCCCTGGGTAGCGGCTCTGAATTCTAACCATTCCATTTGGGCATGAGGAGAAGGGATACCTTCTATTATATTCATCCGGGCTAAAGGGCCTACTCTGTTCCATCCGTTTTCCCTTCCTAAACTTTTAATATATGGGAACTTAAGATAGGACCATTTTTCAACACCTTCATAAAAATATTGTTGATAGTCGTCATTATTTATATCGTCTAAAGTGGTATTTCCAAAGGCGTCAATAGCCCTTAAATTTCCATCGTATAGTTCCAAAAACCCTGTTTCTTTATCCACCAATCCTAAATGACCCGATGGGTATTCGGCAAATGTGTCCAACCATTTTTTATTATTGACGTGATAGATTTTTATAAAATCAATAATTTCCTTTGACCACTCGATCATGGTATCAATAGATGGGATATCCTTGCCATTTAAAAAGTAATCCCGTTCTGTAACACTTATTTTTTTGTGAACACCTCCAGGTGTCGTTGCGATTCCGTGAATGCGTTTTCCGGCGATCATTTTAATAATTTCCTGCCCGAATTTTCGCATTAAATTCCCTTTTTTGCTAATTCAGGATATTCCATTGCAACACCTACTACATTTCTTTTAGATGGTGCGGCATCATATCCGAACAATAGATCGGGAGAAGCTAAATAGAAAAAATGCAAAGCATGCGATTGAAATATTTGACCGAAATGCATTAATTTCCTTATTTTTTGCGCGGGTAAGGATAAGTCTTTCGGTTCGAGACCTACAATTTGATCTATAGCTTTTGCTGCTGCCAGATGATGACTTACCGGGCAAATACCGCATAATCTTTGAACCAAAACAGGGGCTTCCCAATACGGGTGTCCCTGAATAAACCTTTCAAACCCTCTAAATTCTACAATATGAAAGAAAGACTCTTTTACTTTGTTATTTTCGTCTAAATGGATGGTTACTTTACCGTGTCCTTCAACTCTGGTTACGGGATCAATTACAATTTTGTTCATAATCATTAAATTTAGTCGTATTTAAATTCTTCGTGTTCAATAGAAAATTCTTTACCCAATAAAATGCTTTTTACTACTTTCCAAATGTGGTTGGCATTAGGAGGGCAGCCAGGTATATAATGGTCTATTTTAACTATTTCGGAACAAGGATATACATTATTTAGAAGCTTAGGAATATCTTCATGATTTGGAATTATATTGGCGCCAATCTCACTGGTCACTCCATTGATATAAGCTTCCTCCAAACATTCTTTTAGAGGAACAAAGTTTCTCATGGCAGGAATTCCTCCCATTAGTGCACACTCGCCAAAACCGATTAAAATGTCACATTTTTTTCTGAATTCTTTTAATACTTCGATATTTTCTGAATTCGCACAGCCACCTTCTATCAAACCAACATGACAACGTTTACTGAAGTTTTTAATATCTGTTAAAGGAGATTTGTTAAATTCAACTATTTCAAAAATATCTATAATATCCGTGTCAATATCTAAAAGAGACATATGACAGCCAAAGCAACCTGCAAGGGATGTTGTGGCAACAATAAATTTTTCCTTTTCATTGATGCATGTTCGATGGCCATTTGTTGGCGATTTTTTGCTTTTACCAAGTAAGTCGTACTTTCTTTCACCAAATGGTTGCTCATAGATCATTCCTTTTACTAAAATAGTACCAACCGGGCATAGATTCATAGCACGTAAGGCGTCGGATTCACTTAACTTTTGTTCTTGTTCATAATCAATATGTACATGGGTTTTGACACCCCTGTTCACAAATGAAAACACAGCTTTGCCATCAGGAGTTTTGATTTCTTCAACACAGCGTTTACAAAGGATACACCTGTTTCTTTCCATAATTATCCTGTCAGCATTAAAATCAACGGCCTTATTACTGAAAACTTTAGGAAACCTTGAAGCTGTCAATCCCATATCATAAGCAAGATTTTGTAGATCACAATTTCCACTTTTTTCACACGTCGGGCAAAAGTGATTTCCTTCTGCAAAAAGCATTTCAACAATGGCTTTCCTTATATCAATGAGTTCTTCTGTGTTGATCTCAACTTCCATTCCATCATAAACCTTTGTAGTACAGCTCGTTGTTGTTTTTCCATCCACTACAACCGTACAAATTCTACAGGTTCCCAGAGGTGGATTAGCCTCATGAAAATGACAAAGCGTTGGAATATAAATTCCATGTTCCTTTGCTGTAGTCACCAAATTTTTGTCACCCTGTACCTGATAGTCTTTACCATCAATTTTTATTTTGACTAAATTATTCATAACTAGTTTCTATTTCGTTGACAATTTCTTCATAATTTTCTACTGCCTTATTCAAATTAAAAGCAGTATTGATATCCATATTACAGGTAAGTTTTTCTTCAAATGTTTCGGGAAACTTTAACATGGCGGTTAGCAAACAATTGGTAGAAGTTTTTCCAAGACCACAACGGCTTGATTGTTTGATAATAGTGCTCCACTCTTTAATATCACTTATATCCTTTTCATCGGCATGACAATTAATGATCTTTTTTATTTTTTTGTTTAGTAAGAAGTTACCCGTTCTGCAAGGGACACATATTCCACAGGACTCCGCTACAAAAAAGTCGTTAATATTCTTTAATATTTCTAAAATGTCTCTGTTTTTATGGAATACCATAAATGATCCCCCGCTTCTCAATCCAACAGCACTCATTTTTCTTGCATATTCTATGGGATCATTAAATTCAAATTGAATATGCTCGGCAAGTAAATTTTCCCCTGATATTTCTCTGTCAAAATCAACCGGTGATAAACATTCTCCTGAAAACCCGTTGAACAGAACAAAATTTGGGTTTTCGGCTTCAATTAATTCTAAGAGATCTTTTAATTTAATTCCCCATTCAATTTCATATATCCCGGGTTTTTTACAATCTCCCGAAACACTTAATAGTTTGGTCCCCGGAGTTGCAGCCGTTCCTATGGATAAATATTTCTCCAATCCCATTTCAAGAATTCTCGGGACAGCACAGAGTGTCTCTACGTTATTTACAATAGTCGGTTTTCCTAAAAAACCCCTTTCAACAGGAAAGTACTCTTTGGTACTCGGTTCTCCTCTTTTGCCTTCCATAGAATGGATCAGGGCAGTTTCTTCGCCACATACGTAGGCACCCGCACCCATATGTACATAAATGTCGAAGTCAAAATTTTCAATTCCAAGAATATTTTTTCCCAGAAATCCTTTTTCTTTAAAATCGATTATTCTTTGTTCTATTTTTTCTTTTAGGTAAAAGTATTCTGCTCGTAAATAAATAGCGCCTTTTGTTGCGCCAACTGCATAAGCGGCCATAGCCATTCCTTCTAACATTAAACCGGGAAATTTACTCATTAGTACCCTGTCTTTAAAAGTGCCGGGTTCTCCTTCATCTGCGTTGCAAATGATATATTTTTGGTCTGCTTTATTGTTCTTACAAAATTCCCATTTCATACCGGTTGGAAAAAAGGCGCCTCCCCTTCCTGTAAGTTTAGATTGTTTGACTAGATCAATAACCTCATCCGCATTCAATTTTTTCAATTTTTTTAAACCGGTTCCCGGAATGTATTTTTTAAAAAATACCGTCTTATCATCATCCGGGGTATATTGTATATTATTTTTAGGGATTTTGCTTATAGAATGGATCGATTCTCCCTGCTTCAATTTGGTGATTATTTTTTTTATTTTTATCGGAGTGAGATCCGTAAATGCATTAAAATTTATTAATGCGGATGTTTCCTGATCACTTAAACCAATACAAGGTGTTTCAAACAATCCAAACATTTGATCATCAGTTACATTTCCAAAAGAAATGCCAAGTTCATTTTCAAATGCTTTTTTAACCGGATCATAATCTTTGTGTTTCGATATGATCGAATTGTTCAAATAAATAGTGTATTTACCGGCATGTTTCCTGTGATAAAAATGATAAAAAGAAATTACGCCTTCCAATTCCATCCTGGAGATGTTAAATTCATGAGCAATTTTTGTCATATCATCACGACTGATATACCTTCTTTTTTTTTGAATATCCCATAAGACCTTCATCAACAAGGTTTTATGCATGGTTTCTTTAATAGTTTCCATACGAAAATAAATTGAAATAATATGTAATAAAAATAGCTGAGAATGATATTCATAAATATGATATAAATCATTTAATTGAAAGAATTTTTCAGAGTGGAATTGCCCCTTTTAGCGATTGGCCAAAGCGAACTTCTAAGAAGGTGTATTTTTTATTATGAAACTTCTAATGCTTTTACTTTGAGTTCTTTTCCCTGAATAATTCCTTTTAAAAAGCTATTACAGTTTGGACAGGGGTCGTAAATATTTATTATATCGAATGTAGTATCGCAATCCAGGCATTTGCCTTTGGCTTTGATGATATTAATTTTTTTAACGGCGTTTTCCAGGACGGTTTCTTTTACAGCTGCTGGCCAAACAAAATCCAAAGAGTCAAATTCAATTCCTGCCAATGTCCCGATTTCTAGCTCAATAACATCCACCTTTTTGGCATTGGCCTTTGCCGTTTCTGTTTCGGCAATCTTTACTATACCTAAAGCTATAGATAGTTCGTGCATGCGAAATTGTATAAATTCATTACCTAAAAAAAATGATGTAATAAGATACTCTGATATAATTATTAACATATGACATATATCATGTTTTTTATATTTTAAGTCATTATAAATAAGCTAGTTACCTTGCAAGCCTGAATATAATTTTCTAACTTTAATGCCATTACCTTGTTCTATGGGTATAAATTAAAGGATCTTTTTTTAATAAAATTTTAGTTATGGCAACAAAAAAAGGAGTAAAAGAAACTTATTATGAATGCGCAATAAGAAAAGGGTATAGTCGTAGAGATTTTATGAAATTTACCGCATTTATTACAGCCTATATGGGTTTCGAACACAGCATGGCAGGTCAAGTGGCAAAAGCATTAGAAACAACTTACAGGTTACCGGTTATCTGGGAGCATTACCAGGAGTGTACCTGTTGTAGCGAATCTTTTATTCGTTCTGATCATCCAATGGTAGCAGATATTATTTTGGACAACATTTCTCTGGATTATACCGAAACTTTGATGGCCGCATCAGGTCATCAGGCAGAAGCCGCCAAACATGATTCTATGAAGAAGAATTATGGAGAATATATATTATGTGTAGAAGGATCCGTACCTCTGGGAGCTGATGGAGTGTATTGTACAATTGCCGGTAGAACGGCAAAGGATCAGCTTTTAGAAGCTGCAGCAGGCGCAAAAGCAATAATTGCGTGGGGAAGCTGCGCAACCAATGGTTGTGTACAAGGTGCCAAACCAAACCCTACAGGTGCAACTCCGATTCATAAAATTATTAGAAATAAACCTTTAGTTCAAATGCCCGGCTGTCCACCAATAGGTGAAGCAATGGCAGCCTTGATTGTTCACTATGTTACTTTTGACAGGTTACCTGAATTAGACCGTAGTGGTCGACCCAAGGCGTTTTATGGAAAACGGGTTCACGATACATGTTATCGAAGACCTTATTTTGATGCAGGATTGTTTGCCGAAACCTTTGATGATCAAAATGCAAAAGAAGGGTATTGTTTGTATAAATTAGGATGTAAAGGACCAACAACATACAACGCTTGTGGAATTATGAAATGGAATAATGGAGTGAGTTTCCCTATTGAATCAGGGCATGGATGCATAGGATGTAGTGAAGCCAACTTCTGGGACAACGGACCATTCTACGAACGTTTAACCAATGTTCCGGGATTCGGAATTGAAAGTACTGCGGATACTGTTGGTAAAATTGCTACAGGAGCTGTTGCGGTTGGTTTGACGGCTCATGCCATTGCTGCTAATATATCAAAACACAAAGAACTTAAGGGAAGATATACAAGAGGAAGAGCTAACGAAGAAAAATTAGAAAAAAACGAAGAAAATTAAGTTATCATGGGAAACAGAATAGTTGTAGATCCTATAACAAGGATCGAAGGTCATTTAAGAATAGAAGCCGAAATTAAAGACGGTAAAATAGTTGACGCTTACAG
>PVMK01124206.1_pt1 | contig 102014 bp, 102 predicted proteins | sample 1853481 | NCBI WGS metagenome assembly PVMK01 (sample SAMN08533507, study PRJNA380276) | Marine sediment metagenome, whole genome shotgun sequencing project.
CATGCGAGACACCCATTTGATACTTGATCCTGGCTAAACTGCTCTACCTTGTTGCGGCTCGCCCAGCACCTGATACCATCTGCCCGATGGAAGTATCTCACCCGCTGCCGGTTCACCTGTCTGTGTCGATTGTGCTGCACAACAGCTCTCAGGAGCTATTGCAGCGTGCCCTGCAGAGTTTGCATCGCTCAGCCGGGGTCGCACAACAGGCGGGCTGCCTGGGCCGGGTGTCGGTCGATGTGGTGGATAATTCCGCCGATCCGGCTTATCAGCAGCAAATTGTTGGTGCCCTGGTCGCAATGCCGCAGTGCGATTTTTTCCGGGTGAACTATTCAGCGCAGCCACTCAACCGGGGCTTTGGGCCGGGACACAACAGTGTGATAGAGAGCCTGGACAGCGATTTTCACCTGGTGCTCAACCCCGATGCGGAACTGGCGGACGACACCCTGCGCGTCGGGCTCAGTTGCATGGCCGGAGACGACAGCATCGCCTTGCTGAGCCGCAGGGTCCTGGGGGGCGAGGGCGATCAGGAGTTCCTGTGCAAGCGCTACCCGTCAGGCCTGGCGTTATTGCTGCGAGGCTTTGCCCCGGGCTTTGCCCGGCGTTGGTTTCGCAAGCGCCTGGACCGTTACGAAATGCGTGATGTGTGCAGTGGCGACCGGCAGGCCGATGTAGTGCTGGCCAGCGGCTGCTTCATGCTGGTGCGTAGCGCCGCACTGCGGGCAGTCGGTGGCTTCAATGATAAATACTTTCTCTATTTTGAAGACTTCGATCTGTCACTGCGTCTGGGCAGCCAGGGGCGGCTGGTATTCAACCCGGCGATGCAGATTGTCCACCACGGTGGCTATGCCGCGAGCAAGGGATGGCGGCATGTTAAGTATTTCATGAAATCCGGCATCACCTTTTTTAACCAGCATGGCTGGCGCTGGATATAGCCAGCACCCCTTCAAGGGGTACTGGATACACAAAACTGTTAGACTCGTGCGAGAATAGGGGTGACACCCCCGGGGACCAAAATGAATGAATTGAGACGCATGGCTTACCTGGATGCCATGGGTATAGACACCTACGTGTCCCGTGGACAGTTGGCCGGTGCCGCTGTGACCCGGCGACTCCTTGTTGTGCCTGTCCAGTCTGTGCCTGTGCAATTTGTACCAACCCCAGCTTCTCAAAGCAGGATTCCAATCGAGGGCGACACCACAGCTGCCGTCGACCCGGTGCCTCAGTTCGCTGCGCAGGTTCCACAGTTTGATAATGTCGAGAAATCTCCAGCACCGCCGAAGCCTGCCGCACCAGCATCCCGACAAGACAACCTGCCACAGTTCAGTCTGGTCGCCATTACCGCGGGGGGTTGGTTGTGGCTGGAAGATATGGGCGGTATGCCTCTGGCCACAGAGCAGGTGCAACTGGTGCAGGCCATGGCACAGGCGCTTGCTGTGGCGGGCAACACCCGGCAAGAGAAGAAGCGACCCGAGGTGGCTCACTTTGACTGGCCTATTCATACCAATGCGCAGTTGGATTTGGGAGAAGAGGCGGCCCGGGCCAGCGTGGCCGGATTTATCGGGCGCAAACTGGAACAGCAACAATGCCGTGGCCTGGTATTGTTGGGCGAGGCCAGTAAAACCCGGGTGCGGTTGGAGCAGTTGGACTGCCCCCTGGTGGCGAGTACCGTCAGTAGCGCCGAAATGTTGGACAACCCACTGCTCAAGAAGCAGGCCTGGCGCGATTTGCTACCCTTTGCTGCTCTTTGCCAATAGACACGTGAACGACAGTGCCCGAATGAGGCGCAGAGGGTTTTGCTGTGTCTGCTAAAGTCAGGCTGGCACAGCCTGGTGATGCCGGGTTACTGGTGGAGATCGACGGACTGGTCAATGCCAGTCCCTGGACCCCTGCGCAATTTGAAGCGGCTTGTGATGACGCAATGGAGAAGACGGAGTCCGTTCTGGTATTGGAGCATGAAAACCGGGTCTGCGGTTTCATTGTTTTTTCCAGCGTGCTGGATGAGGTCTGTATACACAACCTGGCAATGCATCCTGCACGGCAGGGTGAGGGGTTTGGACGCAGCCTTGTTGTCGCCGCAATGGCGCTGGCTAAACAACAGGGTGTCCGGCGCTGTCTCCTGGAGGTGCGCGAATCCAATACCGCTGCCCGCGGCCTGTATGAGACCCTCAGTTTTCAATTGGATGGTATTCGCAAGAACTACTACCCTACAACAACCGGGCGCGAGGACGCCCTGTTGATGTCCCGGCAGTTATGAGGAATTCACAATGAACGTGCTCGAAACCGAATGGTGGACCATGGCCGTGCCACCCGAGTGGTGGGCGGATTCAGAGGAAGACAGTATCCTGGTTGGTGACCGGGATGATGTGGGTTGTATCGAAATCAGCACCCTGCACAAGGACGAGGGCGAGTTTGATCAGCGAGCCCTGGCCGACATCGCCGCAGCGGAATCGGAGCACTCGCTGGACTGGCAGCCGGTCACGCTGGGCGAGTTCTCGGGGCTGACCCGTCGTTTTATCGAAGAGGAGGCCGCCATTCGCGAGTGGTATGTCGCCAGCGGCTCCATGCTGCTGTTCATTACTTACAGTTGTGATGAAGAGAACGGCGGCATGGATGACGCCGCAGTGGATGAACTGCTGGATACCCTGATGCTGGTGGAGCCGGTTTCCCAGGAACCGCGCTAGGAAATAGTGCCGGTCACCCGCACCCGCTTGGCACCCTTGACCGGCCTGTCTTTGCGCGCATCCTGGCGCTTTTTGGCGCGGGCATCTATCAGGTTTTTTACGGCGATGATCAGGCCGGTGAAGATAAAGGCGCCGGGGGGCAGTATGGCCAGCAGGAAGGGCTGGTAGTTATCAAATATCACGATTTTCCAACTCGCTGCGCCGGGGCCGAACAGTAGATCCATATTGGCGAATAAAGCCCCGGTACCGGACAGCTCACGCAGGGCGCCCAGCATCAACAGAACAGACCCGAACCCGATGCCCATAATCAGGCCGTCGTAAATGGACGGCCCGAGGCTGTTCCTGGCGGCGAAACCGTCAGCGCGCCCGAGAATGATGCAATTGGTGGTAATCAGGGGCAGGAAAATACCGAGAATCTGGTACAACTCATAGGCGAAGGCCTGCATCAGCAGTTCGATACAGCTTACTGCGGCGGCAATTATCATCACAAAGACCGGCAGGCGCACCGTATCGGGGACCATATTGCGGATCAATGAGACGCAGGTATTGGTGCACACCAGAACAAGCGTCGTGGCCGCGGCCAGGCCCAGCGCGTTGACCACGCTGCCGGTTACCGCCAGCAGGGGGCACAACCCCAGCAGCTGCACGATGGCCGGGTTGTTTTTCCACAGGCCGTTGAGCGACAGTTCTTTGTAACTGACGTCTGCCATTATGATTCTCCTCCCGCCGGTTTTTGATCCTGCCCGGTAAACAGGATATCCCGGTTTGCATTCGCGAATTGTAATACTCTCAGGGTCGCACCGACCACCGCCCGCGGCGTAATGGTGGCCCCGGTAAACTGGTCGAATACGCCCTTGTCTTTCTTCACCGCCCAGCCAGCCAGGGTGGGATTGTCCAGGGAACGGCCCTCGAAGCCCAGTACCCAGTCCGATTTCCTCAGATCCACCTTGTCGCCCAGCCCCGGTGTTTCCCGGTGGCTCAGGGCGCGTACCCCGGCTATTGTGCCGTCGGCATTAACGCCCACTACCAGGTCTATCCCGCCAGTGTAACCGTCGGGCGCGGTGGCTGGAATAATGACGGCAACGACTTCTCCATCCTGGCGTGCAATATAGATCCGTTTTTCTTCCCCCAGGCCCAGTCCCGCACTGCGGGGACCAACGGCGATAGTTTCGTCCAGCATGGAGTTGTCGTGGCGACTCCTGGGTATGATCTCCAGCAAGGCCTTTTCTTCCGCCTTGCGTTTTTCCACGGCTATTCTGTCTTTGGTCAGCAGGAAGGTGCCGGAAATCAGCAATGTGGTGCACACGGCGAATACGGCCAGCAGCGCACTATTGCGGCTCATGGATTGCCTGATGAGCATGTTACTCCTCCCCCCGGGTGTCCCGATGGCCGTAGGTGCGTGGCTGGGTGTAGTGGTCTATAAACGGCGCCGCGAAATTCATGATGAGTACCGCGAAAGCCACCGCGTCGGGGTAGTTGCCCCGCACCCGTATGATGTAGATCAGAACCCCGATCAGGGCGCCGTAGATCAGGCGACCGCGCACGGACACGGCCGATGTGACCGGGTCGGTGACGATAAAGAAGGCCCCGAACATGGTGGCGCCGCTGAGCAGGTGAAACAGGGGCGAGCCGCCGCTGGCTGAGCTGCCACCATCATAAAACAGGGCGGCCATCAAACTGAGACCGGCCAGCATGGCCACCGGAGCGTGCCAGGTGAAAATGCGCTGGTACAACAGCCAGGCACCGCCTGCCAGGAAGGCGATATTGACCCATTCCCAGCCGATACCGGCCCAGCGCCCGAACTGGGCATTCTGGATCCACAGATCCTCCAGCAACAGACTGTTATTCTGCTTCATCAGGTCCAGAGGCGTCGCCATGGTGATGGCGTCGAACGTGGAGGGTACGAAACACGCTTGTAAGGCCTCAAGCAGGCCGGGCAGTTCGCCCACTCCGCGCGGTGGAGCCCAGGCGGTCATTTGTATCGGGAAAGAGATCAGCAGGATGACGTAGCCCGCCATGGCCGGGTTGAAGGGGTTGTAGCCCAGACCCCCCGTACAGGTGCTTGGCCAGCAAGATGGCGCTGGCGATGCCCACCGCGATCAGCCACCAGGGCGAGTAGGGCGGCAGCGCGATACACAGCAGGAAAGCGGTTACCAGGGCGCTGTAGTCTTTCAGGTAGAAGCCCAGTGGGCGGCGGCGCAGGGTGAGCGCCAGCGCCTCGCAGGCCACGGCCACAATGCTGCCCCAGAAAATATTGACCAGGGTGCCGAAGCCAAAAAAGTGGGTCAGCACGATAATGCCCGGAATGGTGGCCAGCAATACGTTCTGCATGACCCGTGAGGTACTCATGGGGCCGTGGGCATGGGGCGAGGTAACACGCATCAAAGCCATGTCAGGCGTTCTCCTGCTGGTAGTCGTGTAGGGCCTGCTCTGCTGTTTCCAGTTTCGCCCGGGTCTTGTCCACACCGGTTTGCAACGCGGCTACCAGGTCGCTGCCTTCCGCGCGGGCCTGCTCCAGCTTGGCGCTGGCTGTGTCCAGGCGCTTGCGGGTGGTGACCACGGTTTTTTCCAGTTTCTCCTGTTCGTTTTCTTCAGCGGCTCCCGCGCCGGCCTGTTGCGCCGCCTTTTTGGCTTTGGCCCGCTCGATGGCGGCTTGTATCGGGTCTTCTGCGCCGCCCCCTTGTGCGGCTGCCAGTGCGCGCTCCTGGGCCGCTTTTTTGCGGGCGGCCCGTTTGGCTTCTTTCTCGAGATCTTCCCGCTCCAGGCGCTCCTGGCGCGCTTCGAAGCGAACACGGGAGTGCTCGGATTTTTCGTTGTCGCTCCGCAACTGCAGAATCTCGGCCTTGGATGCACGGTAGTACTGCACCAGTGGTATATTGCTGGGGCAGACCCAGGAGCAGGCGCCGCACTCAATACAGTCGAACAGGTTGTGCTGTTCCAGCTTCTCGAATTCCTTGCCCTGAGCGAACCAGAACAGCTGCTGGGGTAGCAGGCTGGCCGGGCAGGCCATCGCGCACATGCCGCAGCGTATGCAGGCCTGGGCCGGTGGTGCTGAGGGCAGTTCGGCCTCGCCGGGGGCCAGCAGGCAGTTGGTGGTTTTGACGATGGGGGCATCCGCCGTTGGTATCGTGAAGCCCATCATCGGCCCGCCCATGATCAGGCGCGTGTTTTTCTCCGGCTGGTAACCCGCTTTTTCCAGCAGGTAACTCATGGGTGTGCCGATCATCACCTCGAAGTTTTGCGGCTGCGCCACGCCGTCACCAGTGACCGTGGTAATCCTGGATATCAGCGGTCGCCCGTGTACTACCGCATCGTAAATGGCAACGACAGTGCCCACATTCTGGCAGATAACGCCTACATCCAGGGGCAGGCCACCACTGTGCACCTGCTTGCCGGTCAGCATCTCGATCAGTTGCTTCTCACCACCGGAGGGGTATTTGGTGGGCAACTCGACAATCTCTATAGCGGAGCCCTGCGCCGCTGCGCGCAGTGCGGCCAGTCCCTGCGGTTTGTTGTCCTCCACCCCTATCAGGGTCTCTTCCGGCTCGATGAGTTGGCTGAGAATTTTTGTGCCGGCGATAATCTGTTGCGCGCGCTCACGCATCAGGATGTCGTCGGCGGTGATATAGGGTTCACACTCGGTGCCGTTGATGATCAGGGTTGTAATGCGGGTGCCGGGTTTTAACGAGAGCTTGACCGCCGTCGGGAAACCGGCGCCGCCCATGCCTGCTATTCCCGCATCGCGAATACGGTCAAGCAGCTCGGCTTTGTCCAGTTCCCGATAGTCCGCCGCGCCACTGTGTTCTATCCACTCATCCACACCATCACTGGCGATAACGATACAGCGCGCCAGGTGGCCGGAGGGGTGCGCTATGATACGCTCCTCAATGGCTACAACCTGTCCCGATGTCGGCGCGTGCAGGGCTACGCTCACGAATCCCGAGGGTTCGGCGATCATTTGTCCCTTGAACACCCTGCCCCCGACGGCGACCACCGGCCTGGCGGGTGCGCCGATATGCTGGGACAGGGGAATGATCAGTTGCGGGGGAATTCCCGCATCGGCAATGGGCGTGCGCAGCGACTGTTGTTTGTTCTCAGGCGGGTGAATACCCCCGTGGAAGCCGAAGATTTTTCTCATGCGGCCTCATCCTGTGCGGTCACATCCGCAATGGCGTCGGTGGCGATGATATCGACCCGGCGGCTAACCGGGTCCGGCATCTCCCAGTGCCAGCTCTGCAGGGATTCCTCTTCGTGGATCATATCAATACAGTCCACCGGGCAGGGTTCCACGCACAGGTCGCAGCCGGTGCACTCGCTGATGATAACGGTGTGCATTTGTTTGGCCGCGCCCAAAATGGCGTCCACCGGGCAGGCCTGTATGCACTTGGTGCAGCCGATACATTCGGCTTCGCGGATGTAGGCGACCGCTGCCGTGGCTTTCTCTTCGCCATGTTCCTCGTCCAGGGGGATGGGTTCCATATCCAGCAGGTCCGCCAGGGCCTGTATGCCCGCTTCACCGCCGGGCGGGCACTTATTGATGGCTTCGCCGTCGGCGATAGCTTCGGCGTAGGGCCTGCAGCCCGGGTAACCACACTGGCCGCACTGGGTCTGTGGCAGTATGTCGTTGATCTGGTCCGCAATGGGGTTGCCCTCGGTCTTGAAGCGCACCGCGGCGAAACCCAGCAGGGCGCCAAATACGGCGCCCAGCCCCACCAGGGTAAACAGGGCAGCGAACAGGGGGTATTGGGCGATCAATTCGAACACTAGACCAGCCCTGCAAAGCCCATAAAGGCCAGGGACATCAGGCCCGCGGTCACCATGCCAATGGCGGCTCCCTTAAAGGGCGTCGGCACATCGGCTACCGTCAGGCGCTCACGCATGGCGGCAAACAACACCAGCACCAGGGAAAAACCCACGGCGGCGCCAAAGCCGTAAAACAACGACTGCAGAAAACTGTGATCCTTGTTGATGTTGAGCAGGGCTACCCCGAGCACCGCGCAGTTGGTGGTGATCAGCGGCAGGTACACACCCAGTACCCGGTGCAGCAGGGGGCTGGTTTTGCGCACCACCATCTCGGTAAATTGCACAACGACCGCGATCACCAGGATGAAGGCGATAGTTTTCAGGTACTCCAGGCCCAGAGGCTGTAGCAGGAAGTGGTAGGTCAGGCTGCTGCAGGCCGACGCCAGGGTCAGCACAAAGGTGGTCGCCATGGACATGCCCATGGCGGTTTCCAGTTTGTTGGACACGCCCATAAACGGGCACAGTCCCAGGAACTGTACCAGTACGAAATTGTTGACCAGAATCGCACTGATCAACAGAATGGAGTAATCTGCCACCATGGTAGGTCTCTCGCTGCGCCCGGTATGCGCCAGTGGGGCGTATTGTCGTGTCTGATTGGCTATTCTAGCGTTTACGAGCTTTGAAGACAGCCCGAATAAGTAAACTAATGATACCAGCCGTAGCTTCGTTACTTCACCCGCATGCCGGGTTTGGCACCGGCGTGCGGCTCCAGCAGGAACAAGTCCTTGCCCCCGGGCCCGGCGGCCAGAACCATACCCTCGGAAACACCGAAACGCATTTTACGCGGGGCCAGGTTGGCCACCATTACCGTGAGTTTTCCCACCAGGTCTTGTGGCTGGTAGGCGGACTTGATGCCGGCGAAAACCTGTTTCTGGTCCGCCGGGGAACCTGAGTCTCCCAGGCTGAGCGTCAGGCGCAACAGTTTGTCGGCGCCGGCCACATGCTCCGCCGCCACAATCTCGACGATGCGCAGGTCGACCTTGGCGAAGTCGTCGAACTGGATGATGTCGCCCTGGGGCGGGGTCTCTTGCGCCCCGGGTGAAGGTGCTGTGGCAGGCGCCGCCGCTGCTTCCTCCTGGGCCTCTGTGCTGGCCTCTACCATCGCCGCGACCTGCTTGCTGTCTATGCGGGTGAGCAGCGGTTTGAATTTGTTCAATTCATGCCCCACCAGCGGCGCCTCGAGATCGGTCCAGTCCAGTGAGCAGTTGAGAAAGGCCTCCGCCTTCTCCGCCATGGCCGGCAGTACCGGTTTCAGGTAGGTCATCAGCACCCGGAACAGGTTTATCCCCACGCTGCAAACCTCGTGTACCTCTTGCCCGGCGCCTTCCTGTTTGGCCAGCACCCAGGGTTTTTTCTCGTCGATATACTGGTTGGCCCGGTCTGCCAGAGCCACAATTTCCCGCATCGCCTTGTTGAATTCACGCTGCTCGTATAACGCGGCGATCGCATCGCCCCTGGCAATAAAATCGTCTACCAGTTGCTGTTCAGCGCAGCTGCGGGTGAGCTTGTTGTCAAAACCCTTGCGCAGAAAGCCCGCACAGCGGCTGGCGATGTTGACAATCTTGCCTACCACATCCGAATTGACCCGCTGTACGAAATCCTCCAGGTTGAGGTCTATGTCGTCTACCGAGGCGCTTAACTTGGCGGCGAAATAATAACGCAGGTATTCCGCGTCCAGGTGTTCCAGATAAGTGCTGGCGTTGATGAAGGTGCCGCGGCTTTTGGACATCTTGGTGCCGTTTACGGTCAGAAAACCGTGGACGTAGACCGCCGTGGGGGTGCGCAGTCCGGCACCGTGCAGCACAGCGGGCCAGAAAAGCCCGTGAAAGTTGATGATGTCCTTGCCAATAAAGTGGTACAGCTCCGTATCTGTGCCGGGCTGCCAGTAGCTGTCGAAGTCGTGCCCGGTGCGGTCACAGTACTGCTGGAAGCTGGCGATATAGCCTATGGGCGCGTCCAGCCACACGTAGAAGTACTTGCCCGGTTCGCCCGGTATCTCAAAGCCAAAGTAGGGCGCGTCACGGCTGATATCCCACTCCTGAAGCCCTGCGTCAGTCCACTCCCGCAGTTTGTTGGCCACCTGGGGCTGTAGCGTGCCCGAAGCAAGCCACTCCTTGAGCATGGCCTCATACTCGGGCAGCTTGAAAAAGAAGTGGGTGGACTCTTTCTCTATGGGGGTGGCCCCGGATATCGCTGATATCGGGTTGATGAGTTCCGCCGGGCTGTAAGTGGCGCCACAGGCCTCGCAATTGTCACCGTACTGATCTTCGGTCTTGCAACGGGGGCAGGTCCCCTTGATAAACCGATCGGCCAAAAATAACTGCTTTTCGGGGTCGAAGGCCTGGGTGATCGTCCGAGTGGCGATGTGGTCGTTGTCTTTGAGTCGCTGGTAGATGGTCTCGACCCAGAAGCGGTTTTCTTCGGAATGGGTCGTGTAGAAATTGTCAAAATCAATCAGGAAGCCCGCGCTGTCGCGTTCGTGCTCCAGTTTGATGTTGTCTATCTGCCGCTGTGGGGTAATGCCGAGCTTCTCCGCGGTCAGCATGATGGCGGTGCCGTGTGCATCGTCAGCGCAGACGTACAGGCAGTCGTGACCGCGGGATTTCTGAAAGCGCACCCAGATATCCGTCTGCACCTGCTCCAGCATGTGACCCAGGTGCAGGGGGCCGTTGGCGTAGGGCAGTGCGCTGGTTACCAGGATCTTGCGCGGGGCGTTTGCAGTCATCAATCAATGCTGTCCGTATGCGGAAAAAAGGGGCGCTACTATAGCGTTTTTGCGCAGTCTTTTCACCCGCTGCCGTAAGTACACCGCAGCATTGTTGAAAGCCGGGCATGCCCTTATACTAGCGAGCCTGACAAGTGCCCGCTCCCGGGTGCCGATTCGCAAAAAACTCCCACGAAGGTATTCATGAAAGAGATCAAACACATTATCGCCGTGGCCTCAGGTAAGGGCGGCGTGGGCAAGTCCACCACGGCAGTCAACCTGGCCCTGGCGCTCAAGACCATGGGCAACCAGGGTCGGTCTGCTGGACGCAGATGTCTACGGCCCCAGCCAGCAGTTGATGTTGGGAGTCGCAGCCGATGTACGGCCGCAGCAGCAGGGTGGGCAGTACCTGCTACCGATTGAGGCTCACGGGCTTAAGACCATGTCCATGGGCTACCTGGTGAACGACCGCACGCCCATGGTATGGCGTGGTCCCATGGCCGGCGGCGCCCTGGCGCAAATGCTGGAGCAGACCCTGTGGGGAAAGCTGGATTACCTGGTGATCGATATGCCGCCGGGCACCGGTGATATTCAGCTCACGCTGTCGCAGAAGGCCAGTGTTGCCGGCGCGGTGATTGTCACCACGCCGCAGGATATCGCCCTGGTGGATGCGCAAAAAGGGATAGAGATGTTCCGCAAGGTGGATGTACCCATTCTGGGGATCATCGAAAACATGGCGGTGCACATTTGTTCCCAGTGCGGCCACAGGGAACATATTTTTGGCGAGCATGGGGGCGAGCGCATCGCCGCCGATTACGGTGTGCCCCTGCTGGCCAGCCTGCCTCTGGTCCTGTCCATCCGGGAGCAGACCGATGCGGGTACGCCTACCGTCATCGCCGAGCCGGATTCTGCGGTGACGGCTATTTATCTTGAGGCGGCCGCCGCGGTGCAGGCGGCCCTGGCAGCGCGGGGGCAGGGGAGACGGCGTGGTGCGTCAGTTCCCCGAAATTAAAATTTCAGACGATTGAGGGCGAGGGGCAAAGTGTGAGTATTAAATCAGACAAGTGGATACGCAAAATGGCGCAGGAGCATGGCATGATCGAGCCCTTCGAGGCGGGCCAGGTCCGCTCCGACGGCGCGCAGCGCGTGATCTCCTACGGTACCTCCAGCTATGGCTACGATGTGCGTTGCTCGCGCGAGTTCAAGGTGTTCACCAATATCAACTCAGCGACGGTAGACCCCAAGCGGTTTGATGAGGGCAGTTTTGTCGATGTGGTCGGTGACGTTTGTGTCATTCCCCCCAACTCCTTCGCCCTGGCCAGCACGGTGGAGTATTTTCGTATACCGCGCAATGTCCTGACGATTTGCCTGGGCAAGTCGACCTACGCGCGCTGCGGCATCATCGTCAACGTAACCCCCCTGGAACCCGAGTGGGAGGGGCACGTTACGCTGGAATTTTCCAACACCACTACCCTGCCGGCCAAGATATACGCGAATGAGGGGGTGGCGCAGATGTTGTTCTTCGAATCCGATGAGGTCTGTGAAGTGAGTTACAAGGATCGGGGGGGTAAATACCAGGGGCAGCGGGGCGTTACTCTTCCCAAGGCCTAAGAAGTGCATCAGGTATGTAGCGTAAATCCCGGAAGCGGCGGCACGCGCTCACTGTCACTGCAAGTACGCACCATTGCCCTTGCCGGGATCTATTTGGCCTGAACCGGTACACCGTCAATACTGGCGCTGATCAGCATGATCTCCACCGGGTTGTCGCCCTCGTTGTGGATGCTTTTCACCATGAGATAATCCCAGGCGGGTGCCAGCCACATATCGGTCTTGCGATCCGGGTCATCGTGCAGGCGCTTAAAGTGCAGCGTTTGCACCGGGCCCAGGGGGGTTTCCATGGTCTCCTCGGCGACAAACACCACCAGGTAGTCTTTGACTCGCTTGCCGTCGGCCACCTGAATGGAGATGTTTTTACCGGGTGTCGGGTCATTGAGTAACAGCAGGCGCAATTGTTCGTGCTGGCTCATGCGATCCAGCGTCTTATCAGTTTTGGGCAGGTCGTACCACTGGTCTTTGTACAGGCTGCGAATGGTGTCAGTGCCCGGGGTGAAGTGCACCTCCCGGCGGCGATTGATCAGGCCGCTTCCCTGATAGACATAGGATTTGGGCATTATGCGGGTGCCCTCTACCTTAAATACACTCACCTCATGAAAGCCCACCACCATTATTTTGCCGCCGTTGGTGAGGATATAGCTGCCGTCTGCCCCCGTCTTTAATTTGCGGGTCAAATCCAGTTCCATCCCTCTGGTGGTGGTCTTGTACTGAGCTGTATAGGGCCTGAGCTCTATGACTTTGTGAGGGGTGGCGGCAGTGGCCGGGTTGCCAGGGAGTGCAAGGCCGGCCAGTGCGGTGACGGCCAGCAAAAGCAGCCAGTTAGCCCAGGTTCGGTGTGTGCGCAATGCCCGTGGCAGGAATTGGCTTGTCATCCAGGTAAGCTCCTTTATCCGTCAACTTCAATCGCCCCTGCAGATACCATCGGGCTGCCACAGGGTAAATGATGTGCTCCTGGACAATCACCCGCGCCGCCAGCGTATCCGCAGTGTCGCCGGGAACAATGGGTACCCGGGCCTGAACAATGGGTGGCCCGCCATCCAGTTCCTGGGTGACAAAGTGCACTGTGACTCCAGCCTCACTGTCACCGGCGTCCAGGGCGCGTTGGTGGGTGTGTAACCCCGGGTACTTGGGCAACAAAGATGGGTGAATGTTCAATAGTCGGCCGGCAAATGGCGCAATGAATACAGGCGTGAGAATACGCATAAAGCCCGCCAGGATCACCAGGTCCACCCGGGCGCTGTGTAATCGTTCCACCAGGGCCTGATCAAAGGCCTCGCGACTGGGGTATGAGCGGTGGTCAATGCAGCAGGTGGCGATGCTTGCCTCTGCCGCAAGTTGCAGGCCGGCGGCATCCGGGTTGTTGCTGACGACAAGCTCGATTTGTGCGTCCAGGTCACCGTTGGCGCAGGCATCTATAAACACCTGCATGTTAGAGCCGCGCCCGGAGATCAAAATGGCCAGGCGGGACTGCTTGCGCTCAGTCACGACAGTAGTTCTACCTGGTTGTTGCCGGCTGTGATGACACCGATTTCCCAGGCCTCGTGTCCCGCGGCATTGAGTTGGGCCAGCGCCTTGGCCTTGCCCTCTTGCGCCACACAGATGACCATGCCAACGCCACAGTTGAAGGTGCGATACATCTCCTGTGTCTCGACATTACCCTGGGTCTGCAGCCACTGAAATACCTGCGGCCATTGCCAGCTGCCGGTATTGATCTGTGCATTGCAGTCGTCCGGCAGGACCCGCGGCAGGTTTTCCAGTAAGCCGCCACCGGTAATGTGGGACAGGGCTTTTACCGGCACTTTCTTGAACAGATCCAGCAGGGCTTTCACGTAGATGGTGGTCGGGGTCAGTAGCGCCTGCCCCAGGGTGGTCTCACCCAGTGGTTGTTGCAGGTCGGCGGCACTGACTTCGAGTATTTTACGGATCAGGGAATAGCCGTTGGAGTGCGGTCCACTGCTGGCGATAGCCAACAGGGCATCTCCCTGGTTTACGCCGCTGCCGTCGATAATGTCCGATTTTTCCACCACCCCGACACAAAATCCGGCCAGGTCATAATCGTCACCGTCATACATACCGGGCATTTCGGCGGTTTCGCCGCCAACCAGGGCGCAGCCGGCGAGTTCACAGCCCCGGCCGATACCTTCCACCACAGCTACCGCTGTCTCCACATTGAGAGTCCCGGTGGCGTAGTAGTCGAGAAAGAACAGGGGTTCTGCCCCTGCGACCACCAGGTCATTGACACACATGGCCACCAGGTCGATGCCGATGGTGTCGTGAATACCCAAATCCATGGCCAGGCAGAGTTTGGTGCCCACCCCGTCGGTGCCGGAAACGAGTACGGGCTGCCGGTAGCCGGCGGGGATTTCACAGAGGGCGCCAAAGCCTCCCAGTCCACTGAGGACCTCGGGACGCGCGGTGCGCTTCGAAACCCCTTTGATACGCTCAACCAGTGCGTTGCCTGCGTCAATGTTGACGCCCGCGTCCTTGTAGCTCAGGGAGTGTTTCCCTTTGTTGTCACTCATGGGGTTCGCAGTCCAATCAAAGGTTGGGAGGTTCAACCTGGAAACCACAGTCGGGCGCGAAAAAGATGTGCAAGATATTGATGTGCATGGGGAATTTGAAAAACGCGTGGTCACCTTATTGGTGATGAGCGCTTTTTCAGATTTTCCAGGTGCATCAAGAGCTTGTGCAGACTTTCGTGATCCGACTGCGGCTTCCAGGTTCTAGGGGCGGTATTTTAGCCTGTGTATTGTGACAACGCACTCACCTATTGCCATTTTAGGGCCGGGGGCGGTCAGGGCTGCTACAATGCGTACTTTCCCAACCGGTCTGGAGGGCGGTGTGATAAAAATAGTCTCGCGGGTGCTGTGGCCATTGCTGTCGTTATTGACATTGGTGCTTGTGACAGCGTCCGCCCGGGCGGATATCGTACGGAATCTTTATTCGGCGCAGGTGCCGGTGGCGGATCAGAGTTCTCAGGCGCTTGCCAGGGCCTCCCGGGAGGCCCTGGCCGAGGTGCTGGTAAAGGTGTCCGGCAGTGTGGACGTACTGCGGTATCCTTCTGTCTCAGCCGCTCTTGGCAAGGCCAGGGGTCACGTGCAGCAGTATGCCTACAGTCGGGATGAGGATGACCCCCGGAAGCTCTCGGCGCGATTTGAATTTGACGGCTCTTTCGTGACACGGCTGGTCACGCAGGCGGGAGCGCCACTGTGGACGGCCAACCGCCCGCTGGTGTTGGTGTGGATGGTCGTCGAGGACGCCAGTGGACGTTATTTTGTCAACTGGGAGACAGCGCCGGAACTGACGCAGGAATTACTGGCGGAATTTGCCCGGCGCGGCGTTCCGGTGCAATTGCCCCTGTTCGATCTGGCCGATTCAGCGGCGTTAACCACGGAGGAGGCCTGGCACCTGAATGGCCCTGCCTTACAGGCGGCATCGGCCCGTTATCACGCACAGAATATTGTGGCCGGGCGTCTGGCCGCCCTGTCTGCAGGTAGTTCGATTGGCGACTGGAGCTATTTTTCCTCTGACGAGCGTATTGATCGCTCTGTCACCGCGCCGGACGTGGGCGCTTTTGTGCGTGAGGGGGTATCCATCGTGGCTGAGGAAATGTCTGCGCGCTATGCGGTGACTTCCTCAGGAACGGGTGAGGGTGGCGTGAAACTGTCGGTGGTGGGTGTATTCAGTTATGCCGACTATGCCGGCATTGTCTCCTGGCTGGAGGGGCTGGAATTGATCGAGCATGCCAATATAGAGCGCATAAAGGGAGACCGGGTCGAGCTGCGTTTGCATGCGCAGGCGGACGCGGGACAACTGGCGGCCATTATCGAACTCAATGAGCGATTAGTGCCTCTGCCCCCAATTGACCCCAACGACCAGCTGAGTTACCAGTGGCAGTAGTTATAAGGGGTAGCCGACAACACCAGCTACCCTTGGAAGTGCAGCTGCGGGACGACGCAACGCTGGAGAACTATCTGGCGGCACCCCAGGTGCAGCCCCTGGTCAGTGCCTTGCAGCGGCAACTGGAGCCTGCCGGTGAAGCCATGATATTCCTGTACGGCCCCGCCGGCTCCGGCAAATCCCACCTGCTGCAAGCCGGCTGCCATCTGGCCGGAAACCGGGCGCTGTATCTGCCCCTGGCCGACCTGCGTCACTACGCGCCGGAAGATGTGCTGCAGGGGGTGGAATCCCTGGATCTGGTCTGCCTCGACGATTTGCACTTCGTTGCGGGCGATGACAGATGGGAGTTGGCGCTGTTTAACCTGTATAACCGCGCGCTACAGGACAATTGTAAACTTCTGGTGGCCGGGGACGCCGCTCCCCGGGCCCTGGCGGTGGATCTGGCGGACCTGCGTTCGCGCCTGTCCTGGGGCATTGTCTATCAGCTGGCGCAGGTCGATGACGAGGAAAAGGCCGCGATATTGCAGTTCCGGGCGTCGCGCCGGGGCCTGCAGCTGCCTGCGGAAGTGGCTCGCTATATTGTCAACCGCGCGCCACGGGCCATGCAGTCCTTGCTTGATCTGCTGGATGTTCTGGACAAGACCTCGCTTGCGCAGCAGCGCGCCTTGTCTATCCCTTTCGTCAAACAGGTGCTGGACTGGTGATGGCACCGATCCGAAGGATCCGGATCAGGTGATCGAAGGGTTCACTCCAGCTGGAAGTCATCCGCGTCCATCTGGCAGGGGAATTGGGCGCGATAAGTTTGCAGAGCGGTGCCATCCAGAACCACCCGGTTGGCGCCCATTTCGTTTTGCATATCCAGTAATAGCTCTCCGTCCCCGGCAATGGCCAGGCTGTCCCCGCTGTAGTCCAGCCCCGTGGCGTCCTGCCCGATGCGATTGACCCCCACCACACAGGCCTGGTTTTCGATAGCCCGGGCGATCAGCAACTGACGCCAGTGCGTGCGCCGCACGGCCGGCCAGTTGGCCACGTAGAGCATCAGGTCGTAATCGTCCCGGTTGCGACTGAATACAGGGAAACGCAGGTCGTAGCAGACCTGCAGGTTGATACGCCAGTCCCGCCAATTGACAATCACGCGCTCGCCGCCGCTCTGGTAACGCTGATGTTCGCCCGCCATGCGGAACAGGTGCCGCTTGTCGTAGTGCCGCACACCATCCGGTGTGGCAAACAACATCCGGTTGTAGACGCCGCCCTTGTCATGTACCGCGATGCTGCCGGTGACGGCGCAGTCCTGATCCTGCGCGACACCCAGCAGCCACTGCTGCGTGGCGCCGCCGGGCTCCTCGGCGTTGGCCAGGGCATTCATGGAAAAGCCGGTGGTGAACATCTCCGGGAGCACGATCAGGTCGGTACCGGTGTTTGTACTTGCGGCCAGCTGTTCAATCATGGCGCCTATCTGGCGCCGGTTGTCCGCAGGTTTTTCCCAGGCCAGTTCACACTGAATCAGGGTGATGTTTAGATTGCGCATAATATATCCGCCGCCTCCAGTAAGACGTCATCGCTTTTGGCGAAACAAAAGCGCAGATAGCACTGCCGGGGAGGCGTCTGGTAAAAAACGGAAACGGGTATGGAGGCGATGCCTAATTGCCGGGTCCAGTCTTCGGCCAGTCGGGTGTCGGGCGACTCTGTGATCGCACTGTAATCGAGCAACTGAAAATAGGTGCCGGCACTGGGGGTGAAGCTGAACCTCGAATTGCTCAGGGCCTTGCAGAACAAATCGCGCTTGCGCTGGTAGAAATCGGCCAGAGTCGCCGGGTAAGCGGGGTCGTCGCGCATGAAGTCAGCAACAGCCATCTGCACCGGGGTCACCGCTACAAAGGATACGAACTGGTGGACCTTGCGCAGCTCCACCGTCAGTGCCGGGGGCGCAATGCAGTAGCCGGTCTTCCAGCCGGTGACGCTGAAGGTCTTGCCAAAAGAGAACATGGCGAAGCTGCGCGCGCGCAGGCCGGGGAACTGCAACACGCTGTTGTGTTGTTGGCCATCGAACACCAGGTGTTCGTAAACCTCATCGCTGATGACCAGCAGTTGGTGTTGTTCGACCAGTGCCTGCAGTTGTAACAGGTCTTTGCGGGATAAAGTGCTGCCACTGGGGTTGTGCGGCGAGTTGATTATGATGAGGCGGGTGCGGCTGGTGATGGCCGACTCCACCCGCTCCCAGTCGATGGAAAATGTGTGTTTGGCTCTTTTTTCGACTCTTTTCTCGAGAAGGGGTATGTGAACAGCCCGCCCCCCGGCCAGCTCTATCGATGGTTCGTAGCTGTCGTAACAGGGGTCGAATACAATGACCTCGTCTCCGGGATTGACGCAGGCCATGATCGCGCAGTAAATCCCCTCCGTGGCGCCAGGCACCACGGTTATCTCACTGTCCGGATTGCAAGTGACTCCCCTGTGCAGTGCCACCTGGGTGGCAATCTGTTCGCGCAACGGCATAACCCCCGCCATGGGGGCGTATTGGTTGTGTCCCGCCATAACATGCCTGGCCATGGCATCAAGCAGGGCCAACGGGGCGTCGAAGTCGGGGAAGCCCTGGGACAGGTTCAGGGCTTCGCATTCGGCTGCCAATGCGGACATGCGGGTGAAAATGGTCGTGCCCACCCGGGGCAGCTTGCTTTCAAGTAGCGCCAATGCTGCCTCCCGGACATGCCGTCTCATTGGGTTGCAGCTGCAGGTACTTGCGCAGGTAGTGCACCGCCAGGTACAGGGGGCCGGTGTCGAGCAGCGCCATCATCGCCTTGAACAGGTAGTTGCTGCCAATCAGTACCAGCAGCGCCTGGAAGGCGATATCGCCGCGCATAAAAGCGGCTCCGAAGGTCACCGTAATCACCATCACCGAATCAACCATCTGGCTCATCAGTGTACTGAAATTGTTGCGTATCCAGAGGTGTTTGCCCCTGGTGACGCGCTTCCAGAAGTGAAACAGCTGCACGTCACAGTACTGGGCCGTTACGTAGGCCAGCATGGAGGCGAAGACGGCGCCCGTGGTGGTGGCATAAATCAACTGGTACAGACCAACGCTCTGTTCCACGATCTCACCGTTGGGCAGGGCGACCGGCGCGGCCAGTTGCAGAATCTGCCAGGGGGGCATATTTTCGGCGGGCACCGCGGGAATGGAATTGCCCAGCAGCAGGACAAGCAAAATGAAAAAATTAAGGCCCAGGCCCACGGTGACCAGGAAGTTGGCCCGGGACTTGCCATACAGTTCGCAGATCAGGTCGGTACACAAAAACGTCAGGGGGTAGGGCAGCACACCTACCGCCAGCGCCATGGGCCCCAGTTGCACGAAACGGGTGATGCCGATGATGTTGAGCAGGGTCATGGCACACAGAAAAATGCCTGCCAGCACCAGGAAGGTGCGCTCGCGGCGCTCCTGCAGGTCATCCCGTGAGAGCACGGTTCAGTTCTCCTTCTGGCCCAGATTGGCGTGCAGTACAGCGCCGTTGATCACCGGGTTGTGGTGAGCCCAACGAATGAGTTCGGCGATTTCATCAGGCTCAATCAGGCGGTTGAAACTGTTCATGCCGGCGATGGCCTGCTCTACCTCGGGATCATCGCCCAGGTGAGTGCGCAGCATCTCCGTGTCGGTGAAACCGGGACAGATCAGGGCGGTATGGATGCCACTGCCCATCAGGTCCTGGCAGGTGGCGCGCATCATGCCCAGTTGCGCGTGCTTGCTGACTACATAACTGAAGGAGCCCGGTACCGCTTTCTCGGACAGGGTTGAGCCGACATAGAGCACGCTGGACGATCGTGGCAGTAGCGGCAGCAGTTGCTGGTTGAGGCTGTTGATTGCCACCACGTTGGTCTCCAGTACCTGCCGCAGGCTGTCGCTGGCGCAATGGTCGGTGCTGTCCTTGCACATCTGGCTGGCGTTGTGGACCAGGGTGGCCGTGGAGCAGCCTCTGATTGCCGTTCCCAGTCTGGCGCAGGCGTCATTGACAGCGGTATCGCAAGCCAGGTCGCAGGGCAGATTCGTGACCCCGGGCACAGGGCACTCCCTACGTGACAGATTGAATACCTGGTAGCCTTCAGCGAGGAAGGCCTGGGCCGTCGCCCTGCCGATGCCCACGCTGGCGCCGGTGATTATTGCTGCTTTCATTACTCAATCCTTTACCAATACCGCTTTTAGCCGCGCTGTCGGGAAAAATAATCGACCGCTGCAGATTCCGCGATTTCGGCAACGGCGTCAAGTCGGTTGCGTTGCGGTTGCGCTATAAGTAGTCAGGCGTGACAATGGCCATTCACCTTATACAGGACACTACACTGATTCATGGAGCGATTGACCACTCTCTATATAGACAAGGAAAGCCACAAATTTTCCGCGGCCCATTATACGATTTTCTCCGCCACCGAGCGGGAGCGCCTGCACGGGCACAATTATTCAGTCTCCGTCAGGATCGTCGCGCCAGTGGGGGGCAATGGTTTCTCCGCCGATTACAATGTGTACAAAACACGTCTGGCCGCGCTGTGCGAGGCCCTGGACGAATATATGTTGCTGGCCGGGGATTCGCCCTATCAGCAGATCGAGGAGGCGGGCGCCTGCTATCGCGTGAGTTACGCTGGGCAGGAGATGTTGTTTCTGCAAAGTGATACCCAGGTACTGCCCATTCGCAACGCCACGGTAGAGGAGTTCGCCTACTACCTGCTGCAGGGGCTGCTGGCTGATTCCGCCGGGGATGACCTGCGCGAGATCGAACTGTGTGTGGCATCAGGGCCCGGGCAGAAAGCTTGCGCCAGCTGGAGCAAGTCCTGACAGCGGGTGTCGGTGCTCAAGCCACCTGATCCCCGGTAGTAACCCCCCAAACAGGTGATAGACCAGGTGTTGGTGCTGTGGGTCCTTGTGATACGATTCGGGGCATTCCGGAAATCCGGATAAAATAGTGTGAGGAGAAAGCGTTATGAGCATGAGCAAGAAACTGGGCGCTGAGTTTATCGGTACCTTCTGGCTGGTTCTGGGAGGCTGCGGTAGCGCGGTACTGGCGGCGGCATTCCCGGAGTTGGGTATCGGCTTTGTGGGAGTGGCCCTGGCTTTTGGCCTCACTGTGCTGACCATGGCTTTCGCCATCGGCCATATTTCCGGATGCCACCTCAATCCCGCGGTGTCGGTAGGCCTGATGGTCGGCGGGCGCTTTTCATCCGGGGAGCTGCTGCCCTACATTGTCGCCCAGGTACTGGGTGGCTTGGCCGGCGCGGCGGTCCTGTATCTGATTGCCAGTGGCAAGGTCGGCTTTGAAACCGCCGGTTTCGCCTCCAACGGTTATGGCGAGCACTCGCCGGGCGGCTACAACCTGACCTCGGCACTGGTCACCGAGGTGGTGATGACCTTCATGTTCCTGATTATTATCCTGGGCGCCACCGACGCGCGCGCCCCGGCGGGGCTGGCCCCGATCGCCATTGGCCTGGGCCTGACCCTGATCCACCTGATCAGCATCCCGGTCACCAATACCTCGGTCAATCCCGCGCGCAGTACCGGTGTGGCCCTGTTCGAGGGAGGCTGGGCGATTTCCCAGCTGTGGCTGTTCTGGGTTGCGCCGATAGTCGGTGCGGCCCTGGCCGGTGTGTTCTACAAATGGCTGGGTAGTGAGGACTGAGCTGGCCGGGCGCCACAAGGTATATGATTCAGCCAGCCTGTGTGACAATACCACTATGTCGCAGTAGCGGTTCAATCATCGGTTCCCGCCCGCGAAAGGCGACAAACAAAGCCATTGGCTCCTGTGAGCCGCCGGCCTCCAGGATGTGGGTCCTGAAGGCCGCGCCGGTCTCGACATTGAATATGCCTTCCTCTTCGAAGCGCGAGAAGGCATCAGCTGAAAGTACTTCCGCCCACTTATAACTGTAGTATCCCGCAGCGTAGCCACCGGCGAAAATATGGGAAAAACCGTTCTGGAAGCGGTTGCATGGCGGGACTGTCACCACGGCGACTTCCTCGCGTACCTCATTGAGTAACTCCTGCACCGAGCCTACAGTGTCGGCGCCCCACTCCCTGTGCAGGCGGAAGTCGAACAGGGAGAATTCCAGCTGCCGCGCCATGGTCATGGCCGACTGGAAATTGCGCGCTGCCAGCAGCTTGTCCAGCAATTCTTCGGGCAGGGGCTCGCCGGTTTCGTGGTGGCCGGAAATAAAGGCCAGTGCTTCTCTCTCCCAGCACCAGTTTTCAAGAAACTGGCTGGGCAGTTCCACCGCATCCCAGGCCACGCCGTTGAGGCCGGACACGGTAGCGACGGTCTGCCGGGTCAGCATGTGGTGCAGCCCGTGGCCGAATTCATGAAACAGCGTGGTGAGTTCGCTATGGCTGAGCAGGGTGGGGTCATCTGCTACCGGTGGGGTGAAGTTACACACCAGGTAGGCGACGGGAACCTGCAGGCTGTCATCGACCTGGCGCCGTACCCTGCAATCGTCCATCCAGGCACCGCCTCGCTTGTGGGCCCGGGCGTATAAATCCAGGTAGAAGCGCGCAATAACGTCATCGTCCTGCAGCAACTCAAAGAGCTGTGCATCCGGGTGGTAGCTGTCGAAGTGGGCAATCTCCCTCACGGTGATCCCGTAGAGCCGCCGCACCACCTCAAACAGCCCCGGCAGGGCCTTGCTAACCGGCAGGTAGGGCCGGATGTCTTCCTGTGAGACCTGGTAGAGACTCTGGCGCATCTTTTCACTGTAATAACCGATATCCCAGGCCTGCAACGACTCCAGGCCGTATTCCAGACGGGCGAAGTCAGTGAGAGCCTGTCGTTCGCTCAGGGCCTGCCCGTGTGATTGCAGCGCCAGCTGCTGTAGGAAGTCCATGACTTTAGTGGGGTTTTCCGCCATTTTGGTGGCCAGTGACAGCTCTGCGTAATTGGCAAAGTCCAGTAGTTCGGCCAGTTCCCGGCGCAGGTTGAGGGTTTCCTCGATAATCCCGGTATTGTCCCATTGCCCCGCATGGGGGCCCAGCTGTGAGGCCCGGGTACAACTGGCGGTATAGACTTCCTCCCGCAGCTTGCGGTCATCGCAGTAAGTCAGCACCGGGGAAAAGGAGGGAAACTCCAGATTGATCAGGTAGTCTTCCAGGCCCGCCTGCTGTGCCGCCTGACGGGCGTTGGCCAGGGCTGTTTCGGGCAGGCCGGCCAGTTGCTCCCGCGTAAGCTGTTTGGACCAGGCATTGGTGGCATCGAGCACGTTCTCCCCGAATTTGCTACCCAGTTCAGACAGGCGTTTGCGCAACTCCCCGTATTGTTTCTTCTGCTGCGCGGGCAGCGACACGCCGGCCAGCCGAAAATCGCGCAGTGCATTGGCAACGGACTTGCGCCTGGCCGTGTCCAGAGTGCCGAAATCCGCACCATCGGCTATCTGCTGGTAGGCTGCACACAGGCGAGTGTGCTGCCCCATCCAGGTACCGTACTCCGACAACAGCGGCAGACTGGCATTATAGGCTTCGCGCAGTGCGTCGCTATCACGCACGCTATTCAAGTGTGACACCGGCGACCAGGCTTGTGCCAACTGGTCTTCCAGTTCCTCGATGGGAAGTAGCAGGTTGTCCCAGCTGTAGCTGCTGTTGGCAGCCAGCAGGTCGTCAATGGCCTGCTTGTTGCGCTCAATCAGGTGCCTGATGGCGGGCTCCACATGGGCCGGCTCGACGCGGGAAAAGGGGGGCAGTGTGTGCCTTTCAAGCAGAGGGTTGGGCATGATCGTAGTGTTCCGAGTGGCGACAAGGGCGCAATTCTAACCTAAAAACAATGGAGAAAACCCCTGTCAGTCACGCGGTTTTTTTTTCATCAGGGGTGCAAAGCCATCATTCGCGGGCTGGGGTTTGCCGCCTGGCTTCCCCTGTGTTTTGCCGCGGTTTTTCTGGTTGCGCTGTCGCGTCTTGCTCTTCGCCGGTGCGGACTTGCTGCGCTTTTTCTTACTGCCGGCGGCCTTGCCTGAGGATTTGAGTTTTTTGGGCCCGTTATACTTCGCCTTGAGGCCGGGCAGGCTGCGCCGTTCAAAACTCAGTTTGAGGTAGCGCTCGATGCTGATCATCAGGTTCCACTCCGATGCGCTGGCAAAGGACACAGCGAGGCCCTCAGCGCCGGCCCGTCCGGTGCGTCCGGTGCGATGCAGGTAGTCGTCGCCACTGTGGGGTATGTCGTAGTTGACCACCAGGTCGATGTCTTTGACATCCAGGCCGCGGGCCGCCACATCGCTGGCGCAGACGATATCCACCTTGCCGTCACTGAACTGGGTCATGACATGCTTGCGCTCTTCGGTGCTCATCTCTCCCCTGCAGGCAGCCGCAGCGCAGTTTGTGGTAGTTGAGCAGGCCGGCCAGTCGCGTGGCCGTCGCACGCTTGTTGCCGAATACCAGGGCCCGGCGAAACCCCCCTCGCTGTAGCAGGGCGACCAGCAGTCTGTCTTTATGCTCCTGGCTATCGGCCAGCATAAGCTGGTGGAAGATGCTGCTGTGGGGCTGGCGCACCTGGCCAATGGCAATTTTTTCCGGGGACTTTAACAGGGACTTTGCGACCGCTCCCAGGCCCTTGTGTTTCAGTGTGGCGGACAACATCAACACCTGCCGCTGCGCGCCGCAGTAGCCGGCGATCTTCAGTACGTCTTCGCGAAAACCCATATCCAGCATGCGATCGGCTTCGTCCAACACCAGGGCCTGTAGTGAGGCCAGGTCGGCACTGCCTTTTTCGCAGTGCTCCAGCATGCGCCCGGGGGTGGCTATGATGATTTCCGGATTTTTACGCAGCAGGGCTTTCTGGTACTTGAAGTCGGCCCCACCGGTAATGGCCTGGGCATCGAGTGGTGATTTGGCAAGCAGCGGCCGGCAGTGTTTGAGTACCTGCCTGGCCAGTTCCCGGGTAGGCACCAGAATCAATACCAGAGTGCCGGCCCGCCGGCTGGTTTGTATGGTCAGGATTCGCTGTACCAGAGGAATGAGGTAGGCGAGCGTCTTGCCGCTACCGGTCTCGGCGCTGACGCGCAGGTCTTTACCGGTCAGCGCTACGGGGATGACTTTGCGCTGGACCTCGGTGGCATCGGTGAATCCCATCTCGTCGAGACTCAGTTGCAGGCGGCGGTCCAGTTGCAGTTCTTCGAACACGTTGTGGCGCTCCGGTAGTGGGCTTGGGTGTTGTGGTGTATCTGATTTTAACTGAACTCGGTGATAATGTGGGGGAGTTAATTAAAGACGAATGGGATTTACTTAAGCCGAAAGATAAATCAACTGGCATACTGGTATCAGGTGTTCCAGTGTATTATGGGCCACAGAATGCACAGGCAAGCACAATAAATATGCAGTTGGGACTTTCAGCAAGAATTTTTGTCGGATTGATTGCCGGTGTCTGCACCGGGATTTTCTTTGGCGAACTGGTGGCCGACCTCAAATTGGTGGGCGACGCATTCGTCAAACTGCTGCAGATAACGGTGCTGCCCTACATTATTTTCTCCCTGGTGGCGGGCTTTGGCCGTATGCAAATGTATCAGGCGCGGCGCCTGGCGGTGCGTGGCCTGGTTGTGCTCCTGGTCATCTGGGCTCTGGCCCTGGCCATGGTATTTATCGCTTCCCTGGCGTTTCCCGACCTTGAAGTCGCCTCATTTTTTGGTAGTTCCGTTCCGGTGCAACACGCCGCACCGGACATGTTCGAGCTTTACCTGCCGGCGAATATATTTTACTCCCTGTCGCACAACCTGGTGCCGGCGGTGGTGTTTTTCAGCATTCTGGTGGGCGTGGCGCTGATCTCGGTGGAGGACAAGAGCGCGGTACTGCCCATCTTCGATGGCCTGACCGCCGCCATGGCCAATATCAATACCGCCATTGTGAAGCTGACACCCTATGGCATTTTCGCCATTGCAGCCGCCGCTGCCGGTACCATGACTATTGAGGAAGTTGGGCGTGTCCAGGTTTACCTCGTTACGTATGTTGCCCTGGCGCTGCTGATTACTTTCTGGATATTCCCCGGCCTGATCGCCGCGGTCAGCGGCATTGGCTACAGGGAGGTATTGCGGACTTTCCAGGATGCCCTGGTGACGGCCTTTGCTACCGGCAACCAGTTCGTGGTGCTGCCGCAGATTGCCGAGAACTGTAAGGAACTGCTTAGGCGGCATCAGCTGGACAGTGATGAAGCTGAATCTGCGGTGGATATCATCGTGCCGGTGTCTTTTAATTTTCCCTCCCTGGGTAAACTGCTGGTGCTGTTGTTCGTGCTGTTCGCCGCCTGGTTTACCGATACGGACCTCAGTACCGGCGACCGGTTTGCCCTCGCATTCAACGGCCTGTTCAGCCTGTTCGGCAGCATTAACATCGCTGTGCCCTACCTGCTGGACTCCCTGCGCATACCTGCGGACATGTTCCAGTTATTTTTAGTGACGGGTATTGTGGTGGGGCGTTTTGGCGCCATGCTGGCCGCCCTGCACATTATCGTGCTCAGCGTCATCGGTACCCTGGCCCTGTGTGGGCGGGTCCAGTTGCGTGTGGTGGCGATCCTGCGTTACCTGCTTATCAGTGCCGCGTGTCTCACCGCACTGGTGCTGGTTCTGCGCACCTACTTTCTGGTATTCGTGCCGCCCCCCCCCCGCCCGGGAGGAGGTACTGGGCGGTATCCAGTTGATGGAGCAAAGGGTGCCAGCCAGGGTATCCGAGGTGTTGCCGGAAGCCAGTGTCACGCAGTTGGCGGGTACCCGGCTGGATCATATTTTGCGCGATGGCGTGCTGCAGGTAGGGTATCGCCCCAATAACCTGCCCTGTAGTTTTCTGACCCAACGGGGCGAACTGGTGGGCTTCGATGTGGAAATGGCTCACATCCTGGCGGAAGATCTCGGCGTGGAACTGGAATTCGTGCCTTTTGAATTCGATGTCCTGGGTAGCATGCTGAGGTCCGGACAGATAGATATGGCCATGTCCTGTATAGCCAGCCTGCCCGACCGCTATGCCTATGCATCCTTTTCCCGCTCCTACCTGGATCTTAACCTGGCCTTTGTCGTGCGGGATCACGAGCGGGAGCTGTTCAGTGATTTTGCTCTGTTGCGCGAGCGCGAGGACCTCACCATCGCCATGATCAGCACGCAATATTTCGAGCCGAAGATACGGCGCCGGCTGCCCAATGCCAGAATTGTCTACCTGGAGGCCGCCGAGGATTTTTTCAATGGGTCCGACCAGGGTGCCGATGCCCTGATGCTCTCCGCCGAGGAGGGGTCGGCCTACAGCTATCGCTATCCACACTACACGGTCGCCAGGATCCGCAGTGGCGGGATTCGCCTGCCGGCCGCCTATGCCATTCCCAAGGGTGACGTGGAGATGATGGAATTTGTCAGCAACTGGATAGAGCTGAAGCGCAAGGATGGGACCATTGATTCACTCCATGAGTACTGGATGCTTGGTGGTGCCGCCCGGTCCAAGGAGCCGCGTTGGTCGATTATACGCAACGTATTGGGCTGGGTTGACTAACAAATAGAGCGTGCCAATCACGCGAAAATGCGTTGTCGGTATGGAAAATTGCCGGTTTGCCGCTAGAATCATATCAGGATAGATAAACCTTATAGCACCGGGAATCACCGCATGGATATTATGACCAGGCTCGGCACACTCATACTAGCTCTTGTTCTGGCGACCAGTGCTGCCGGCGCTGACTATGACATCAAGACCTCCGCTCGCGTGGTCGCTTTTGCCGACGTGCACGGTGCGTACAAGGATTGGACGGCTCTGTTGCAGGAGGTCGGGGTGATAGATGCCAACTTCAACTGGAGTGGTGCCAATACCCACCTGGTCTCATTGGGCGACCTGGTCGACCGCGGCCCGGGTTCGCGCAAGGTAGTAGAATTGCTGATGAAACTGGATAAGCAGGCAGAACAGGCCGGCGGCGCTGTGCATCTGGCTTTGGGCAACCATGAGGTCATGGTCATGACCGGCGATTTACGTTATGTCTCGGCGGCGGAGTTCGCCGCTTTCGCCGGCGACGAGACACAGGCGGATCGGGATGCGCTATACGGTGAATACCGGCGCTTCAACCCGGGGGGAGAAGAAGCGGTTGTTCGCCAGACTTTCGATGAGCAGTATCCGGCGGGTTTTATTGCCTTGCGCAAGGCCTTTTCCCAGGATGGCGCGCTGGGCGGTTGGCTGATCAAGCAAGCTTTCGTGGTCAAGGTGAACGACAAGGTTTATATGCATGGGGGAATCTCCAGTGCAGCCAGCGAAGATTCCCTGGACGCGCTAAACCGTAAGCTGCAGGGCGAATTGAAGGATTTTCTCGACAGCATGGACGCCCTGCGAAAAGCCGGCGTCATGCCATGGTATGTGGATTACTACGATCGATTGGTTTTTCTCAATGCCCGGGCAGAGGAGTTTGTCGCCGCCAACCCCAAAACACAGGCGGACTGGTTTGGCCCTCTGCAGAAGGTATTTGATGCCCAGGAGTCCCTGGTATTCAACGATCAAGATAGTCCCAACTGGTATCGCGGCACCGCTTTGTGTCATCCCTATGCAGAGTCTTTCAACACCGAACGCTTTCTGCATAAGGTCGGCGCGAAACAACTGGTGATGGGGCACACTCCCACCCGCGGTAATGTTCATGTGCGTATGGACGGCCTGGCGATTCGACTCGATACCGGCATGCTCAAGAGTGTCTACAAGGGCCGCGCTTCCGCATTGATCTCCCAGGGAGGCAGTGACTACGTGCACTACCTGGGCAGCAGCGAACAGGCCCAGCCGGTTGCCGAGTCGCGCAGTATTGCGCAGAAATTGTCTAACATGAGCGATGCGGAATTGGAGGACTTCATGCGTACTGCGCCGGTGGTGAATGTTGAAGATATCGGCACCGGGGTCACCAAACCAAAGCGCGTCACCCAGGAGAAGGACGGCATCACCAACGATGCGGCGTTCAAGTATGAAGATACCAATCCGGGCTTGCAGTCCAAATCCAAGTACATCGCTCGCCGCTATAACGACAGCGACCGCTATGTGTACGATGTGGCCGCCTACAAGCTGGATCGTATGCTGGACTGGCAGATGGTGCCCACTGCGGTCCTTGCTGAAGTGGATGGCGATAAGGGCGCCCTGTCTGACTGGGTGGGGAGTGCAATTAATGAGCGCGATCGGCTGGAGCGGGAAGTGCCGTTTAGTGGCTACTGCAAGCAATATGAACAGTACCGTTTGCGTTTTGTATTTGACATTCTTATTCACAACGACGACCGCAACCTGACCAATATTCTGTGGACCAAGGACGGTTTCATGATGCAGTTCATAGACCACAGTCTCGCGTTCCGTTCCACGGAAAGGCGGCCCAAACAGTATCGCAAGGTGGATCTGGAAGTATCTGACCTGTTGCGTTCACGTCTTGTGTCGCTGAATGAGGCGGATCTCAAGCGCGAGCTGTCCGCCTATTTGCACCCGAAGCAGATCAAAGCGATTTTGGCGCGCCGCGATCTTATTTTGAAAGAGGCTGTGGGAACCTCGAAATAAGCCCGTTTTATGATTGCATCATTGAACAGGTGGGCACGGTTGGTGCAAACTGTCGCCTGCGATAAACAGGGCCGGCAGCAGTTGGCCCGTCAGGGAGAGAGATAGATGGTGCAAGCGATCAGAATACACGAAACCGGTGGCCCCGAAGTGATGCTGCTGGAGGATATCGAGCTCGAGCAACCCGGCCCCGGGATGGTTACCGTCGCCAATAGGGCGATTGGACTCAATTACATCGACACCTATCATCGCAGTGGTCTGTATCCCCTGCCTCTACCCATCGGGCTTGGCCTGGAAGGGGCGGGCGTGGTGCAGGCTGTCGGCGAGGGGGCGGATCTGGCGGTAGGCGACCGGGTGGTCTACTGCTCTGCGGGTTTTGGCGCCTATGCCGAAGCCCTGAACCTGCCGGCCAGTCGGCTGGTAAAAATCCCCGAGGGAATCGACTTCGAACAGGCCGCGGCGGTTTTGCTCAAGGGGCAGACCACTGAATACCTGTTACAGCGCACTTATCCGCTACAGTCCGGGGAGACCTGCCTGTACCATGCGGCGGCGGGTGGCGTAGGGCTTATCTTCGGGCAGTGGGCCAGCAGTATTGGTGCCAATGTTATTGGCACCGTCGGCTCAGAGGAAAAGGCTGAACTGGCCAGGGCCCACGGTTATCACCATGTGATCAACTACCACACAGAGAATGTCGTGGAGCGGGTGCTGGAGATCACCGACGGGCAGAAGCTGCCAGTGGTATTCGATGGTGTCGGCAAGGACACCTTTGATATGTCGCTGGATTGCCTGCAGCCCCGGGGTCTGATGGTGAGCTTTGGCAACGCGTCGGGGGCCCCTGAGCCCCTGGACTTGCAGGTGTTGGCCAACAAGGGTTCCCTGTTTATTACGCGGCCCACTATGCTCACCTATACGGCCACCACCGAGGAGTTGCGCCAGTCCTCACAAGACCTGTTCGCTCGTGTTCTTAGTGGCGATGTGCGCATCGAGATCAACCAGCGTTATGCTTTGGCTGACATCCAGCAGGCGCACACCGACCTCGAGGGCCGCAAGACCACGGGATCCACGGTGATCCTGCCCTGAACGCCGGACCTGCCAGCACTGATGAAAGCTCGCCAATGCTTAAACCGGTAGTGCTGACCGGTGCAGGTGTGCGGCTGGAGCCCCTGTCACAGGATCATGCCCAGGGCCTGTATAACCGTGGGCGAGGCGCGGCGGACTGGGTTTATATGCCCAGATCCTGTTTTATCGACCTGGCCGATACCCGGCAATGGATAGACGAGGCACTGCAGGCTCCCGACCAACTGCCCTTCGCTATAGTGGAGTCGGGCAAAAACAAGGTCGTGGGCAGTACCCGGTACCTGAATATCCGCCTGGAGCACCGCTCCCTGGAGATCGGCTGGACCTGGCTGGGCCAGGAGTGGCAGCGTACCGGTATTAACACCCAGGTAAAGCTGCTGCTATTGTCACACGCCTTTGAACGCCTCGGTTGCGTGCGAGTGGAATTCAAGACAGATGAGCGCAATGCCCGCTCCCAACGCGCCCTGGAGCGCATAGGCGCCACGCGGGAGGGTGTGTTGCGCAATCATATGATCGTGCAGGGTGATTACATACGCGATTCGGTCTACTTCAGCGTCATCGACCAGGACTGGCCCCAGGTGAAGGAGCGCCTCCTGCTACTGGGAGACCGCAGCTGACATACTTCGGGGTGCGCATGGAACGGACCGAGGCATGAATGACTGAGGCTACCCGGAGAGTGCATGTCTCACCTCAGGCGAAGAGGCCGGCATTGAGGTACAGGTCTGCCCGGGGAGTGCATGCTCCACCCTAAGCGAACCGGGCAGACCTGTACCTCAATGCCGGCCGGCGGTGACGTTATTAACTGACCGTGGCCTGTACCGTTTCGCTGTCCGAGAAACTCTCCGCGAACAGGGGAGAGCTGAGGTAGCGTTCACCCGAGTCGGGCAGGATGGCGACGATCATTTTGCCCCGGTGGGCTTCCTGCTGTGATATGCGGTGGGCGATCGCCATAGCCGCGCCGCAGGATACCCCCGCCAGAATCCCCTCCCCCTGCATAAGCTTGTGTGCCCACGCCATGGCCTCCTCGCTGGACACCTGTTCCACCTGGTCCACCATGGCCAGATCCAGGTTTTTGGGAACAAAGCCCGCGCCGATCCCCTGAATCTTGTGCGGGGCGTGGCTGGGCTCTCCACCCGCTTTCGCGGCGGTGATCATGGTGGTGGAGTCCGGTTCCACCGCCACCATGTGTACGGCCTTGCCCCGTGTCTGTTTCAGGTATCTGGCAATGCCGGTGAGGGTGCCGCCGGTGCCGACACCCGACACCAGGATGTCGACCTGGCCGTCGGTGTCATCCCAGATCTCCGGGCCGGTAGTTTGTTCATGGATGGCGGGATTGGCCGGGTTTTCGAACTGGTGTGGACCCCAGTATTTGTCCGTATCCGAGGCGATGACATCCTCAGCCGCCTGGATAGCCGCAGGAATACCTTTGGCACCATCGGTGAGGATGATCTCTGCCCCCAGGGCCTTCATCAGCATGCGCCGCTCCAGGCTCATGGTATTGGGCATGGTCAGGATACAGCCGTAGCCCCTGGCCGCGGCGACGAAGGCCAGGGCGATCCCGGTATTGCCGCTGGTGGGCTCGACGATGGTCATACCGGGCTTGAGGCTGCCGTCGAGTTCCGCTGTCAGGACCATGCTGTTGCCTATACGGCATTTGACAGACATGGCGGGGTTGCGACTCTCTATTTTGACGTAAATGTTGCCGTCACTGATGTGGTTGATCTTGACCAGGGGTGTACCCCCGATGGTTTGTGCATTGTCCTGGTAGAGTGCGCTCATGCTGGATTCCCTGTGATTGACCGGAGATTATACAAGACTAGTACCAGCCTGTGCTCCTGTCCATCGTTCAAGTGCAGCCGCTATCAGGGAGGTGCGACTTGAGCATTTTTTTTAATTTATTGGAACCATTGGTGCCCGGTGCAGTCTCATTTAACAGTGACGGTGTTGACCCATTGAGAGCGGGTGTTTCAGGCACTGTTATTCTGGATCCTGTCCAGGTCTCATATCCTCCTTAAGAGAAGCTCTATCTCTGTATGCCGGCCCAATGGGCCGGTTTTTTTTCGAGTTTTGTTAACCGAGCCACGCCTCTCCATCGGTGTGGTGAAAGTGGGAAAAACCAGAGTGCCATGGAGGGCGTGGTCCGTCACCCCGGCAGCGACACGCTATTGGTCACCGCGATCCGGGTTCAAGCATTACTCCAGAAAACTCGCTATCTCAGCCAGCGTCTTACGTTTGATATCCGGGACGCGGGCGTCGGGGGCCGGATAGCCCACCACCAGGATCATGGTAGGTTTCTCACGCTGCGGCCGGTGGAGGATGGTGTTGAGAAATTTCATCGGGCTAGGGGTGTGGGTGAGAGTCGCGAGCCCCGCGTGGTGCAGGGCGTTGATCAGCACACCGGTGGCGATGCCGACCGACTCCGGGACATAGTAATTTTTCTGCTTGTTACCTTTATCATCCAATCCGTACTTCTCGGCGAACACCACAATAAGAAAGGGCGCCGTCTCCAGAAACGGTTTTTTGTCGTCGGTGCCCAGGGGCGCCAGCGCCTCCAGCCAGTCATCCGGCGCGCGGCGCTGGTAAAACTCCCGTTCCTCCTGCTCCGCCCCCTCGCGTATCTGCTTCTTTATCGCCGAATTGGCTACCACACAGAAGTGCCAGGGTTGTCGATTGGCGCCCGAAGGAGCACTGCCGGCCGCCAACAGGCACTGCTCGATGACTTCTCTGGGAACCGGCTCCCCACTGAAATCCCGGACGCTGCGGCGCTTGCTGGCCAGTTCACGGAAGCTGCGTGCCCGTTCCAGCATCTCCTGCTGTGGGTAGCGCACCGCCGACAGCAAAATTGTTTTATTGGATTCGCTGCTCACGGGCCTGTACCCGCCTTTTGTCCACCGGGCATGGCAGGAGCCTGCCCGGTGGCCTGAGCCAGGGATTCCAGTGTCTGTGGACCGACCAGGGTTGCGTGGAGTTGCCCGTGGGGGTCCAGGATCAATGTCGTCGGTAAAACCACGGGCCTGGGAACCCCGAGTTGCCTGGCGGGATCCTCGGGCAGTGTGGCAAATGCGATGCCCAGTTTCTCCAACTGCAGCTCGAGCTCCTGCCCCGTGGCGCCGTCGTAGTTCACTCCCAGTACGGTAACCTGCCGGTACTGCCGGTTGAGCTTATTCAGTTCAGGAATTTCCTTGATACAGGGCTTACACCACTGTGCCCAGTAGTTGATCACAACCCATTGGCCGCGTAACTGGTCGAGATTCATTGGATCCGCCGTTCCACTGCCTCCGCCACAGGCAGTGAGCGCCAGTGTCAACGCCAGGTAGGTAAGGTATTTCACTAGGAAAACAGCTCGACCAGGTTGGTGTTCAGGATGTTTCGCTGATCGGTGCGCTGTTCGCGCAGCAGGCGGTAGGCGTCACCCTGCCAGTCCATGTGCGCGGCGATATCTTTCTGGTCCAGGGGGTGTTCGTCATTGACCCATTCCTTGAGCTGCCAGAACTTGATGGTGTGCAGGTCACGGCTCAGCAGGTAGTGCCCCTTGTCGTTCTGAGTAATGACCTTCTTTTTTATAAAAACGTCGCGCAATTCTCTCCAGGTTTCGCTATCCAGCCCCCGGATTACCGTGTGTTTGTTGTTAAGCAACTCGATTTCCCGCACGGTTTTGCCTGATTTTTGCTTATGCCAGAACAGGTAGAGTACATCCAGGGCCTTTAACACCGTGGGACGATTGGCCTGCTCGCTACTCTGGTAGGCCGACAGGCTGTGCACCAGTATTCCTCCCATTAGCACGATGTTCCAGGACACGTAAATCCACAGCAGGAACAGGGGTACGGCAGCAAAGGCACCGTAAATGAAGGTGAAGCTGGAGCCCACCATCAGGTCAGTGAATATCGAGCGGGCAATATGAAAGGCCAGCGCCGCGATGAAACCGCCGATAAGGGCGTGTTTGAACGGCACACGACAATTGGGAACGGCCGCGTAAAGCAGGCTGAACCCGGCTGTGCTCAGTAGCAGGGGAATTGACTTCAGTAGAAAAGCCCTGGCCCCGATGACGTCGAAATCGTCCAGTACGTTGGCAAAAGAGGAAAGATAGGTGCTGATGCCCAGGGCCAGGCCTATGCTTATGGGCGCCAGGGTAAGTACCGCCCAGTACAGAACAAAGCTGGATACTGCACTGCGGCTTTTCCTGGCTCGCCAGATCATATTGAAGGCTTTCTCGATGTTGTGCAGCATCAGCACCGCGGTGATCAGCAGGAAGATGATTCCGGCCCCGGTCAGGTTCTTGGCCTGGCGGGAAAAGTCGTCCAGGTATTCCTGGATCTCCAGGCTGCTGTCGGGCATCAGGTGTTCGAACAGGAAGGCCTGCATCTGGGTTTCTGCGCCCTGGAAAGCGGGTACGGCCGAAGCGACGGTGTATAGCACCGTTAACAGGGGCACCAGGGCGAACAGACTCATGTAGGTCAGCGCCGCCGCATTTTCCGAGCAGCGATCCGCTCCGAAACGGGAAACCAGATAAGCGGTCCGCCGCCAGAACTCCCGCAATTTAATCATGACGAAATCCATACGCGCATTATGACATGATTGCTATACTGCGGTGCTGTTTCTCAACACCCTGCGGAGTCGACCATGAGTGAAGTTACCATCTACCACAACCCGCGCTGTTCCAAGTCGCGTACTACCCTGGCCTTATTGGAGGAAAATGGCGTGGACCCCGATGTGGTTTTATATCTGGAGACCCCGCCCAGTGCGCAGGATATCTCGGGCTTGCTGTCCAAACTGGGCAGGACCGCCGGGCAGTTGGTGCGCAGTGGCGAGGACGTTTATAAAGAGTGCGGGCTGAATAAGGATTCAAGCGACGCCCAGGTGCTGGCAGCCATGGCCGAACACCCCAAGCTGATAGAGCGCCCGATTGTGGTCATGGGTAACAGGGCGGTCCTTGGTCGCCCGCCGGAAAACGTACTGGCGCTGATCGGCTGATGCGTCTGGCCGATGGTGACCCCGAATGAAGACTGGGCTGAGGGCCGGGTTGAGCGCCAGGGCGTATGTGTTGACCTGGATGAGCTGGTCAGTACTGCTGTTGCAGCAGGCGGCGGACGCCTGGGTGCACCAGGCACCCTGGTTTATCTGGGCGCTTAAATTATTGCCCCTGATGATTTTCCTGCCCGGGATGATGAAGGATAATTTGCGCAGCTTCATTTGGTTGTGTTTTATCTGCCTGGGGTATTTTATGATTCTGGTGCAGCGTTTATTTGCCCAGCCGGGCAGCCTGCTGCCTATCACCGGCATGGTCGCAGTTGTGATACTGTTTACCGCAGCCATGTTTTATGTGCGCTGGCGAGCCCGAGAGCTGCGCGCGACCGACGAGCGTCAATCAGACGCCGGAGAATAACTTATGAGTAAACCCTCGCTGCTGCGCCGGGTATTTTCTGCCATCTGGAACGGCATTACCCGCATCAGGCTGGCCCTTTCCAATATCCTGTTCCTGTTGATGATCGCCTTCATTTACTTTGTTTACCTCGGGGGTACGCCAGAACCTCTACCCGAACGCGCGGCCCTGCTGCTCAATCTTGCTGGCTCTGTGGTTGACCAGAAGTCGCCGGTTGAGCCTCTGCAAGCGCTTATGGGCGAGCCTTCATCGGCGGATCACGAGGTGTTGTTGCGGGATGTCATCGAGGCTATCGAGTACGCCAAAGACGATCCCAAAATCAATTCGCTGGTGATGGAACTGGATCAGCTCATGTATGTCGGTATCAGTAAGACCCAGGAGATTGTGGCGGGCCTGGAATCATTTCGCGAGAGCGGCAAGCCGATTGTCGCGGTGGGGGATTATTTCACCCAGGACCAGTATTTGCTGGCCAGCCACGCGGATTCGATCATTGTTCACCCGATGGGTGGCGTTGCGCTGGAGGGCTACAGCAGCTACCGCAATTATTTTCGGGAGGCGCTGGAGAAAGTTTCCGTGAACGTGCATGTCTTTCGGGTCGGTGAGCACAAATCGGCGATGGAGCCGGTCACGCGTGACAATATGTCCCCGGGTGAGAAAGAGTTGACCGGGCGCTGGTTGCAGATACTCTGGGATCAGTACACCGCTATCGTGGAAGCACAGCGTGAACTGCCTTCCGGAGCGATTAATGACTACGTGAATGACTTCGCCCGGCGCCTGGAGAGTGAGGGTGGTAATGCTGCCCGGACGGCCCTGCAGGCCGGATTAGTGGATAAGCTGCTCGGTCGCAGTGAGACCAATGACTACCTCAGTGAACTGGTGGGCGCCAGCAACGAAGACGGCTTGTATGAGGCGGTTGCGTTTGAGCGCTATGTTTCACGCAAGCGGCCTGTAGCGCTGACCGGTATGAAAGGGGATCGCGTTGCGGTCATTACCGCGCAAGGCAATATGCTGCCTGGAGAGCAGCCTCCCGGAACGATCGGGGGGGACTCTCTGGCACACCTGATTCGCGACACGGCAGAGCAGGACGGTGTGAAGGCGATCGTATTGCGCATCAACAGCGGCGGCGGCAGTATGTTCGCCTCGGAAATTATTCGCCAGCAGATGCTCAATGCCAGGGCGATGGGCATACCGGTGGTGGTATCCATGGGCGCTGTAGCGGCCTCCGGGGGATACTATATCGCCGCCGAAGCTGATGAGATCTGGGCGACTCCCTCCACCATTACCGGTAGCATCGGGGTCTTCGCGGCCTTTCCCACCTTCGAGCAATTGCTGCAACGGATGGGTATTTCTACTGATGGGGTGGGCACCACGGCGTTGGCGGGTTCCCTGCGCCTGGATCGCCCCCTCAATCCCGAATTGGTAGCGGCCATCAATAGCGGTGTGCAGTATGCCTACGACAGTTTTGTACAGATTGTGGCGGATGGCCGGGATATGAGCCTGGATGAGGTTGATCCCCTGGCGCAGGGTCGGGTATGGAGTGCCCCCGATGCGCTACAGGTCGGCCTGGTCGATGGTGTGGGCAGCCTGGATGATGCCATTGCCGCAGCCGCTGCGCGGGCCGGGATGGAGGACTACAAGGTCGATTACGTGGAACTGCCGCGCTCACCCAGGGACGTATTGATGCAGCAACTGGCAGACAGGGTAGGTAGCCTGGGTATATGGACCCAGTCCACAGCCGGCGCCACCCTGTCAGCATTGTTGCAGCCGGTGGCACAGGCTGCCGGGGAAATAGCCGGCCTGCAGGACCCCCGGCACATTTACCTGCGCTGCGTTGCCTGTTCAATCATCCAGTAGAACCCGGCCTCGACAAAATCACCTTTGGTAAAGGGCCGGAAGATGATCAGCATTACGCCGGATGCGAAATTCGACAGGGAACTCTGCAGGGACAATCCGATGGCCAGGCCCGCGGCGCCTAGCAGGGCAACCAGGGAGGTGGTATTGATGCCCAACTGGCTCAGTGCGGCGATGATAACGAACAATAACAGCACCCAGCGCAGAATGGAGCTGAGGAAGCTCACCAGGATATCGTCCATATCACGACTGCGCAGAATCTTTTGTACGACACCTACAACGATCGAGACCACCATGCGCCCGATATAAAATATCGCCAGCGCCATGACAATTTTTATACCCCAGGGAATCATGTAGGTAGTGATCAGGGCCTCTATATCCACGTTTTCCATCATTCGCTTCCTGGTGTGCGGGACCAAGCGCCTCACTATAGCCAACAGCTGAGATATTGCAGACTATTGAACCATTGTGTGGTTGCAGGCGTCCTGCGCAGGACGCGCGGTGCCCGGTGGTATACTTCTTTTTTTATACTGGCTGTATTCGGAGAAAACCATGACCACGACGTTTGACACACCGGCTGCCCTGCTGGAGGCGGTGGGGCAACACCTGGGCTATAGCGACTGGCTGGAAATTGACCAGCAGCGTATCAATCTGTTCGCCGACGCTACCGGTGACCACCAGTGGATACATGTGGACCCTGAGCGGGCCGCGGACGGCCCCTTTGGCAAAACTATCGCTCATGGCTACCTAACGCTGTCACTGGCTAACCTGTTCCTGCCGCAGATCATGCGGGTCGACAATGTCTCCATGGGGGTGAACTACGGTTGCGAGAAAGTGCGATTCCCCGCCGCGGTGCCGGTGGGTAGCCAGGTTCGTGGTGGTGGTGAGATCGTGAGCGTGGAAGAAGTGAAAGGCGGTGTGCAGGTGGTGGTGCGCATGACCATCGAGATTCGCGGCAGTGAGCGGCCGGCCTGTGTCATCGATACTATCAGCCGGTTCTTCCCTTGAACCTGTAAAACACAGCTTGGAGTTGGTGTAGACTCCCTGAACAATGCGGCGGTGGCGGCAACTATAACGTGTCAAACAGGAGCTACTAGTGGGCGAAGGGGCGGACAGGTCGGGCATTAGCCGGCGCGGTCTCCTGGCGGGACTGGGCGCTACCGCGGCGGCCACGGTGGCTGCCGGCGCTGCCGCACTACCGCGCCCCGCCATTGCATCCTGGGATATCACCACGGATGTACTGGTCGCCGGTTCTGGCGCCGCCGGGGTCAGTGCCGCTATCGAGGCGCGCCAGGCTGGCGCCGAAGTACTGCTTATAGAGTCCCTGGCGCGTTTTGGTGGTTCTTCCGCCATGTCCGGTGGTGTGGTTTATGCGGGAGGTGGTACCGCCCTGCAAAAGGCCCTCAAGGTGACAGACAGCGCCCAGGAAATGTACCGCTTCATATCTGAGGCCGGCGGCAGACACCCACCCCTGGATAAAATTCAGCTGTACTGCGAAGAGAGCGTTGCCCATTTCGACTGGTTGGTGGCACAGGGTGTGCCCTACAGTGAGAAACTCACCACCGCCAAGGGCCTGCCCATGGGTGATGAGTCATTGTATTTCTCCGGCACTGAACTGGCCTGGCCCGCGCGGGAATTGGCAACGCCGGCACCGCGGGGGCATGTGCCGGGCGTGCCGGGTATGAATGGCGGGCGGCGCCTGATGCAGGTGCTGCTGGCCAGGGCCGGGAGTCTGGGGGTAAGCCTGCGCAATCGGGTTGCCGCCGAGCGTCTGGTTATCGAAAGTGACGGCCGCATTGCCGGTATTCTGGTAACCATCGATGGGCAGAGTCAGGCCATACGGGTGAATCGCGGTATTGTGCTGGCCTGCGGCGGGTTTATCCACAACCGGGAGATGCTGCAACAGTATGCTCCCGAGTTGTACGACTGTTCTGTGCCCTGGGGCAATGCCGCTGACCTGGGAGATGGCATCAATATGGGAATAGCCGTGGGCGCCGCGGCCCTGCATATGCACCAGGGGTTTGCTATCGCGCCAATTTACCCACCGGAAAATGTGCTGTCGGGCATCGTGGTCAACGCCTCCGGGCAGCGCTTTGTATCCGAGGAGTCTTATCACGGTGTACTGGGCGATGCCATCGCCTATCACCAGCAGGGTCGCGCCTGGCTGATTACCGATAAACGCAGTGCTTACCAGTTTCACCAGGACAATTTTTTACCCGCGGCACGCGGCAGCAGTATAGGTGATATCGCCGCGCAACTAGCTCTTCCCAGGGGAGCGCTGCAACATACCGTCGCCTACTACAATCGCCACGCCGGAAATGGTGATGACCCGATGTTTCACAAGAGCCAGACCTGGCTGCGCCCGCTGCAGGGGCCCCCTTACACGGCCTGGGATCTGTCGGTGGCCAGCGCATTCTTCCCGGCCCACACTTTCGGTGGGCTGCACACCACGATTAACGGACAGGTGCTCAACAGCTTCGGGGATGAAATCCCCGGTCTCTATGCGGCGGGGCGCACTGCCGCCGGCCTGCCCACAGCGCCTTATATCGCCAGTGGCCTGTCGGTGGGTGATTGCACCTTCTTCGGCAGGCGGGCCGGTCGCACTGCGGCGGCTGAGGCTGTGGGGAGTCGGGTATGAAGCGCTCGCGGGTCTTTTGCCTGCTGGGCTGTTGGCTGCTGATCTGGCCCGGCGTCAGCCTGGCCCAGTACAAACCTACGCAAGGCCCGGCGCCGCAAGGAGATCCGCAGCGGGGCAGGCTGGTATTTGGTCCCTGCCGCACCTGCCACTATGCGGAGCAGTCCATGGGGCACAATAATGGTCCCAACCTGCACCGCATTTTTGGCAAGGTCGCCGGCAAGCAGGCCGGCTTTGCCTATTATTCCACGACCTTTAAAGATGCCCGGTTTGTGTGGACACCCCAGCTGATGTACCGCTGGCTGGAAAACCCCATGGCCATGTTCCCCGGCTCCAGCATGATGAGCCTGGGCGTGCCCGCCCCGCAACGACGGGCGGACCTGATTGCCTTTCTGGAGCAGGCCTCCGTGCGCGAACCCTAGTGCTGCAACCACCTGATCCTGACTTATCAGGTGGTTGCAGCACTACCCCCTTACTTCTTGACGATAACCGAGCTGCCATGGCCAAACAGACCCTGGTTGGCAGTAATGCCGACCTTGGCGCCCGCTACCTGTCGATCACCGGCTTCGCCGCGCAACTGCCAGGTCAACTCACAGACCTGGGCCAGTGCCTGGGCGGGCACCGCTTCACCGAAGCTGGCCAGGCCGCCGGAGACATTGACCGGGATCTTGCCCCCCAGTGCCGTATCACCGGCCCGCAGCAAAGCCGCAGCCTCTCCACGGGGTGCCAGGCGCAGGTCCTCTATCCAGTCCAGTTCCAGGGCGGTAGACAGGTCGTAAACCTCAGCCAGGTCTACATCCTCGGGGCCGATGCCGGCCTCTTCATAGGCCTTTAGCGGCAGGCTTGAGCGGTAAGCATGCGCCTCTATACCCGCAGCGGCCGCCGAGTCGGTGGCGATATCGGGCATTTCCACCACGCTGCTGGCGAAAGTGGGGGTGACGGTGGAAATGGCCGCCACCCGCGGTGCATCGCCCTTGCCGATTTTGCGGGCGTATTCCAGGCTGGATACGATCAGGGCGGCGCCGCCGTCGCTGGTGGCGCAAATATCCATCAGGCGCAGGGGGTCGGCCACCATGGCTGATGCGGCGACATCCTCGGCGGTAAAGCATTTGCGGTAGCGCGCCCTGGGGTTCAAGCTGCCGATTCGCGAGTTCTTGACCTTGACCGCGGCGAAGTCATCCAGTGTGTCCCCGTACAAATCCATGCGGCGCCTGGCGTACAACCCGAAATAGGTGGGGTTGGTGATGCCCAGGTAGAAGCGTACCCAGTCCGGGTCCTCCGGACGATAGCCCCCGGCCGGTGCCAGGAAGCCTTTCGGTGTGGTATCGGCGCCGACCACCAGGGCGACATCACATTCTCCGGCCAGAATTTTGTTGCGGGCTGCCGCCAGTGCCTGGGAGCCGGAGGCACAGGCAGCATAGGAGGTGTTGACCTCAGCCCCCTGCCAGCCCAGTGCCTGGGCGAAGGTGGCGCCGGCCACAAAGCCGGGGTATCCACAGCGTATAGTCGCCCCGCCGGAGACAAACTTGATGTCCTGCCAGGGTATGCCGGCATCAGCCAGGGCCTCCCGCGCCGCGGCTACGCCGTACTGTACAAAATTGTGGCCCCATTTCCCCCAGGGGTGCATGCCGGCGCCGAGTATGGCGATTTCATTGGACATAGGTTTTCGCTCCAGATTCCGTCGGCGCTTATTCAGCTACCGGTTGTCGCTTGTTGTGCTATCGGTTGCCACTTATTCTATTATCGGTTGCCGCTTATTCAACTATCGGTTGCCACTTCCAGGTGACCTTGATGTCTTCGTCGGTCTCGTGCAGTGGTTCCAGTACCAGTTCCATCGGCATGCCGACTTTCAGGTCTGCCACAGTCAAGCCTTCAACCACCTGGCCCAGCACCATCATCTGCTCTTCTTCCAGCTGGACGGCGGCGATAGCGTAAGGCTCGAAGGGGTCCGGCGCCACAAAGGGCGCCGGCGGTTTGTAACAGGCGTTGGTATAGCTCCAGATGTGGCCGGTCCTGCTCAGCTCCACTTCCCGAAAATCGGTGCTGTCGCACTGTGGGTTTTTGCAGTATTGATCCTGCTTGGGGAAAAAGTAGGTGCCACAGTCTTTGCACTGGGTGCCAATCAGGTGCGGTTTGGCGTCCATGGTGTGCCAGCCGTCAATAGCCGGTGCCAGGGGTTTTTCGCTCATAGGTATCTCCCGGGGGAATGCGGGGCACAGGTTACTATCAGCCAGTGGATGCAGGCAAGGAATGAGCGTTGCCGGGTGGGACAAGGCTGGCGGGGTTTACTATGGCAGACCTGTTTTTGCCCAGGGGGCCATTTTGCTGGCGGTTGCTGATCCTGCCAACCCGCCGTCCGGCGGGTTACTTGCTATTGCATGGCGGTTTAGCAATCTGGTCAGGCGACCACTAACACTGTCTGTCGGCTGGTTTGGCCGCAATTCGCGTGTCTATGGCATGTTGTTCCTGTCAGAATTGACCCCGTTAAAATCTGATCAGGCGACAGGAGCGAAACGTATTATGGGTATCTACGCAATGACAGGCGGCGCCACCGGTATCGGCGCGGAATTGAAGCGACAGCTGGTGGATCGGGGCCATCAGGTGATCTCCGTGGACATTGTGGAGGGGGATATTATCGCCGACCTGTCTACCGTGGAGGGTCGACAGGCCGCCATTGACGGTGTGCGGCAGCGCGCCCCGGATGGCCTGGACGGTTTCATCCCCTGCGCGGGTCTTCCCCCTGTCGCCAAACCCCTGTCCCTTATCGCCCGGGTCAATTACTTTGGCGTGGTGGCAACGGTGGCGGGTTTGCGTGACCTGGTGGCCAAAAAGCGTGGCAGCATATTATTGGTGGCCTCCAACTCGGCCCCCATGATCACCACCGACGATAGTTTCGTACAGGCCTGCCTGTCCGGGGATGAAGCGGCGGCCTGTGCGGACATTGAGGCCCGCGACGGGCACACTGCCTATGCCGGTTCCAAGCGTGCCATCACAGTCTGGATGCGGCGCAACGTGGTGGAGTATGCGAGCGCCGGTGTACGCCTCAACGCGGTAGCCCCGGGTATCACCATGACTCCCCTTGCCGAGCAGGTGCTGGCGGACGAGGAACTGGGCCAGGCGATGAAAGATTTTGGCGAGATGACCCCCTGGGGCGGCACCGCCGCGCCGGCGCAGATCGCCAATGTCATGCGTTTTATGCTGAGCGAGGAGGCGGACTTCGTCTGTGGCTCCGTCGTCTTCGTCGATGGCGGCTCGGATGCGATGATGCGCACGGACGATTTTTAGGGAACCGCCGCCTTCGCGGGGATGGCGAAAACCGGCCGGATCAGAGGTTCCCCCGGATTTTCAGGTTGCAGTGTCGGCGGGCATAGCCTCAGCGGCAGTGATAGCCTCAGCGGCAGTTATAGCCTCAGCGATGATTTCACTGAGTTGGTATAGCAGCGCACTATAGGCCGGGGCCACTTCCGCCGGCTTGAGCTCCCCCCCCGGCAGGGGATGTCGCAGCGTGCTGATACGACGCTTGACCGGCTCGGCGTCAGCGGCCCGGTACACCAGCCATTCCGCCGTCAGGGTCGCCTGTTGGTCGTTGGCGTCCAGGGTCAACAGGTTGATCTTGACGCCGTACTGCGGTGCCCTTTTGGGGTGCCAGGGAAAGTAACGCACGTCCTGCGTATTCAGCAGCCCCGCCAGGTTAATAGCCACTACCCGCTGTATGCCGTCATCCAGGGACTCCGCCCACCGCTCCTGGCCGGACACCTGCAGTTGATTTCCCCGCTGGTTGTAAACCAGGTTGTTGCGGGCCAGGTACTGTGGGATCTCGATGGGGCCGATGCCCAGGGAGGGTGATTCGCCGGAGGGGACGGGGGCCTCCTTCGCCGTCAGCAGGTAGTGGCTGGTGCGCGGGCTGCTGCCGCAGCCGGCCAGCAGTACGGTTAATGACAATGCCAGGGCGAATAAGGCCGCTGTGGATGACACCAAAGAGGACGACTTGAGGGAACGGGTCATTATTTGTCTCCGCGCTTGCCGCGAATCAGGGATTCGGGTTGTTCTTCGAGTGTGTTGGCTAATTCCTGCACGGCTTTGCCGGCCAGGGACAGTTCCCTCAACGCCTGGTTCAGCCGGTACATGGTGGCTGAATCGTAGGCGACCAGGCCATCGAGATCATCCATTGTGTTCTCGAAGGCGGCAATGGCGGTATTCAATACCTTGAGGTTGTCCCGGACCAACGCGGAAAGTTTGGGTAGCTCGGTGTTGGCGGTGGCCACCGTGGTGGCAGCGCCATCGAGGACCTTGTCCAGTTTGGGGGCGGTGATCGCCAATTGTTGCTGTAACTGGTTGCTGAGGCCGGTCAGCGAATCCAGGGTGGTTTTTATGCTGGCGGGCATCCCCTGGAATTCCTCATTGTTGACAAACGTGTTGATTCCGTCCACCACATTCTCCAGATCGTTTGACAAATTCGAAATATCGATATCCTGCAGCTTTTTGGTGATTCGCTCCAGGTCGGTGGGCACGGTGGGAAACTGGAAATAGGGAGAATCGATATCGGCCAGCACCAGCTTGCTTCCCGGGTGGAAGTCAAGCTGGATAAAAAGCAACCCCGTTAGCAAACTCTGGGTCTGCAGCTGTGCCCGCAGACCCCGCTCGATCAGTTCCTCGGTAATATCCTTGTCGGTACTCCCTCGCCGCCGGATGTTCTTGCTGTGGAAGTCCGCTTCCACCACCATGATCAACTCGATGCTGTCCTCGTCGAGGATGATCTCTATATCGGTGACCTGGCCAACCTGTACGCCGCGCAGGGCCAGTGGCGCACCGATATTAAGTCCCTTTACGGAGCCGTTGAATACCATCACCACTTTTTCTTTGTCGCCGAACTGCGAGCCCAGCAGGAAAATCACCAGACTGAGGGCGATTAGCCCGGCGCCGACAATAAAGGCGCCGATGGCGACGGTATGTGGCTTTTCACTCATGACTTGTCCTCATTGGCTGTAGTGGCAGTGGCGCTGCGCGTCAGGAATTGTCTCACCACCGGCTGGTCACTGTGGTCGCGCAAATACTTCGGGTCGCCATAGGCGATCATGGTGCGGGTCTTGTTGTCCAGGTACACCGAGTTGGTGGAGATAGCGAATATGCTGGGCAGTTCGTGGGTCACCATCACCACGGTGGCGCCCATGGACTCCTTGAGCTGCACAATCAGCTCGTCCAGCAGGCGGGAACTGATAGGATCCAGCCCGGCGGATGGCTCATCGAAAAACAGGATCTCCGGTTCCAGGGCGATGGCGCGAGCCAGGGCCGCGCGTTTCTGCATGCCGCCGCTGATTTCAGAGGGGTAATAGGCCTGGTAACCGGCCAGGCCCACCAGCGCCAACTTGTAGGCGACGATTTCCGTGATCTCGGCGGGACTGTACTGTGTGTAGAGTTGCAGTGGCAGGGTGATGTTCTCCGCCAGCGTCATGGCGCTGAACAGGCCGCCGGACTGGTAGGTAATACCCCAGCTCTGGCGCATGGTCTCCTGTCCGCTGTCACTGGCCCCGTTGAAGCTGCTGCCGTTATAGAGAATATCGCCGGCGCTGGGCACAATCAGGCCCAGCATGTGTTTCAGCAGGGTGCTTTTGCCACAACCGCTGCCCCCCATGATCACAAAAATATCGCCGCGATTAATGTCGAAATTGAGGTCGCGCTGGATGACAAACGAACCGTAGGCCATGGTCAGGTCACGCACCTCGATGTGCACCTTGGCCTGTAACTCGCCCTGCGCATCGTTCTGCGGGGTGACCTGTGCGCTTTCCTGTGTTGGCGCCATCAGATACCGACTTGCTGGAAAAATATGTTGATGGCGGCGTCGGCGACGATCAGGTAGATGATTGCGGTGACTACCGCCTCGGTGGCGGCCTGGCCCACCGCGGCGGAACTCCTGCCCGAGTTGATACCCGAGCGACAGCCGGCGACGGCGATGAGGATGGCGAACACCAGGCTTTTTATCAGGCCCACCCCGACATGTGTGAAGGACAGGGCGCCCTCACTCTGCGTGATGTACTGTATCGGGCTGATGCCCATGCCGCCGGCGACGATACCACCCCCCACAATGCCCAGCAGGTCGGCGTAGAGGGTCAACAGGGGCATGACGGCAATCAGCGCCAGCATACGCGGCAGCACCAGGAACTCTATGGGCGAGATGCCCATGGTGGTAATCGCGTCTATCTCTTCATTGGTCTGCATGGTGCCCAACTGGGCGGCATAGGCGGCGCCGGTGCGTCCCGCCATCACTATCGCCGTCATCAACGCGCCCATCTCCCGCAGCGTACCGATGACCACCAGGTCGGCCACATAGATTTCCGCCCCGAATTGTTGCAACTGGACAGCGCCCAGGTAGGCCAGGATCATACCCACCAGTATGCTGGTCAGGCTGATGATGCCAAAGGCGTTGGGGCCGGCCTGGTAGCAGAAGGTCCTGAAATCGCTGAAGCGTGTATTGGCTTTGCCCATCAACATGCGGGTCAGGGCGATGGCCACTTCGCCGATGAAGCCCAGTGATTCTTTCAGGTCGCCGGAGACCTTGCGCAGCATTTGCAGCGGGTTGATGGAAGCCAGCAGGGAGGGGCTGTCTTCCGTCGGGGTCTGCTGAGTTGGCACTGCGGTGGCGACCGCCAGCAGCCTGGTCACGCCCTCTGGCATGTTCCGGGTGGCGAATTCGATACCCTCTTCCCGGCAGTGATTGTAGCACTGCAGTAGAAAGGCCATGAGGATTGAATCCCAGTCACCCAGGGAGGCGCCGTCTGCCGTTAGCCTGGTGGGGTGACTGATTATCAGCTCGTATTGCAGGGCGGTAAAATCCCCGGGGTCCTGGCCCTGGACCCAGTCGCCGGAAAATATCAGCGAGGACTCGTCCTGGTTGTCTCCATGCAGCTGGCAATCGGGTGTCTGTTTAGTCACGCACTATTATTAATTTAGTAAGACAGTGACCAGTCTAATTGTTCCCCTGGCCAAATGCTACGGACTATTGAAATGGCAATGCCGGTTTGCTGGCGGCCATGATATCGTGGGCTTTCCGGTAGATTTCGGTCACCGGGGTGTGGTTGTCCGCCTCCTGGCGCCTGGAGATCATGGTCATGGGGAACAGGTAGTCATCGCTCTGCTTGTAGCGCAGGGCGCGACTGCGCCCCATCCTGTCTTCATAAATTACCCAGTGCAAGCCCAGGTCGGCGGCCAGCAGATCGCCCATAATGACGCCCATGGCCTGCAATTCCCGGGTCTGGTCCGGGCGCACCAGGCGCTTGTCCAGCAAATCCTGCAGCAACCTCAGGTCGTTATCCCTGTTGCTGTTGAACGGGTGCCCGAAGTTTCTCTCGGCCAGGTCGTCCAGGGTGGCGCGCTGCTGCGCCATGTACTGCCGGTCCGTATTGGTCAATTCCCCGATGCGTACCTTGTCCTGAGCCAGGGCCCAGGGCGTGGCCCACAGAGCCCATAACGCCACGGTCAGGCCGAGGATCTTCCTGTATGTCATGATATTGGTCTCCGTGTTGGTGAAAGCCGCTAGTTGGCGGGCCTCAGCGCCTCATTTTAGCCCAATTTGGTTGTCATCCGGCTGTTGTCATGGATAATGGCGAACTTCCCCAAGGGTAAGTGGGCGGCGAATCTGCGCCCAACTGATTTTTTTCGGAGAACGCACATGATTACCGGCAGTATTGTCGCTCTGGTGACGCCCATGCACGCCGATGGCACAGTCGACTGGGCCGGCCTGGAACGACTCCTGGATCTGCACCTGGAGGCAAACACTGCCGCCATTGGTGCGGTGGGCACGACAGGAGAGAGCGCAACCCTCAGTGTTCCCGAGCACTGTGAGGTTATCAAACATTGTGTCAAGTATATTGCCGGTCGTATACCTGTTGTGGCCGGCACCGGCTCCAATTCCACCTGGGAGGCCATAGAGCTCACCCGGGCGGCTGCGGATGCGGGAGCGGATGCCTGTCTGTTGGTGACACCTTATTACAATCGGCCCACCCAGCGCGGCTTGTATGAGCATTTCAAGGCCATTGCCGAGGCGGTCGCGGTTCCCCAGATTCTCTACAACGTACCTGGCCGTACCAGTGTGGATATGAGCAATGACACAGTGCTGCGGCTGGCGGAGCTGGATAACATCACCGGTATCAAGGATGCCACCGGCGACCTGGCACGCGGGCGCGACCTGATTGAACGCTGTGGCGAGACCATCTCCATCTATTCCGGAGATGACCCGACTGCCATGGAGCTGATACTGGCCGGGGGCCACGGTAATATTTCCGTGACGTCCAATGTCGCGCCGGCGCTGATGGCCGAGTTATGCCGCCTGGCCCTGGCCGGTGACAGGGCGGGTGCCGAGATAATCAATTCACGTCTTACCGCACTGAACAAGGCCTTGTTCCTGGAGGCCAACCCGATTCCCGTCAAGTGGGCGCTGCAATATCGCGGCCTTATTGAGGGGGGGATACGCCTGCCTCTGACAACTCTGGATGAGCAGTATCACGCGGCCGTTGTCACAGCGATGGAGGCGGCGGGAGTTTGATGGCGATGTCGGTTAAAACATTGAGAACGACCACGCTCGCCGCACTGTTGCTGGCGTGTTCCGGCTGTGGCTACCTGTTTGGTGACAAAGGTGTATTCCGCGACAAGTCACAGGACTACAAGAAAGCCCCGGAACTACCTGTAGTGAGTGTGCCCCAGGGCAAGGATAGCGAGGCACTGCGCGAAATGTACCCCATCCCGCCGGTGCAGGATGAACTGCTGTTAGCGGGCGATTTCGAAGTGCCAAGGCCGGCGCCACTGGTCGCCGGAGCGGGGGACGATACCGTCCGTATCCAGAAGCTGGGTGATGAGAGCTGGGCGCTGATTGCTGTCGCACCCGGCCAGGTTTGGCCGCAGGTGCGCAGTTTCCTGACTGCATCCGGTATCCAGGTGGCGCGGGTCGATGCCCGGGCGGGCATCATGGAGACCGAGTGGCTGACGCTGGAGGGGCAGCCCATGGCCGGCCGCTTCCGCTTTCGTATGGAGCAGGGCGTGCAGCGCGGTACCAGTGAGCTACACGTGCTGCAGATGAACCAGGCGGGCGACGTGGACAGTTGGCCGGCAGAATCCGACAATCCGGAACAGGCGGATGAAATGCTGCGTGCGGTAGCGCAGTTCCTGGCCAACAGTGCCGATTCTGCGCCGGTATCCATGATTGCCGAGCAGGGTATCAGTGCCAGCGGCAAGATATCCATGCAGGAAGCACCGGAGGGCTATACCTATATTCTGCTTGCCCTGCCCTATGACCGTGCCTGGGCATCGCTGGGCCGTGCCCTGGAGAAGTCCACCTTTGAAATTACCGACCGCGATCGCAGTGGTGGTAATTACTATGCGCTTTTCCTGGGCCCGAATGCGCAGGAAGAGGAAGGTTGGATGGATTGGCTGTGGGATAGCGATGATGACCACCCCATGGCCGGGCTGATGTTCCTGGTAACCATGACACCCCAGGATGAGCTGGAGGTAATCATCCGCTTGCAGCCCCAGGACGATTCGCTGGTCTTTGACAAGCGTGACGAACAGGGGCTGCTGGCCCTGATAAAAGGCAATATTAATTAAACCGGCTTGTATCAGGGGAGGCGCTGGATAATGCAGTTCGCCTCTCTGGGATCCGGCAGCAAAGGTAATGCCACCCTGGTGCGCGCCGGTGACACTCTGGTCATGATCGACTGTGGTTTTTCCCTGCGCGAGACAACCCGGCGAATGCACCGCCTGGGTGTGGAACCGCAGCAGCTGGATGCCATTTTAGTGACTCACGAACACTCGGATCACAGCAGCGGTGTGGCGGCCCTGTCACGCAAGCACCAGATTCCAGTGTATTTGACCCACGGCACCGCCGGTACCGGTCGCTGCGACGACAGCTTCGAGCTGTGCTGCTTCAACTGCGAGGATGATTTTAGTATCGGTGACCTGTCGGTCAGGCCGGTAACGGTACCCCATGATGCGGTCGAACCCTGCCAGTACCGTTTTTCCTGGCGCGGCCACAGCCTGGGCGTGTTAACCGATTTGGGTAGTATCACCCCCCATGTGGTGGATAATTACCGCGATTGCCACGGCCTGTTACTGGAATTCAATCACGATCTCCCCATGCTGTTGGCGGGGCAATACCCGCCCCAACTCAAGCGCCGGGTCGGCGGCGATTGGGGTCACCTCAATAACGAACAGGCGGCGGATCTGTTGCAACAAATAGAGGGCCCGGCCCTTAAACACCTGGTTGTGGCCCATATCAGTGAGAAAAATAACAGCCGGGAAAAAACCGAACAGGCCTTGCTGTCGGTGTTCGATTCTCTGGACAGGGTTGTTTTCGCCGAGCAGACGCAGGGTTTCGACTGGTTAGACATCGCCTGAAATCAAAGGGGTAACAGGACCTGCATCGATTTGCCTGGGTCTCGATTGATCAGGTGAACTATTTTACCCGCGGCTCTCGGTCGCCCATACCACCCTTCGGTTGGAACCCCACGCCCTCATGGCGGTATGGGCGACCGAGAGCAGCGGGACTTACCCTACGAACCTGCCTCTTTTGATTCCTGTGCCCGGTTCCGTTTCCAGCGCCGATTACTCCACAGCCAGCTCTCCGGCTCACTGCGTATGGCCTGCTCCGCCATACGCACGTAACTGTCTGTAATGGCGTGGCTGTCCTTGTCGTAGGGTGGGCGGGCGAGTTCATGGAATTCGACCTCGTAGTGGCCCCGGCTCAGGCGCCGGCACTGGGCGAACAGCACGGGGAACCGGGTCATTTTGGCGACACTTTCCGCTCCCGTATAAAACGCTGCCTGCTGATTCATGAACTGCGTCCAGTAGCTGCGCTCGCTGCGCACAGGTGACTGGTCAGCCACCATCACAAACACCCTGAATTCACGCCTGCGACGCAATATGTCTCTGGTGGACTGGGCCATAGAGAGCGGCCGCGAGCCAAACTGGCGGCGGATATCGAAAATTAGCTTGTCCACCGTTTTGTTGTGCAGGGGCTTGTAAACCGGGTCTATGGGAATGTTCATGGCGGAGGTGGCGCCGTGCAGCATCCATTCCCAGTTGCCCTGGTGGATGGTCAGCACGATCACCGAGTCCTGGTAATCGTTGCTGTACTGCCGTAGCAGTTCGGGGTTGACTATTTTTACCCGTTGGCGGAAATCTGCCTTGCTCATACGCCTGGCCTTGACGATCTCGAGGGCGACCTGCGCCAGTTGCAGGTAGAATTTTTTTGCCAGGACTGTGATCTCTTTCTCGCTTTTGTCGGGAAATGCCTTGCCCAGGTTTTCCCGCACCACCGCTTTGCGATAGCCTGCCACGTAGTAAAGCAGCAGGTAGGCCATCCAGGCAGTGGCATACAGTACAGGGAATGGCAACCAGCTCAGTAGGCGATAGAGGATCATTGGCAATGAGGCCGTCTAATGGCAGTGATCGGGCAGGATTACGGTTTCCACCCGGGCAAAGCCGACTTTGTTGGGGCACTGCAGGCCGGGGTTGGCGGAAAGATCGATGGTGTTCAAATGGTCCAGTTGATACAGCGGTACCGGGTCAATTATCCGGTTGTCGTCCAGGTAGAGCTCCTCCAGAGTGGTGATGGTGCTGATTTCCACCAGGTTTCGGATGCTGTTGGAGGACAGGCTGAGCACTACAATGCCGGGGAAACTGGCGATGCCATCCAGGTCCTCGATACCGGCATGGTTGCAGTTGAGGATGGACAGTTGAGTGCCGGCCGAGATCCCGCCATCGGCGATAGCCTGTTCGAGACAACCGCTCAAGGCCTCGTCGGGGACCTCAAAATCCTTGAACAGGGGGTGGGGGCGGTAGACCACCTTTGTCATTGACCTTGAAGTCATAGCTCTCGCAGGCACTGAGCAGCAGCACCAACAACAGGCAAGCCAGGCTGGAAATTAGATGATGCAACATAATGAGCCCTCTTATTTTTACATGGGAATGCCGATACCGACGAAACGATCAGCGATCAGCGTGGCTCCCGCGCCAACAGGCCCTTATAATGCTAGCGTGTTGAGCCAAAAAAAACGAGTGTCGAGATGCCGGATTCAAATAATACAGGAGCGCCGAGGATGGGTGTACCCGCCAGCGTAAGCAATAGCGAAGCGCCGGAAGCCATGAGTATTGTGCAGCGGGGCAACCTGAAAACGCTGGAGAAAATCCTGCGCAAGCAGTGGCGCATGGGCCAGAATATCGTCCTGTGCTGGAGTGCGGATGAGCGCGGGTTGCTGGTGATACTTGTGCCGCATTATTTTCTTGGCAATTACTGTGCTGCCGGTGATGCGCAGGCAGGAGAGAGTTGCGATAACGAGGATTTTATCCGGGACCTGATTTCGGGCCAGCGGCGAAAAACCCGCGATGAGCTGTTCGCGGTGAGTGAGCGCCTGGATGTCTCCCCCACCTTTATCAAGTTGAATACGGCCCTGACCGAAGAACACCAGGTGTTGGACGCGGTTGAGCAACTGATAAAACGCTATGGACTCAGTTATGTGCAGAGCCGTGCGGTGTTATTGTTCGATATCGTGGAATTCTCCCTGTATACGCCATTCGAGCAGGCCAGTCAGCTGAATAGCCTGTCTTACTCGCTTAACTCGGCGTACAACAAACTGTTGGCTCAGGGCATTGAAATCAATTTTGCCCGCACCACAACAGGTGATGGCTATTACATCTGGAACAGGGACCTGGGCCCCAGTGCCAATCGGAACCTGTTTTATTTCATGTTACTGGTGGTGGCGGACAATGCGGAGGCCCGGGCCGCATCGCGAGGCAACACGGTCCCGGTGGTACGTACCGGCTACCATATCGGCGGTCACTATGAACTGTATCAGGCCGAAGGCGTGAATCCGTCGCTGCTCAGCTATATCGTCGGCGATGTCACCATCGAGCTGGCCCGCATGGTGGACCTGGCCCAGGCCCGCCAGATACTCATTGGTGATTTTCAATGTGAGCAGGCCGGGCGGGGACCGGCAGACATCAGGTCGGTCACTCCCGTGACCGCTCCCGCATTTGTCAATGCCTGTAATCGCGACCTGTCCACGATACAGGGTACCCAGCTGTCCGGTAAGACTATTGAGGCAATGTCCTGCCACCTTACCGATAATGTTGAAGCCGATGGCAGGGCCACGCCGCGCCGCTTCCGGATCGTCGATAAACACGGTTTGTCACGCCACGCTTACAATCTGCAGATAGAGATTAACCTGGAGGGGCAGAGGATGTCCCTGGGGCTGGACGAAACGCAGTTGCCCGGCCGGGCTGCACCGCATCCCCAGGACAGTTCCGGTGCCCGTAAGCCCGGTGGGGCTCCGAGTGCCGAAGAGCTTTTTGATGATCTGGCAAGTATGTTGAAAAAACGCAGTGCCAAAACCATAACAGAGGACTGAAGCTAACATGGCCCAGACGCAGCGAGCTGGCCACATGGACGTGAGCAATACCGTGGATGTCTCCGACCCTGGCGCAGTTGCCGGCGAGGTACGCCGCATCCTGGAAAACCGCTACGAGGGGTTTGATTTCTCGCCAATAGACTTGTTGGCGAGAGATTTCAGCCGCCTGTATCGGGGCTCTTTTCCCGGATTCAGGGCCTGTGATATCAAATACCACGATATTCAGCATGTGCTGGACGTTACCCTGGCCATGGCCCGCCTGCTGGACGGCCATGATCGCAGCCACGACCCTGCAGAGCGCCTGGGGCCCGAGCTGGCGCTGGCGGGAATTGCCGCGGCCCTGTTTCACGACTCGGGTTATATCAGGAGAACGCGGGACAGTCGCAACGGCAATGGCGCAGCCTATACCCGGGTACATGTGAGCCGTGGAGCCAGGTTTATGGCAGATTACCTGCCCCAGGTGGGCCTCCAGCATATGGTGGGTGTGTGTACCCGCATTGTTCACTTTACCGGTTACGCGGTCGAGCCCCGGCATATCGAGGTGGCCGATAAACACGAGCATCGACTCGGGACCCTGTTGGGGACGGCGGACCTTATAGCCCAGATGGCGGATATAGACTATGCAAGGAAGTGTCGCGACCATTTGTACGAGGAATTCGAGGCGGGGGGGATGGCCGGTGAATTCGGCCGGCAGGGCCACACTGGCCTCGTCTACCGCTCCCCCGAGCACCTGCTGGAGACAACGCCAAATTTTATGCGCAGGGCCATCGATGAGCGTTTGAATGGTCATTTCGAGCGCGCGCACCGCTATGCGGCAGAGCATTTCGGTGGTCGCAATCTCTATATGGATGCAATCCAGGCCAATTGTAATGATCTGGAAACCATACTGGCCGGGGGCGGGAGCACAAAGGCTCCTGCATAGTGCTGACCCAATCCGGGCGATCATCTCTGGCACTGCTTGCTGCATCTGTTGAAGACGATGAGGCCGCGGCCGGGTTGGCGCAGCGGCTGGGTTTACCCCTGTTGCCCATCGGCTCCGATCCTGGCGTTAATGAGCAGGTAGACGCCGTGCTGGTTGTCAGTGGCGGCTCCTTATTCTTACAACAAACCGGCCGGGCCGTCCCCGGCCCAGTGGCCGTGGAATTTGGCAGTACCGCCATGCGGCATCGCCGGCGCTCCGGGCACAACGAGTTATTGGGCCGGGCTGTGGGGGTGGGTAAAAAACCGCAGCTACGGGTACTGGATGCCACAGCCGGCTTGGGCCGGGACAGCTTTGTACTGGCGGACCTGGGTTGTGATGTGATCCTATGTGAGCGCGATCCTGTCATCGTGGAACTGTTGCGTTGCGGTATGAATGCAGCCACCGCCCGCGGTGATCAATGGCTGATTGAAGTGCTGGCTCGTATGCGCTTGCACCCGGGGGATGCCAGGCAATTGGCAGCGGCCAGTCGCCAGGGGGTGGATGTGATTTACCTGGATCCCATGTTTCCACAGCGGGGTAAGAGCGCCGCTGTCAAGAAAGAGATGGCCTTGTTCCAGTTGCTACTGGACAGTGGGGCAGCCGGGCAGGATGCGGACGAGCTGTTGCTCTGGGCCTTACAGCAGGATGTAGCCCGGGTGGTGATCAAGCGCCCTCCCAGGGCGCCAAACCTGGCGCAGCAGCAACCGTCCCACTGCATCAGTGGCAAAGCGGTGCGTTATGATGTTTACGTGCGGCGCAAACTGGCAACCTGATGAAAAACCCTCAGCCGAGTGCGAGATTGTTTTCAACAGGCTGCTGGTACCATAATCCTAGAAACCGCAGTTGGATCACGAAAGTCTGCACAAGCTCTTGATGCACCTGGAAAATTTGAAAAAGCGCTCATCACCAATAAGGTGACCACGCGTTTTTCAAATTCCCCATGCACATCAATATCTTGCACATCTTTTTCGCGCCCAACTGCGGTTTCTAGGATAATCTTAGGATAATCTATTGTAAAACTGGAGAGGCATTTCATGTCTGAGCATAAAATAACGGCGCTGGTGACCGGTGCATCCTCCGGGCTTGGCGCCGAGTTTTGCCGGCAGCTGGCGCAGCGCTGTGATGTCATTATCGCTGTGGCCCGGCGCCGTGAGCGGCTGGCCGCCCTGGCTGAGGAACTGGCGGACTGCGTGGAGCTGCAGGTGTTGGCGGCAGACCTTGGCACCATCGAGGGCGTGGCCAGGACCATGGAGGCGATACGCCAGCAGGGTCCGGTGGACTACCTGGTCAACAATGCGGGGTACAGCATGTTTGGGTATTTTGCGGACCTGCCGATAGACGGCCAGCGGGGTATGGTGAATTTGCATGTGGATACCACCATAACCCTGTGCCGCGCCGCCGTTCCTTTCATGCTGGAACAGGGGCTTGGTACTATCATCAATGTGTCCTCCATTGGCGCCTTCCTGCCCGGTAAAGGGCTGGCGGTTTACGGTGCTAGCAAGGCTTTTCTCAATTGCTATTCCCAGGCCTTGCAGGCAGAGCTGGCGGACACGGGGATTGAAGTACAGGCCTTGTGCCCCGGGTATACCCGCACCGAATTTCACGTGCCACTGGTAGAGGCGGGTTTTGACAACAGTCGAATCCCAGACGAGATGTGGATGAATGCGGATGAGGTGGTTGCAGCCAGTTTGGCTGCGCTGGGTAGTGGCCAGGTACTGGTCGTGCCCGGAGAGGCTAATCGGGACCTGGCGCGAATGGGCTTGCAGCAGCAATTAGATGCCCTGCAATAGCAGCCGTTCCAGAATTCCTTTATAAATAGCCGCCAGGCGCGGCAGGTCAGATGCCAGCACCTGCTCATTGAGCTTGTGAATGGTGGCATTGATGGGCCCCAGTTCCACTACCTGCGCGCCGGTCGGCGCGATGAAACGCCCGTCAGAGGTGCCCCCGGACGTCGACAGTTCGGTATTCAACCCGGTGATCTCCCGGATGCTGGCCACTGTCGCATCCACCAGTTTGCCGCCGGCGGTGAGAAAGGGTTGCCCGCTCAGCTGCCATTGTATGTCGTAATCCAGTTCGTGGGCCCGCAGGATGGCCTCGGTTCGCTGCTGCAGCTGAGCGTCGGTCACCTCGGTGGAAAAGCGGAAGTTGAACTGTATTTCCACTTCCCCCGGGATCACATTGGTGGCACCGGTGCCACCATTGATATTGGATATTTGCATCGATGTGGGCGGGAAGAATTCATTGCCCTCATCCCACACGTGTGATGCCAGTGCCTGCAGGGCCGGCAGCGCCCGGTGAATCGGGTTGTCCCCCAGGTGGGGGTAGGCGATATGCCCCTGCACTCCCTTGACGATCAGCACTGCGCCCAGGGAGCCGCGCCTGCCATTCTTGATCACATCGCCCAGTGTGCGAGTACTGGAGGGTTCTCCCACCAGGCACCAGTCTATCGACTGACCTTGTTGCTGTAAGTACTCCAGCACCTTGACCGTGCCATCTACCGCCGGCCCCTCCTCGTCGGAGGTGATAAGAAAGCCGATGCGCCCCGGGTGATCCGGGTGTTGGGCGATGAATTCATCGCAAGCTACCAGCATGGCGGCGAGGCTGCCCTTCATGTCGGCGGTGCCGCGGCCGAACAGTGTGCCGTCCACCAGCGTGGGCTCAAACGGCGGCGTATGCCACTGCTCAGTGGGGCCGGTGGGAACCACGTCCGTATGCCCGGCGAATACCAGGATGGGGCCGTCTGTGCCGTGCTCGGCCCAGAAGTTGTTCACCTCGCCAAAGGGCAGCTCTGTACAGCTAAAGCCCAGCTCGCCCAGGTGTTCCATCATCAGTGTCTGGCAGCCGGCGTCCCGGGGCGTTAACGAGGGCCTGCGGATGAGTTCGCAGCACAGTGCCAGGGTTTTTTCCATGAGATACACAGCCGCTCAGTTATGAGCGTGCAGTTCCTCGTTCAGTTCCACCGCGGTGCGGTTGGTCAGGCATTCCACTGCGCCGGTGGTGGAGTTGCGACGGAACAGCAGGTCGGACTTGCCAGCCAGGTCCCTGGCTTTGGCTGTCTCTACAGGCATACCTTCGGCGTCCAGCATGGTGACCTTGGTACCCGCTGTGACAAACAATCCCGCCTCTACCGTGCAGCGATCCCCCAAAGGGATACCGATACCGGCATTGGCGCCTATCAGGCACTCTTTACCCACCGAGATAACGATATTGCCACCGCCGGAGAGGGTGCCGATGGTGGAGCAGCCGCCGCCCAGGTCCGAGCCGCTACCCACCACAACGCCAGCGGAAATACGCCCCTCGATCATGCCGGGGCCCTGTGTACCCGCGTTAAAGTTGACGAAGCCCTCATGCATGATGGTGGTGCCCTCACCCAGGTGGGCGCCCAGGCGCACCCGGGCAGTGTGGGCGATACGAACCCCGTTTGGCACCACGTAGTTGGTCATCTTCGGGAACTTGTCCACACAGCTGACTTCCAGCACCTCGCCGCGCAGTCTCGCGGCCAATTGCCGCTGGGGCAGTTCCTCGATATCGATGGCCCCTTCACTGGTCCAGGCGACATTCGGCAGTACGCCGAACAATCCCTCCAGATTGGTACCGTGTGGCCGCACCAGGCGATGGGACAGCAGGTGCAGTTTCAGGTAGCCCTCAGGCACGTTGGCCGGCGCCCTGTCTTCCTCCAGCAGCACAGCCACCACGGGCTGCGCACTGGCCAGGAACTGCTGGGCGAGTGCCGCCTGAGCAGTTTCACCAGCATCGGCCAGGGCGGACTGCAGTGCCTGCAGTTGTTCCCGGTCCAGAGCCCGTCCGGAATCACAGTTGGCGGCGGCCTTTACCAGCTCTGGCGAGGGTGCCAACAGCGGCTGGGGGAAAAATATTTCCAGCCACTCCTGGTTACTATTGTGGGTGCCCACACCGAGGCCAAAAGCAAATGCGCTGTTCGTCATGTTGTTTTCCCGATGGTTTGCCAGCCCTGCTCAGAGGGTGTGTCGATTGAAAATCTTCTGGTAGTCGGCGGCGGAGAAACCGGTAATACGCTCATGCCCGATGTCCAGCAGCGGCCGCTTGATCAGGGTCGGTTGCTGCATGATAGCGGCCAGCGCGGACTCTTCGTCCATGTCACCCCTGAGATGCTCGTCCAACGCCTTCCAACTGGTACTGCGCTTGTTCACCAGAGCCTGCCAGCCCAGTTCCGCAAGCCATGCCTGCACCGCATCCCGCTCCAGCCCGTCCACCCGGAAGTCGTGAAACTGATACTCCACACCGTGCAGCTCCAGCCACTTGCGGGCTTTCTTCACGGTGTCGCAGTTTTTGATTCCGTACAGAGTGATCAAAGTCTAACCCCAGGTTTTCTGCCTACATTAAAGGCCGCGTAGCATAGCAAATCCGCCCTGCATTTGCAGCGCATCAGGCCTTGAGTGTTTTCCTGGGGTGCTTGCGGTCCGGGTAACAAGTCCGGCAAATCTCGCAAACGCGCCCGTCACAGCCCCGCGCGGTGCAAAACTCGCGGCCATAAAAAATGATCTGCAGATGTAACCGATTCCAGAACTCTTGTGCAAACAGCCGCTTCAGGTCTTTCTCGGTCTGCACCACATTCCTGCCATTGGTCAGCCCCCAGCGCTGCGCCAGGCGGTGAATATGCGTGTCCACCGGAAAAGCCGGTACACCAAACGCCTGGGACATGACCACGCTGGCCGTTTTGTGCCCGACGCCCGGTAGGCGCTCCAGCGCCGCCATGTCCGCGGGCACACTACCATCGTGCTCTTCCAGCAGCATCTCGCTGAGCCGCCTGATCGCTTTCGATTTCTGTGGTGACAGGCCGCAAGGCCTGATGATCGCTTTGATCTCCTCCACTTCCAGCTGTGCCATATCTGCCGGGTTGTCCGCCAGTGCGAACAGGGCGGGGGTGACCTTATTGACCCGCTCATCCGTGCACTGGGCACTGAGCAGTACCGCTATCAGCAGGGTATAGGGGTCACAGTGATCCAGCGGCACTGGCGTTTGTGGATACAGTTCCTGCAGCCGGCGCAGGATATAATCGACACGATCGGGTTTTAGCACTACAGCTTGCCCAATCTGTGGACAATACGCTGCGCCGCTTCCACACACTGCTCCAGCTCCGCGACCAGCGCCAGGCGCACCCGGTTTTCCCCAGGGTTGATGCCGCCCATTTCCCGGGCCAGGAAGCGACCGGGTAACACGGTCACATGTTCACCGGCATAAAGCTGCCGGGCGAATTCAGTGTCCGCAACCGGCGTGGTGGGCCACAGGTAAAAGCCCGCGTCCGGGGTTGATACGGATAAATGACCTTCGAACTCGGCCAGAACCGCGACGAATTTCTCCCGGTACAGTTGCCGGTTTGCCACGACGTGCTCCTCATCGTCCCAGGCGGCAATACTGCCCAACTGGTGATGTATCGGCATGGCGCAGCCGTGATACGTGCGATAGCGCAGGAAGTCGCGCAGCACACTCGCGTCGCCGGCCACAAAGCCGGAGCGCAGGCCGGGCAGGTTGGAGCGCTTGGACAGGCTGTGGAACACCACGCAATTGCGATAATCTGTATCGCCCATGGCACTGCAGGCTTGTAATAAACCCGGTGGTGGTGCCTCTTCGTCAAAGTAGATTTCCGAGTAGCACTCATCGCTGGCGATAATAAAATCGTACTCCCGCGCCAGCCGGATCAGGTCCTGCAATTGCGACAAGGGGATAACTGTGCCAGTGGGATTGCCGGGGCTACACAGGTACAGCAGTTGGCACTGTTGCCACTGCTGCTCGCTGACTGCGGTGAAGTCAGGCAAAAAGCCGGACCGGGCGGTGCAGTTAATAAAATGCGGTGTGGCTCCCGCCAACAGGGCGGCTCCCTCATAGATCTGGTAGAAGGGGTTGGGGCTCATCACCAGGGCATCGGGGCCGGGGGTGACCACCGCCTGGGCAAAGGCGAACAGGGCTTCGCGGGTGCCGTTTACCGGCAGAACCTGGTGCCCGGCATCAATATTGTCCAGGCTAAAACGGCGCTGTAACCATGCTGCGATCGATTCGCGCAGTTCCGGCAGGCCCGCGGTGGCCGGGTAATTTGCCAGGCGGTTGAGATTGGCTGCTATCTTCTCCAGTACGAATGTCGGCGAGGGGTGACGCGGTTCACCGATGGACATTGCTATGGGCGATTTGCCGGCAGGTGGCGTGAGGTCGCCAAACAATTGCCGCATTTTCTCGAAGGGGTAGGGCTGAAGGCGTTGCAGGTTCGGGTTCATTGCCGGTGTGGTGTCCTAGTCAGGCTGCGGCCTGTCCATCCAGTTCGCTGCATATGGCCTGTTGTATGGCAGTGCGCAGTTTGGCGTCTGTAATCGGTTGCTGTTGAGCGTTGGTGATGAAAAATACATCCTCCACGCGCTCTCCCAGGGTCTGGATCTTGGCGGCCTGTAATTCAATACCATACTCCACGAAAATCTTGCCAATACGGGCAAGCAGGCCGGGCCGGTCGGGGCTGGCCACCTCCAGTATCGAGACGTTCTTGATCTCGTCTATCGACATGCTGGTCTCGGTGGGTATGGAGAAAGACTTCAGCTGCCTGGGCGTGCGCCGCTCCACAATATCCGGGTCGCTGGCAGCACTGCCCAGGCTCTCGGTGAGATGCTCTTTGATATATCTCAGCCTCGCGTTGTCTTCCGAGATGGGCTGGCCATCTGAACCCAATACGAAGAAGGTGTCCAGGCTCATACCATCGCTGGCGTTGTAGATACGGGCGTCGTGGACGCTCAGGTCCAGCTGTTCCAGGGCTGTGCAGATTCTGGAAAATAACTGGGCGCGGCTGCGGGCGTGGATAAATATCTGGGTGGTATTGGCCGCGGTGGAATCGACGTTGTTGCGCACCAGCACCAGGGGGTGATCCATGTCATGGTGTCCGGCAACGGCCTCGGTGTGCCAGGCGATGTCTTCAGCGAGCTCGCGCAGGAAATAATCTTCGCCGCGTTCCCGCCATAAATTATCCAACTCATCCTGGGTGAAGCCCCGGTCCTCGAGAATGTCTCTGGCAGCACGGCGGGTTTCGTCTATCCAGGCCTGCTTGTCCACCGGGTTTTCCAGTCCGCGGCGCAGGGCGCGGCGGGTTTCAGTGTAGAGCTGGCGCAGCAGGCTGCCGCGCCAGGCGTTCCACAGGGTGGGGTTGGTGGCGTTGATATCCGCCACAGTCAGCGTGAACAAATAGTCCAGGTGCTCCTCGTCCTTCACGTGCTCGGCAAATTGCTGGATGACATCCGGATCGGAAATATCCTTGCGCTGTGACACGGCGGACATGAACAGGTGATTGCGCACCAGCCAGACCACAAGTTCGGTGTCGCGCTGATCCAGGCCGTGGTTTCGGCAGAAGTGTTCGGCATCCACCGCCCCCAGCTCCGAGTGATCTCCGCCGCGACCCTTGCCGATATCGTGGTACAGGGCAGCGATATACAACAGTTCAACCTTGCGCAGGCGTCTTGCCACCCGGCTGGAAACAGGAAAACGCTCTTCGAAGTCAGGGTACTGGAAGCGGCGCGTATTCTTGACCGCTTCCAGGGTGTGTGCGTCGACTGTGTAGACGTGGAATAAATCGTGTTGCATCTGGCCGACAATTCGCCCGAATTCCGGCAGGTAGGCGCCGAGGATGCCGTAGCGGTTCATGCGCCGTAGCTGCCTGGCCATCTTGTTCGGCCCGCGGAGGATGTCCAGAAAGGTCTGCTTGTTGCGTTCATCGGCCCGAAAGGCATCGTCTATCAGGTGGCGGTTGTCCCGGATCAGGCGGATGGTAGGGGCTGCCACCCCGATAATTTCCTCATGGGTGGCGCACAGCAGGAATACTTCCAGCAGGGCAGAGGGGGTGGTGGTGAACAAATCGTTGCAGCATGCGTCGATATAGCCGTTGCGAATCTGGAAGCGCTCATTGAGGGTGCTGATATCATCCGCCATATCCTGCCGCAGGATGGCCTGGTCGAAGTTCTGGATCAGCACCTCATTCAGCTGACTCAGCGCCAGTGCCCAGCGGTAGTAGGTTTGCATGAACTGCTCTACCGCCAGTTTGTCACCGTCCTCAAAACCCCACAGGGCGGCCAGTTCCCGCTGGTGGTCGAACAGCAGCCGGTCTTCTTCCCGGTCGGTGATCATGTGCAGGGCATAGCGCACCTGCCACATAAAGTCCCGCCCCCTGGAGAGTATTTTCATCTCGTCGGGGTTGAGGAATTCCTCTGCGGTAAGCTTTTCCAGCGATTCCACGCCAAAATGGCGCTCGGCGATCCAGCCGATAACCTGCAGGTCGCGCAGGCCGCCGGGAGAGCTTTTGACGTTGGGTTCCAGGTTGTACTCGGTGTCGGCGAATTTGGTGTGGCGAATCGTTTGCTCTTCCAGTTTGGCCCGGAAAAAATCCGGGCTGGACCACATCTTTTCCGGGCCGGTCAGCTCCTGTACTTGTTGCATCAGCCGCTCGGAGCCGCGGATGACCCGGGCCTCCATCAGGTTGGTGACCACGGTAATATCAGCGGCGGCGTGCTGGATACACTCGGCTACGCTGCGCACGCTGTGGCCCATGTCCAGGCCGATATCCCACAGCAGCGTCAGAAAACTTTCCAGTTGGTTTTTGCAGCCCTGGCAGTCGTCGCCTAGAAGGATCAGAATGTCGACATCCGAGTGGGGGTGCAGCTCACCGCGGCCATAGCCTCCGACCGCTACCAGGGCAAGCTCGGACGACCCCCAGTCCTGGCGGTCCCATAGCGCGGCCAGCAGGGTATCGATAAATGTTGCGCGCAAGCGAATAAGGTCCCGCGCCGGGGCGCCATCGCGAAATTGCCCGTGCAGGTACGCCGTTGCTGTGGCGATAACAGTCTTGCAGCAGTTGATGACGTGGTCAGCTTCCAGCTGCGCCTGGAATGCACGTGCGTCAAACATGTCCGCTGGCAGTGTGTTGTTCTCAGTAGTCATATTGAGTGCACGAAGCCCTACAGTGACTCATTACTGCGGCGCGTAAAAATTTCGCAGCCATCCTCTGTCACACCCAGGGTGTGCTCCCATTGGGCCGACAGACGGCCATCACGGGTGGTAACTGTCCAGCCATCCTTCTGGTTGAGCCGGGTCTGGCGCCGGCCGGCGTTGATCATGGGCTCGATGGTGAAGGTCATGCCGGGCTCCAGTACCATCCCGGCGCCCTTGTTGCCGTAGTGCAGTACCTGGGGGTCTTCGTGGAATACCCGGCCAATGCCGTGACCGCAATACTCGCGCACTACCGAGTAGTAGTTCTTGTGTGCGTGCTGCTGGATCACATGACCGATATCGCCCAGGGTGGCGCCCGGCCTGACTATTTCCAGGGCCTTGTACAGGCACTCCTGGGTGACCTCGATCAGGCGCTGGGCGTGGGGTGCCACATTACCCACCTGCACCATAATACTGCTGTCCCCGTGATACTCGTCTTTTATCACCGTCACATCAATATTGACGATATCGCCACTCTTCAGTTTCTTGGTATCCGAGGGGATGCCGTGGCACACCACGTCGTTGATTGATGTGCAAATCGAGCGGGGGAAGCCGTTGTAGTCCAGTGGTGCGGGAATCGCCTGTTGCTGCCCGGTGATAAACTCGTGGCAGATCCGGTCCAGCTCGCCTGTCGTGACCCCGACCTGGACATGGGGCTCGATCATTTCCAGCACGTCGGCTGCGAGGCGGCCCGAGACACGCATTTTGGCTATCTCATCTGCTGTCTTGATTGATGCACCCATCTATAACCTATTGAAATATATACACAAATAAAAGAAAATCCCAGTGCGTGCCACCTCGGGGGAGGCACATTCTACCCTATTCGACCTGCAAATGAGTAATACCGGGGCTATCGATGGTCGCAAAGCGCTTTAATCCACGCCTCTGTTGTGGTATAAAGCGCGCCTCTTTTTCGCGGCTGGGTCCCATACGCAGGTAGGTAGGGTCCGGGCTTCGAGGGGAGAATACTAAACGACACACACATATCAACACCTGCTCCAGGGTGCCGAAGAGCCTTTGCGGTTGCTTCGGTTTGGTTGCAGGGATATGTGGAGGCACAACCCAAACACAAGGTAATTATTATGTCGCAAGTGCAAGTAAGTATGCGCGACCTGCTGCAGGCAGGCGCTCACTTTGGTCACCAGACCCGCTACTGGAATCCGAAAATGGACCAGTACATTTTTGGTGCCCGCAACAAGATTCACATTATCAACCTCGAGCACACGGTCCCCGCTTTCAATGAAGCGCTGGACATGGTCAAGAAGCTGGCAGGCAACAAGAACAAGATTATGTTCGTCGGCACCAAGCGCGCCGCCGGCAAGATCATGAAAGAGCAGGCCGAACGGGCCGGTATGCCCTATGTCAGCCATCGCTGGCTGGGTGGCATGCTCACCAACTACAAGACCATTCGCGCCTCCATCAAGCGCCTGCGTGATCTCGAAGCGCAGCAGGCCGATGGCACCTTCGACAGCCTGACCAAGAAAGAGGCGCTGATGCGTTCCCGGATGATGGAAAAGCTGGAGCGTAGCATCGGTGGAATCAAGGAAATGGGCGGCCTGCCCGATGCCCTGTTCGTGGTGGATGTGGACCACGAGCGCATAGCGATTACCGAAGCCAACAAACTGGGTATTCCGGTGATTGGTATTGTCGATACCAACAGCAACCCCGATGGCGTGGACTATGTCATTCCCGGCAATGATGACGCCATCCGCGCCATAAAGCTGTACGTGACTGCCGTGGCCGACGCCTGCCTGCAGGGCAAGATCGAGGCCGGTGAAGCCATCTCGACAAAGAATGAGTTTGTTGAAGAAGAGGTTGAAGCTAAAGCTGAAGTTAAAGCTGAAGTTGCTGAAGTTAAAGCTGAAGTTGCTGAAGTTAAAGCTGAAGTTGCTGAAGTTAAAGCCGAAGAAGCTGAAATCAAAGCTGAAGATGAAGCCGTAGCCGAAATTAAAGCGCAGACTCAAGAGTCTGATTAAGTAAAGGATTCCGGCGCTGGCTGTGGCCGCGTTGGTCAGAGGATTCCCCCCGGCTTGAAATAGTCGGGGTTTTTTATTTCAAATCCAGATTCCTGGGGTATCAAGAGGAGGACGACGAATGTCCGCAGCACTGATTAAAGAATTACGAGAGCGCACCGGCCTGGGCCTGCTGGAGTGCAAAAAAGCCCTGGCGGCCGCCAGTGGCGATGTGGAAAAAGCCATCGAGGAAATGCGCAAGTCCAGTGGTATGAAAGCCGCCAAGAAGGCCGGCCGCACCGCCGCTGATGGTGTGGTAGTCGCCCGCATCGCCGATGATGGTAGCTATGGCGTGATAGTGGAAGTAAACAGTGAAACTGACTTCGTTGCCCGGGATGAGAATTTCCTGGGTTTTGTGAACAGTGTGGTCGATGCGGCTTTTGCCGGCAAGCAGACCGACGTGGCGACACTGATGGCCGGTGACCTGGAGTCATCGCGCGAGGCACTGGTACAGAAGATCGGTGAGAATATCAGCGTGCGCCGGATTGAGCTGGTCAATGCCGACTCCGGCGTGGTTGGTTTCTACGTGCACGGCAACAACCGAATCGCGGTGCTGGTCGAGCTCAAGGCCGGTGACCAGGATCTGGCCAGGGACATCGCCATGCACGTGGCTGCAGTCAACCCCCAGGTGGTGTCTCCGGCGGATATGCCGGCGGAAGTTGTCGCCAAGGAAACGGAAATCTATACGGCCCAGGCGCAGGAGTCTGGTAAGCCGCCGGAAATCATCGAGAAGATGATCGGTGGTCGTATCAAGAAGTTCCTGGCTGAAAACAGCCTGACAGATCAGTCTTTCGTAAAAGACCCCGATGTCACTGTCGGCAAGCTGGCCTCGTCTGCCGGTGCTGAAGTGGTCTCTTTTGTGCGCTTTGAAGTGGGTGAAGGCATCGAGGTCGCCAAAGTCGACTTCGCCGAAGAGGTTGCGGCGCAGCTTAATGGCTAGGTTCACTTATTAACGTCTGTTGTAAACGGGGCTTCGGTCCCGTTTTTTTTGCTTGGATATTGTGCTATTTGCCTGAGTTGTGTGTGTTTGTGGTGTGCTGTGGTGGAGGGTGGGATCTACCCGATCTGTAACTGTCTGGTATACGCTGTCAGGGACCGCTACAAGCACATCCATGTGCGCTCGGGCTCGGCCATCCATGGCCTCACACGCCCCTGACAGCGTATACCAGACAGTCACAGCTCTCCATCTGAGTGAAAGTTGACCGCAGGACTTCGCTACTGGTGGAATTCTCATTTTTCGTAGCTTCGTAAATCTTGAAGATCAAATACCGCCTGGAATTTACCGCGATACGAGCCGCGGTTGTGTCTTTCTCCCCTCCCGGGGGCGTGTGAGGCCATGGATGGCCGAGCCCGAGCGCACACGGACGTGCGTGTAGCGGTCCCCGGGAGGGGGAGAAAGACACAATCGTGGCGGATTGACTCCAAAGGACTTATGGGGCGCATTTGTGGCGGATTCCGGAGACCCATGAGGCGCCATAAAAGACCCACAATTTCGACCTTATGCCACTAGGGACTTGGCAAGATGTCCTGTAAGATACGCGCAGCTTTAAAGGGGGAGGGTTTATGCCACAGATGGCGGGTGACAAGAAGTACAAGCGAATACTGCTTAAGCTCAGTGGCGAGGCACTTACCGGCACCGAGCGTTTTGGTATAGACCCCAAAGTCCTCGACCTGATGGCACTGGAGATAGGCCAGTTGGTCGGGATCGGCGTCCAGGTCGGCCTGGTGGTCGGTGGCGGTAATTTGTTCCGTGGCGCATCTTTGCAAAAGGCTGGTTTGGATCGGGTCACCGGTGACCATATGGGTATGCTGGCTACGGTGATGAACGCCCTGGCACTACGCGATGCCCTGGAGCGCTCCAGTATTGCCACCCAGGTCATGTCCTCCATACCCATGAGCGGGGTGGTAGACCACTATGACAGGCGTAAGGCCCTGCGCGCGCTGACCAACGGCGATGTGGTGATTTTTGCGGCGGGTACCGGCAACCCGTTTTTTACCACCGACTCCGCGGCGTGCCTGCGCGGTATTGAGATGGACGCTGAGTTGGTGCTCAAAGCCACCAAGGTCGACGGTGTGTATTCCGCCGACCCGATGAAAGTGCCCGACGCGATCAAGTACGACCGGCTGACCTACGACGAAGTATTGGACAAAAAGCTGGAGGTCATGGATTTGACAGCTATCTGCCTGTGCCGCGATCACAATATGCCGGTGCGGGTGTTTGAAATGGAGAAGCAGGGCGCGCTGCTCAATATTGTCAGGGGTGGTGATGACGGCACCCTGATCGAGTAGCAGGGGTTCCTGAAGGAGGAGAGGTAAGGTGATAAACGACATAAAGACAGAAGCCCGGCAGCGGATGGAAAACAGCCTCGATGCCCTGGCTCATAACTTCAACAAAATCCGCACCGGGCGCGCCCACCCCAGCTTACTGGAGGGCCTGAAGGTCCAGTACTACGGTTCTGCCACACCGCTCAACCAGGTGGCGAACATTACCGTGGAGGATGCCCGTACCCTGTCGCTGACAGTCTGGGACAAATCCATGATTCAGGATGTGGAGAAGGCAATTTATAAATCTGACCTGGGGCTGAATCCGGCCACGGCGGGAGAGGTTATCCGCATTCCCATGCCCATGCTGACAGAGGAAACCCGCAAAGGATTTACGCGCCAGGCGCGCCAGGAGGCGGAGTCGGCTCGAGTGTCTGTGCGCAATGCCCGGCGCGATGCCATGGGCATGCTCAAGGAACTGGTCAAGGAAAAGGAGATCAGCGAAGACGAGGAGCGCCGCGGGCACGACGAGGTGCAAAAACTGACTGACGGATTTGTCGCCAGAATCGAGAAGTTGTTGGCTGGCAAAGAAGCTGACCTGATGGAAATATAGCGGCTACAGTGTCTAACAGCGATAAGCCAATTGACATCAGTGATGCCGTGGAGCTTGTTATCCCGCGCCATGTGGCGATCATTATGGATGGCAACAATCGCTGGGCAAAGTTGCGTGGTGTACCTGGTCCAGCCGGTCATCGCGCCGGGGTGGAGGCCGTGCGGGGTGTGTTGCGGGCCTGTCAGTCCCATGGCGTGGAAGTGCTGACCCTGTTCGCTTTCAGCAGCGAAAACTGGGGCAGGCCCAGGCCGGAAGTGCGCGCCCTGTTGGCCCTCCTGTCCCGCTATCTGCGCAATGAGGTCAGGGAGTTACACAAAGACGGCATTCGCCTGCGATTCATGGGAGAGCGCGGCCGCTTCAGTCGGCGCCTGCAAAACCTGATGCAACAGTCCGAAAATTTAACCGCGGCTAATACCGGCGCTACTGTGGTGATCGCCGTCGACTACGGCGGCCAGTGGGATATCGCCCAGGCAGCCCGGAAACTGGCATTACAGGTACGCAGCGGCAGTCTGCAACCGCAGGATATTACCCCGCAGTTGATTGACCGCTATATCTCTATCAGCGACCTGCCCAGGCCGGATTTGTGTATCCGCACCGGTGGCGACGCCCGCATCAGCAACTTCATGCTGTGGCAGTTTGCCTACAGTGAGCTTTATTTTACCAATACCCTGTGGCCGGATTTCGGGGAAAAGGAGTTTGCCCTGGCCCTGGCGGATTACAGCCGCAGGGAGCGTCGCTTCGGGCTCAGGGAGGAGAATGGCTCGGTGGTAGAGGAGCGCGTCGATGCTTAAACAGCGTGTCATTACCGGATTGATAATGGCCGGCCTATTCCTGGCGGCCGTCATATTCCTGCCGCTGCCCGGCCTGGCACTGCTGTTGGGTATCCTGGTGAGTATGGGAGCCTGGGAATGGACCCGCCTGGCTGGTCTGAATTCACCGATGGCCCGTGTGCTCTATGTGCTGGTGCTGGCAGCCGTCCTCGGGGCGCTTTACAGTTATTGCCAGCTGGGCAATGCCCCGTCGCAGGAACAGGTGCAGCCCTTTCTGGGTGTGGCCTGCCTATGGTGGTCTTTCGCCATGTTATGGGTAAAGGGCTATCCGGCGAGTGCGGCGCTGTGGCGAACGGTCCCCATGCGCTGCCTGATGGGTCTGCTGATTTTGGCTCCAGCCTGGATGTCTGCGGTCTTCCTGCTCAGTTTCCCCCGCGGGGGGATGTTGTTGGTGGTGATGGTCCTGGTGGTGGTCGCGGCGGATGTTGGCGCTTATTTCTCCGGTAAGACGTTTGGTAAGCACAAGCTGGCGGTGCTGGTCAGCCCGGCCAAAACCTGGGAAGGGTTCTGGGGAGGCATAATCTGTTGTGTGCTGCTGGCGGTGTTGCTGTGGTATTTGTTGCCGGACCAGGCGGCACATATCAGCTTGATCTCAGTGGTGGCGGTGACCGTTACTACAGCACTGGCCTCGGTGGTCGGTGACCTGACGGTGAGTATGGTCAAGCGCGAAAGTGGCGTGAAAGACAGTGGCAGTCTGTTGCCGGGCCACGGGGGTATGCTGGATCGCCTGGACAGCCTGTGTGGCGCCGCCCCGGTATTCGCCCTGGGCCTGCTGTTGGCGGGGTGGTAAATGACAGGCCAGCGACGTATGGTCAGTGTTCTGGGTTCGACCGGTTCCATCGGGGTCAACACCCTGGATGTGATCGCCCGGCACCCGGATCGTTTCGGAGTATTCGCCCTGGCGGCCAATTCATCGGTAGATGCCATGCTGGCGCAGTGCCTGGCATGTGAGCCCCTCTATGCGGTGATGATGGACGAAGCGGCGGCGGAGTCGCTGCGCCGGCAACTTCCGGCGACATCCCCTACGGAGGTTCTGCAGGGTGAGGCGGGTTTATCCCAGGTTGTGACGGCGCCGGAAGTGGATGCTGTGATGGCCGCTATTGTCGGGGCGGCGGGCTTGCCCTCTACGTTGGCCGCTGCCCGTGCCGGCAAAACCCTGTTGCTGGCCAACAAGGAGTCGCTGGTAATGGGGGGACACCTGCTGATGCAGGCCGTGCGTGAATCCGGTGCGCGGCTGTTACCGATAGACAGTGAACACAATGCGATCTTCCAGTGCATGCCCGTGGACGGGGCAGCTACCACATCCCTGAAGGGCGTGAGTAAAGTGCTGTTGACCGCCTCCGGCGGGCCCTTTCGCAACTGGAGCCTGGCGCAGATGCAGGCGGCCACGCCCGACCAGGCATGTGCCCACCCCAACTGGTCCATGGGGCGCAAGATTTCCGTCGATTCGGCCAGCCTGATGAACAAGGGACTGGAGTTTATTGAGGCCTGCTGGCTTTTTGACCTGACACCAGACATGGTGGAGATCGTGGTGCACCCCCAGAGTATTATTCATTCAATGGTGCAGTACCGCGATGGTTCGGTATTGGCGCAGATGGGTAACCCGGATATGCGCACCCCCATCGCCTACGGGCTGGGTTGGCCGGACAGGCTGGCATCCGGGGTTGCGCCCCTGGACCTGGTGGCCACGGCCCGCCTCGATTTTGAAGCCCCGGACGAGCAGCGCTTTCCCTGCCTGCGCCTGGCCCGGGAGGCGGTGGCGGCGGGTGGCACGGCCATGGCGGTGTGTAATGCCGCCAATGAAGTCGCGGTAGCGGCGTTCCTGGATCGGCAAATACGATTTACCGACATTCCGCTGGTGATCGAGCGCACCCTGGAGCAGGTGAACATTGTTGAACCCACGACCCTGTCCGTGGTCGAAGCAGCAGATGCCGAGGCCAGGGATCACGCCTCTGGTTTCCTTGGTGACATCAAAAATTGTGCAAGCGCGGTGAATAGAATCTGATGGAACTTGTTTATACCATAGCGATCACGCTCGGCACCCTCGCTATATTGGTGGCGGTACACGAATACGGCCATTTCTGGGTGGCCAGGCGCTGCGGTGTACAGGTGCTGCGGTTTTCCATCGGCTTTGGCAAGTCCCTGTTCAGCTGGCGAGACAAGCAGGGTACGCAGTACAGCATTGCGGCCATCCCCCTTGGGGGCTATGTCAAAATGTTGGATGAGCGCGAGGGGGAGGTACCGGAGGAGCTACTCGACAGGGCGTTCAATCGCAAGCCGGTGATGCAGCGTATCGCTGTAGTCAGCGCCGGTCCACTGGCCAACCTGGCGCTGGCGATAGTCGCCTACTGGGGTTTGTTCATGGCCGGCGAGACGGGCTATGTGCCAATTATCGGTGAAGTGGAAGTCGGTTCTGTGGCGGATGTGGCCGGCCTGGAGGCCGGACAGGAAATTGTCGCGATTGACGGTGGCAAGACGCCGACCTGGCAGGCGCTCAGTTTCCGGCTGCTGGATCGTATCGGTGATACCGGCACTATCCGTTTTGCGGTGAAATACCCCGATTCTGATATGGTCTACGAATCCGAGGCGGATGTGCATCGGTGGTTGTCGGATCAGGAACAACCGGACTTATTTGGCGGCCTGGGTATTTCCATGTACGTACCGGAGGTGCCGCCGGTAGTGGATGAGGTAGTGGCGGGTAGCCCGGCCGAAGCGATTGGCCTGCGCGCAGGCGACAAGGTGCTGCGCGCTGATGGGGTGACCATGAGCCTGTGGATGGACTGGGTCGAGTATGTCCGGGCCCGTCCCCAGCAGCCCATCGAGCTGGAATATCTGCGCGGCGGGGAAATATTGCAGGCTGTGATCGTGCCTGAGCGCATTACCGATGACAACGGTAAGAGCTTTGGCCGGGTTGGCGTGGGGGTGGCTCTGCCGGAAATGCCGCCGGAGATGGTGCGCAGCTTCTCTCGGGGGCCGTTGGAGGCCCTGGGTGCCAGCTTTATCCGCACCGGTGAGCTGACGGTATTTACCCTGAAATCCATCCAGAAGATGCTTATGGGCTTAATCTCGCCAAAAAACTTGAGTGGCCCCATCACCATTGCTAAAGTGGCGGCCGCTTCTGCCAAATCCGGGCTGGGTTCGTATATCAGCTTTCTGGCCCTGCTCAGTGTGAGCCTGGGCGTATTGAATTTGCTGCCTATTCCCGTGCTGGATGGGGGGCATCTGCTGTTTTATACGGTAGAACTATTGGCGGGGCGTCCAGTACCTGAGAAAATACAATCACTGGGTTATCAATTGGGGTTGTTTATGGTGCTCGGCATAATGATGTTGGCTCTGTATAACGATTTTTCACGTCTTTAACGAGGCGGTGAAACTATAAATAAACGAAGATGTTCCATTCGCAGGCAACATCCGGCAGTTGAGTGAATTTTGATTAAATACATGCCTAAATTGTTGGCTCTGGTGCTACTGCTTATGACACCTTTGGCCCGGGCCCAGACTTTTGTCATCTCCGATATCCGTGTCGAAGGGCTGCAACGTATTTCCGCCGGGAGTGTGTTTGCGGCACTGCCCGTGGCGGTGGGCGATACGATTGACGCGCGCGCGGTCAGGGCCGCCGCCCGCGGGCTGTTCGCCACCGGCAACTTCGATGACATTCGCATCGGCCGCGACGGCAATGTGCTGGTGGTCATGGTGACCGAGCGACCCAGCATCAGTGAGATCAATATCGAGGGCAACAAGGCCATCGAAACCGAATCCCTGCTCGATGGACTCAAAGGCGCCGGGCTGGCAGTGGGCCAGGTGTTCCAGCGCTCTACCCTGGAGGGTATGCAACTGGAGCTGCAGCGCCAGTACGTGCAACAGGGCCGTTACGACGCCAATATCGAGACGGAGGTTATACCCGAGCCGCGTAACCGGGTAACCGTCAATATCGATGTGGATGAGGGCACGGTAGCCGCGATCAAGCATATCAACGTGGTGGGCAATGAAGTTTACGACGAGGAAGAGCTCAGGGAACTGTTTGAATTACACACCACCGGTTGGCTTTCCTTCTTTACCAATGACGATAAGTACTCCCGGGAAAAGCTGACCGGCGACCTGGAGACCCTCACTTCCTACTATATGGACCGGGGTTATCTGCAATTTCGCATTGATTCCACCCAGGTGTCTGTTTCGCCCAATAAGAAAGAGGTGTACATCACCGCCAACGTCTCCGAGGGTGAGAAGTTCACGGTGAGTTCGGTAGATCTGTCGGGAGACCTGGTGCTGCCCGAGGAGGATCTGAAGCGCTTTCTGCTGGTGGCAGAGGGCCAGACTTTCTCGCAGCAGTTAGTGACCTCCACCGAGGACTACCTGACCCGTCGCCTGGGGAATGAGGGCTACAATTTCGCCAAGGTAACCGGTATTCCCGAGGTGAATGACGAGGACAAAACGGTTGCCATGAAGTTTTTCGTCGACCCGGGTAAACGCACCTATGTGCGACGGATCAGCTTCAAGGGCAACCTGAAGACCTCCGATGATGTGCTGCGCCGTGAGATGCGCCAGATGGAGAGTGCCCCCGCCTCAGCCGCCGCCATCGAGCAGTCACGGATTCGCCTGGAGCGCCTGGGCTTTTTCAGCAGGGCGACAGTTGAAACCCCGGAAGTGGCGGGTCATGACGATCTTATCGATGTGGATTTCGAAGTGGAGGAGCAGTCCTCCGGTAGCATTGGCGCCAGCTTTGGCTTTGCCCAGGATGCCGGCCTGATTCTCGGCCTGAACCTGCAACAGGACAATTTTATGGGGACCGGTAAGCGGATCGGCATTGGCCTTAATTCATCCCAGTACCAGAATGTTTATAATTTCAGCTATACCAACCCCTACTACACCGAGGACGGGGTGAGTCGTGGTTTCAATATATTCTATCGCTCCACCGACCTTGATGAAGTCAACATAGCGAGCTATAGCACAAATACCCTCGGCGGGGCCATCAACTTCGGTTACCCGATCAAGGAAACCGAAAGGCTGGGTTTCAGCTTTGGAGTGTCCAACACGGACATTACCACCGGGCGCTTCGCGGTGCAGGAAATCCAGGCCAGTCCCCGCCTGGAGAGAGGTGTGGACGACTGGTTCCAAAGTACCTTTGACCCAAACACGGGCACTTACTCTGCAGTGGAGAAATTATTGTCTCTGGATGTATTGCCCCCTGATTATCTTGTCAAGCCCGACGAGCCCGGTTTCCTGGATGAGAACGGGAACGAGTTCCTGAACTGGACCATTACCAGTAGCTGGTCCCAGTCCACCCTGAACCGCGGTCGCATGGCGACCCGGGGCGCGTCCCAATCGGTGGCACTGGAAGTCTCCCTGCCGGGGGCGTCCGATCTGGAGTTCTTCAAACTCACCTACCGTGGAGAAGTTTACTACCCCGTCCCGCTCCTGCCGACCTGGACTCTGCGCCTGCGCACCGAGCTGGGCTACGGTGACGGTTACGGCGACACGACGGAGTTGCCGTTTTACGAACACTATTTCGGCGGTGGCTTCGGTTCGGTGCGCGGTTACCAGAGTAATACCCTGGGCCCGCGCAGTACCCCCGCTCAGCAGTACGTGGTGGATGCCCCGGTCACCGAGATCGACGAGAACGGTAACCCGCTTGAAAAAGGCGGCCCCAATGGGGATGAATTTGGTTATGTCGCCGCCACGAATCCAGACACGGATCAGACCAAGCTGGTAGATAATCGGGTCAGTAACTCTGATCCCTTCGGCGGCAACATGTTGGTGGAAGGTAGTGCCGAATTACTGTTCCCGCTACCCTTTATCAAGGATCACAGCAAATTGCGCTCGGCGTTCTTTTTGGATGCGGGTAACGTGTTTGATACCAATTGCAGGTCCACCCAATTAAATTGCTTCGATGTGGACCTGAATGAATTGCGCTACTCGGTCGGCGTGGGCGTGACCTGGATCACCGGCTTTGGCCCAATGACTTTCAGTCTTGCCAAGCCACTCAATTCTGGTGATTTTGATCAGGAAGAGGTGTTCCAGTTCACCCTTGGCCGGGGTTTTTGATTTTATTTTTTGTTTTATTTTTTTGTCTTATTTTTTGTGAAATGTTGGAGAAAACTGTGTCTAGATTACTTAAAGTTGCCATTACTGTACTCGTTCTGTCATTGCCGGCCCTGGCTTGGGCCCAGGGCAAGATCGCCGTGGTCGATCTGCAGGAGGCTATCCTGCAAACAGACCTCGCCCAGAAACGACTGGAGGAGATCAGGAACCAGGATGACTACAAGGCCGACAAGGCCGAGTTCGACAGGCTAAAAGGTGAGTTTGATGAAATCGTCAAGAAATTCCAGAAAGACGCCGCGGTAATGAGCCAGGAGCAGCAGGTAGCCGCTCGCAAAAAATTGGCCAGTAAGCAGGCGGATCTTGAGCACGTAACCGGCAAGTTGCAAAAAGCGGAGCAGTCCGCCGGCCAGGAATTGCTGCAGGAGATGGCCCCGAAAGTGCAGGAAGTATTGCGTGAACTGATCTCTACTGAAGGGATTGGCTTGCTGCTGCAGCGCAGCTCGGTGATTCACGCAGACGCGGGTTACAGCCTTACCGCCAAGGTGACAGACAAGCTTAACCAGTTGCCGGCGGAGTAATGTTGCCGTGTATCGCCTGGGGGAACTGGCAGATCGACTGGATCTGAAGTTTTCCGGTGATGCACACCGTGAAATTGCCAGTTTAGCCACTCTGTTGGCGGCCGGACCAGCGGATCTGGCCTTCATGGCCGGAGAGAAGTACCTGTCGCAGCTCGCCCGGACCCGGGCAGCTGCAGTTATCCTGGCTCCCGAATTTGTCGACCAGTGCCCGGTTGATTGTTTAATCTCAGCTTCCCCCTACCTGGATTTCGCCCGGGTTTCCCAACTGTTTGATTGCTCGCCACAGCCGCTACCCGGTGTGCACAGCTCTGCAGTTGTTGCAGTGGATGCGCAGGTGCACGCCACAGCCTCGGTGGGTCCCAATGCGGTGATAGAGGCGGGGGCGGCAGTGGCGGCCGGTGCTGTGGTCGGTGCTAATGTATACTTGGGGCATAACAGCTGCCTGGGTACAGCGACCCGGGTTTTCCCCGGCGCCGTGATTTACCATGACGTCCATGTGGGTGAAAACTGTGTTATTCACAGCCAGGCAGTGCTGGGCGCAGACGGTTTTGGATTCGCCCCGGGGCCGTCAGGCTGGGAGAAAATATGCCAACTCGGCGGTGTGCGTATAGGCGATAGAGTAGAGATCGGCGCCTGTACCACAGTTGATCGTGGTGCCCTGGATCACACGGTGATAGAGGACGGCGTCATCATCGATAACCAGGTACAAATTGCCCACAACTGCCGCATCGGCAAAAATACCGCGATCGCAGGTTGCACAGGTCTGGCCGGAAGCACGATTATAGGAGCCAACTGCACCCTGGCCGGAGGCGTGGGTATCGTCGGCCATGTGGAAATATGTGATAACGTGCATGTGACAGGGATGACCCTGGTAACCAAGTCCATCTCGCAACCGGGTTCTTATTCGTCCGGTACCCCCATGGCGAGCACCGGGGACTGGAAACGCAGCGCTGTGCGTTTTTCTCAGCTGGAATCCATCCAACAACGGCTCGCTGCCCTCGAAAAGCAGCGTTAGTAAAAGAACAGGGGGCAGCCCATCCAATGATGGATATCAATGAGATTCGCAAGTACTTACCGCATCGCTATCCCTTTCTTCTGGTGGACCGGGTGGTCGAGCTGAGTTCTGGTGAATCCATCGTGGCGTACAAGAACCTCAGCGTCAACGAACCCTACTTTAACGGGCATTTCCCTGACAACCCGATCTTTCCGGGTGTGCTAATGGTGGAGGCGATGGCCCAGGCGGCGGCTATTCTCGGCTTCTACTCTCAGGGCAAAACCGTGGCCGATGGCTCCATGTACTTATTCGCGGGTGCGGACAAGCTGCGTTTCAAGCGCCCCTGTGTGCCGGGAGACCGGGTTATGCTACGTGCGTCCATTGTCTCGGAGCGGCGCGGCGTCTGGAAGTTCGATGTCAGTTCCGATGTGGAGGGTGAACTGGCCGCCTCTGCCACCATCCTCTGCGTCGACCGCTAGTGTGATTCACAGCCAGGCCATTGTCGATCCCGCCGCCCGGGTGGCTGATGATGTCACGGTGGGCCCGTGGACCATGATTGGCCCGGATGTGGAAATTGGCCCCGGCTGTATCATCGAGCCCCATGTGGTGATCAAGGGTCCTACCCGTATCGGGGCGGGGAACCGCATCTATCAGTTTTCATCTATCGGCGAGGCAACCCCTGATCTCAAGTACCAGAATGAGCCGACACGGCTGGTCATCGGCGACAATAATGTGATCCGGGAAAATGTCACCATTCATCGGGGTACGGTACAGGGTCGCTCCGAGACCACCATCGGCAATGACAACCTGATCATGGCCTATGTACACATCGCCCATGACTGTGTCATCGGCAACCACGCCGTCCTGGTCAATAATTGCGCCCTGGCCGGCCATGTCAGGGTGGCGGACTGGGCTATTCTCGGTGGCTTCACCAAGGTTCACCAGTTCTGTCAAATAGGCGCCCACAGCTTCACCGGCATGGGCAGCGCTATCGGCAAGGACGTACCGGCCTATATCACGGTCAGTGGTTCCCCCGCCCAGGCCAAGACGATTAATCTGGAAGGCCTGCGTCGTCGGGGCTTTTCCTCGGATGCTATCCGTCAGTTGCGGCGGGCCTTCAAGGTACTGTATCGCCAGAATCTGACCCTGGATATCGCCCTGCAGCGTCTGGAGACCATGTTTCACAATACGCCTGAAGTCGTGGTGCTTATAGACTCCATAAGGGCATCAGAACGCGGCATAGTCCGCTGAACGCGCCTCAGCCGGCACGATACCGCGTTGAAAATGCCCGAAAAATGCTCATGTACTATCGTGTACACTCCGCTTTTTCGGGCATTTTCGCCTTGTCTCGCACTCGCCTGAGGCACGTTCAGATAAATTTTGGCAACAGATAATGTCTCGTTGTTTACGCATAGGGGTAGTGGCCGGGGAGGCTTCGGGGGATATTCTCGGTTCGCGTGTGCTGGCCGCCCTCAAGGCCCGCTATGATGAGGTCATTGTCGAGGGCATCGGTGGGCCATTGATGCAGGCCCAGGGCCTGGACGGTATGTTTCCCATGGAGCGCCTGTCGGTGATGGGCATTGTGGAACCGCTCAGGCGCCTGCCCGAGCTGCTGCGTATACGCGCGGCGGTGTTTCGCCACTTCCGGGACAATCCCCCGGATCTGTTTCTGGGCATAGACTCCCCTGATTTTAATTTACACCTGGAGAAAAAGTTACGACGCGCCGGAGTGACCACCGCCCACCTGGTGAGCCCCTCGGTCTGGGCCTGGCGCAGGGGGCGTATCAGAAAGATCAAGCGCTCCGTGGATTTGATGTTGTGTCTGTTCCCCTTTGAAACCACCATTTACCAGCAGCATGGCATCCCCGTGAGCTTCGTCGGCCACCCCATGGCAGCAGAGATTGCGCAACGGGTGGATAAGATCGCGGCGCGGGCCGAACTGGACCTGGCACCTGAAGGCAGGCTGCTCGCGCTGTTACCGGGCAGTCGCGGCAGCGAGGTGAGGCTGCTGGCGCCGCTGTTTTTGCAGGCGGCCGATATTCTATGGCAGCGCGACCGGCAACTGTCTTTTGTGATCCCCGCAGCCAATGAGTTGCGCCGCAGCGAACTGATGCAACTGCTGGAGGAGTATCCGCGGCTGCCGGTCACGCTGTTGTCCGGGCAATCGAGGCAGGTGATGGCGGCGGCGGACGCGATACTGCTGGCCTCGGGTACGGCAACCCTGGAGGCCGCGCTACTGAAACGCCCCATGGTGGTAGCCTATCGCATGGGGGCCCTGTCCTGGTTCCTGATGTCGAGAATGCTTAAAACCGAGTACGTGGCCCTGCCTAATGTGCTGGCTGATAAGGCACTGGTACCGGAGCTGCTGCAGGGCGCGGCTACGCCCGCGGCCATGGTATCCGCCCTGCAGCCCCTGCTGGGGTCGGGTGTGGCAGCGGACCGGCAACTGCAGGCGTTTGAGACCATTCACCGGCATCTGCAGCGGGATTTCAGTGTGCAGTCCGCGGACGCCCTGATGCATCTGGTGGCCTCCAGCAAGGGGACGGGCGTGGGGAGTGGCAATGAAAGACCTGTTTGAAGTGGATTATACCGGCCCCAACCTGGCCGGCGTAGACGAGGTGGGGCGCGGGCCGCTGGCGGGTGACGTGGTGGCCGCGGCGGTTATCCTGGACCCGGCGCGGCCTATCAGTGGCCTGCGCGACTCCAAGAAATTGTCCGCGCACCGGCGCGAGGAACTGGCGCAGTTGATCAGGGGGCGGGCGCTGGCCTGGTCCGTGGCCAGGGCCACAGTCGCCGAGATTGATGAAATCAACATACTGCAGGCCTCCCTGTTGGCTATGCACAGGGCGGTACAGGCGCTGGATCCCCAACCGGCTTATGTGCTGGTCGATGGCAATCGCCTGCCCCGCTGGGACTATGCCTCGGAGCCTGTGGTGAAAGGCGATGACCGGGTGCCGGCGATTGCCGCGGCGTCCATTCTGGCCAAGGTGCAACGCGACGCCGAGCTTATTGCACTGGAAAAACAGTACCCGGGTTACGGCTTCGCCGCTCACAAGGGCTATCCCACCGCTGTTCACTTGCAGGCATTGCAGACGCTGGGAGTGACACCGGTGCACCGCCGCAGCTTCGCGCCGGTAAAAAAATTGCTGCTCGAGGGGTAGCCCCAATATAGCACTAGTTGGCGTAATCTGACGGCCTCAAAGCCTGTCCAACGCACAATCGCCGCTCGACCATGCAACCAGCATGGCGCTTCGCGACGATTGCACCCTGGACAGGCTTTGCGAATCGCCATCTTCACGCCAACTGGTGCAATATTGGGGCTCGCGCCGGTACAACATTGGCAGCAAGCGGCGTAGAATTGCGGCATGCCTGATTTTGTCCATCTCCGCCTCCATACTGAATACTCTCTTGTCGACGGCCTGGTCCGGGTCAAGCCCCTGGTTAACCGTGTCGCGGAACTCGGCATGCCCGCCGTGGCCGTCACCGATGTGTGTAATTTCTACGGGCTGATCAAGGTCTATAAGGCCGCCTGCGGCGCGGGTGTGCAGCCCATTTTCGGTGTGGACCTGACGGTGATGGACGCGGATGACCCGGAGCGAGCCTGGCCGGTCTGCTTGCTGGCCATGAACCAGGAGGGTTACCACAACCTGACGCTTTTGATCTCCAGGTCCTATACCGAGGGCCAACACCTGGGCGTTCCCTATGTGCACAAGTCCTGGCTGGCCGACTGTGCTGCCGGGATTATCGCACTGTCCGCCGGCGCTGCCGGTGAAGTGGGCCAGGCACTGCTGGGGGGCAAAGCGGATGTGGCGCTGCAGCGGGCCCGATTCTGGATGGATCTCTACCCCGGGCGCTTTTACCTGGAGCTGCACCGCACCGGCAGGGAGGGAGACGAGGCCCATGTGCACGCGGCGGTAGCCCTGGCGGATGAATTGCAGTGCCCGGTGGTGGCCACCAACGATGTGAGATTCCTGGACTCATCCGAGTTTGAGGCGCATGAAGCCCGCGTGTGTATTCGCGAGGGTCGCAGCCTGGATGACCCGCGCCGGGCCCACCTGTTTACGGATGAGCAGTACCTGCGCTCACCCGGGGAGATGGCCGAATTATTTGTCGACATTCCCGAGGCGCTGGCCAATACGGTAGAAATAGCCCGCCGCTGCAATGTGGTATTGGAGTTGGGCAAGCCCTACCTGCCGGACTTTCCGGTGCCCCAAGGCCTGACCATGGACGAGTTTTTCAGGCAGCTGTCTCATCGGGGCCTGGACAAACGCCTTGAAGAACTGTTCGACGCCACAGGGTCGGACTTTGCACAAATCCGACAGACCTATCGCGAGCGTCTGGATTTTGAGCTGGATACCATTATCCAGATGGGGTTTCCCGGTTACTTCCTGATTGTGATGGATTTTATCCACTGGGCCAAGCAGCACGATATCCCGGTGGGGCCGGGGCGGGGTTCCGGCGCCGGTTCCCTGGTGGCCTATGTGCTGGAAATCACCGACCTCGATCCCCTTGAGTACGACCTGCTGTTCGAGCGCTTCCTCAACCCGGAGCGGGTGTCCATGCCCGACTTCGATGTGGACTTCTGCATGGAGAAGCGCGATCGGGTGATCGACTATGTGGCGGACACCTATGGCCGCGAGGCGGTGTCACAGATTATTACCTTCGGCACCATGGCGGCCAAGGCGGTGGTGCGGGATGTGGCCCGGGCCCAGGGCAAGTCCTATGGTCTGGCGGACAAGTTGTCCAAGATGATCCCCTTCGAAGTGGGTATGACCCTGGCCAAGGCCCTGGAGCAGGAAGAGCCCCTGCGAGATTTCCTGCGGGACGATGCCCAGGCGCAGGAAATCTGGGACATGGCGCTGCAGTTGGAAGGGATTACCCGCAACGTGGGCAAGCATGCCGGCGGCGTGGTTATCGCGCCGTCAAAGCTGACTGATTTCGCGCCGTTGTTTTGCGATGAAACCGGCGGCGGGTTGGTTACCCAGTACGACAAGGGGGATGTGGAGGACGCCGGCCTGGTCAAGTTCGATTTCCTGGGACTGCGCACCCTGACCATCATTGACTGGGCGGTGAAGACGATCAACGCCGTGCGCGAGGCGCAGGGCGAACTGCCGCTGGATATCACGCAGATTCCGCTGGACGACCCGGCCACATTTGAGCTGTTGCAGTCGGCAGAAACCACGGCGGTGTTCCAGCTGGAATCCCGTGGCATGAAGGATTTGATCAAGCGTCTGCGGCCGGACTGTTTCGAGGACATCATCGCCCTGGTGGCACTGTTCCGCCCGGGCCCGCTACAGTCGGGGATGGTGGATAACTTTATCAATCGCAAGCACGGTCGGGAAGAGGTGTCTTACCCCGACGCCCGGTACCAGCACGAGTGTTTAAAACCCATACTGGAGCCCACCTACGGCATTATCCTGTACCAGGAACAGGTGATGCAGATCGCCCAGGAACTGGCGGGCTACACCCTCGGTGGCGCCGACATGTTGCGCCGCGCCATGGGCAAGAAGAAACCCGAGGAGATGGCCAAACAACGGGAGGTGTTCGAAGACGGGGCCAGGGGCAGGGGTGTTGACGGCACACTCGCCATAAAGATCTTCGACCTGGTGGAGAAGTTTGCCGGCTACGGTTTCAACAAATCGCACTCGGCCGCCTATGCCCTGGTGTCCTACCAGACGGCGTGGCTGAAGACCCACTACAGCGCGCCGTTTATGGCGGCGGTGATGAGCTCGGAACTACAGAACACCGACAAAATCGTGGTGTTGGTGGAGGAGTGCCGGGCCATGAAGCTGAGCCTGAAGCTGCCCGATGTGAACGAGGGGCAGTACATGTTCACGGTTAACCCGGGCGGTGAAATTATCTACGGACTGGGCGCCATCAAAGGTCTGGGTGAAGGGCCTATTGAAAATATCCTGGCGACCCGGGATGCCGATAAGCCATTTCTGGACTTGTTCGATTTTTGTGCCCGCACTGACCCGCGCAAGGTCAACCGCCGTGCCATCGATGCCCTGATACGCTCCGGCGCTTTCGATTCCCTGGGAGAAGATCGCTGGGTGTTGATGGCCAGTCTGGAAGATGCCCTGAAGGCGGCGGAGCAAAGCGCCAGCAACCGCGACAGCGGCATCGAAGACCTGTTCGGGGAGATTGTGCCCAGTCAGGCGAACGGTCATGGGGATGTCTACGCACCGTTTCGAGGGGTGCGGCCCTGGACCGGCAAGGAGCGCCTCGGGGGTGAGAAGGATACGCTTGGCCTGTATGTGACGGGTCACCCCATAGACGAGTACGAGGCGGAGGTGCGCAAGTTTGCGCCGACTAAAATAGCCGACCTGCGTGCAGACAAGCAGGGCAGCCAGGTGCTGGCCGGACTGATTGTCGCCACCCGCACCATGAAGACCAAGCGCGGCGACACCATGGCGATTTTGCAGCTGGATGATCGCAGCGCCCGCATCGAGGTCACTGTCTATGCGGACACCTACAACGCGCACCGGGAATTGCTCGGTAAAGACCAGATCGTGATCGTGGAGGGCACGGTCGCCCACGACGACTATGCCGGCGGCCTGGCGATGCGCGCCAAGGGTGTGCGCAGCCTGTTACAGGCGCGGCAGAACTACGCCTCGGAGCTGACCATCGAAATCAGTCACGACATGCTCGACGACAAGGTGACCGAGCAGCTGGAGAAAACCCTGGCCGGTGCCGGCGGGGGCAGCTGTCCGGTGGCACTTATTTACAACCAGGCGCGTAACAGGGCCCGGATCAGGCTGGGAGAGCGTTGGCAGGTGGTGCCCAGCGACGAGCTGCTGCAGGAGTTGCGCGATTTTGTCGGTAACGAGCAGGTCCAGTTGCAGTATCACTGACGCAGGAGATAGTGAGTATGTTGCTTAAAGACAAGGTGGTGATTGTGTCGGGTATCGGCCCCGGCCTGGGGCAGGAGCTCTCCACTCTCGCCGCGAAAGAGGGTGCCAGGGCGGTGGTGCTGGCCGCACGCACGCCGCAGAAACTGGATGTCGCGGAACAGGAAATTCTCGATCTGGACCTGGGTACGGCGGTGCTGAAAGTACCCACCGACATCGCCGACCGGGACCAGTGCCTGGCCCTGGCGCAGAGCACGGCGGCCGAATTTGGCCGCATCGACGTGTTGTTCAACAGTGCCTACGACCCGGGCAGCTTCGAGCCGGTGGAGCTGGCCAGCATGGAGGGTTGGCGGCGCGCCATGGATGTGAATTTTTTCGGTACCATGCACCTCACCCAGGCCTGCGTCGGGCACATGAAAGACAGTGGCGGCGGATCTATCGTGATGATCGCCACCATGGTAGAGCACAAGCCCCTGGCTACCCAGGGCGGCTACGGGGCTTCCAAGTCCGCCCTGCGCTGTGCCACCAAACACCTGGCCCTGGAGCTGGGGCAATACAATATTCGCGTCAACAGCTGCCATATGGGCTGGATGTGGGGTCCCAACGTGGCGGCTTATTTCGCCTGGCAGGCCAGTGAAACTGGTAAATCCCAGGAGGAGTTAATCGCCGAGGTTACCCGTAATATTCCGCTGGGAGTCATCCCCGATGATGGTGACTGCGCCAGGGCGGCGCTGTTTTTTGCCTCCGATTACGCCAGTGTGGTGACCGGCGCCGCGCTGGACGTTAACGGCGGGGAGTATATGCCGGTTTGAGCCCATTGGGACCAAAAGACACTGAAACCTGAGGAGGTACTTCACTATGTCCAATGAAGACAAAATTGAAGCGGCGGTGTTCCGCCGCCTGCTGGAACACCTGGACAGCCGTAAGGATGTGCAGAATATTGACCTGATGAATTTGTCCGGTTTCTGCCGCAACTGCCTGTCCAAGTGGTATATGGCGGCGGCGGAAGAGGAGGGTGTGGAGGTCGATTACGATCGGGCCCGGGAGCGGGTTTACGGCATGCCTTACGGCGAGTGGAAAGAGAAATACCAGACTGAAGCGACCCCGGAGCAGCTCGCGGCCTTTGAGATAAATAAACCCGGGTAAAACCCTACAAAGGCCCGTAAGGCAGAAATCGGTTGTCGTTAACCTCACGCAGCCACTGCAACAGCGCCTTGTCCAAACGCACACCGCGACTGCGCAGGGTTTTGGCCAGGGCAATCACCGGCGATTTTGGTCCCGCTTCCCATCCCGGCAGGTTTTCCGCGACAGCAAAGAAACGAATCAGGTGTAGCAGGTCTTCCTCAGGCACAGACTCCAAGGCGGCCAGCCAGGTACTGTGATCGATCTGCATCAAACCGGCCAGCACCTGATTTTCATCGCCGCCGATCAGCTGCTCCAGTTGCGACAATTGTTCATCGCGGCTGTAGCCAATGAAGCGGTTCAGGGTGGCGGGCTCTATTTGCAGGTGGTGAGCGGCCGCATCGGCGTCCGGATCCCAGGAACCAAGTGACATTTTCAGCCCTCGCCGTTGTCCATTTTACGCAGATACCTGAACCGGCTGGTGTAGGGTTCAACAGCATCACCGGCGATACGCTGCAGTACCGCTGAGATGGAATCCCAGGGGCTGTTTGGAGCCTCATCACTGCCGGATAGTTGCTTGCCCAGTTCGTTGATACCGCTGCCAATCACAGCGGCGCTCTCGATGGTGGCCTGCACCAGGAACATTTCCGCCATCACCAGATCATTTACGGTCCGACGTACCCGGCCTGGTTGTATTTTGTTTGCCTGCATTGCATTTTCTCCGGGCGTCAATTCTCGAGAGTGAGGCCGTGCTCTTGCGGGTTGTCTCCCAGTGCACATTTGTGGTGCATCGCATCCGGGTTCTGTACCATCGGGGGGCAATATTGGGTCCTAAACCCCATATTCCCCCTCGCTAATGAAATCCCAGCAATTCATGTGCCAAGGCGGTGCAATAATAGGGATTTTTTGTGACAGTGCAATGACAGCCGGCGAAAATTCCGCGTGAATTTTGCCTATTGCTGCGCAGCTTGCATTTTCTCCCATATTGACGATACTCCATGTCCCGCATTTCGCTGATTCAATTAACAGTAAAGGGAGTTTTCTATGCGATTTCGACGCTTGTTTAATCCAGCCATTCTGCTTGTCACTGCGGCGGTGGCCCTGCCCGCACTGGCGGCAGACAAGCCCAATATCATGGTGATCTGGGGTGATGATATCGGTATTACCAATATCAGCGCCTACAGCGACGGAATTATGGGTTACCACACCCCCAATATCGACCGCATTGCCAACGAGGGTGTGCGCTTCACCGACTATTACGGCGACCAGAGTTGTACCGCGGGGCGCTCCAGTTTCATCACTGGGCAGTCACCCCTGCGCACAGGGTTGAGCAAGGTGGGTATGCCCGGCGCGGAATTGGGCCTGCAGGATCGCGACATCACCATCGCCGAGGTGCTCAAGACCCAGGGTTACAACACAGGCCAGTTCGGCAAGAACCACCTGGGTGATAAAGACGAATTCCTGCCCACGCAACACGGGTTTGATGAATTTCTGGGCAACCTGTACCACCTCAACGCCGAGGAAGAACCGGAAGATGTCGATTACCCAAAGGATCCGCGCTTTGCCAAGATGTTTGGCCCACGCGGGGTGATTCACTCCTACGCGGATGGCCGCATCGAGGACACCGGCGCACTGACGCGCAAGCGTATGGAGACAGCCGATGAGGAATTTATCGCCGCCACCAAAAAATTTGTTGCAAAATCGGTGAAGGCGAACAAACCTTTTTTCGTCTGGGTGAATACCACGGGCATGCACTTTCGGACTCACCCGGCCAAGAAGCACCTGGGCAAGTCCGGCCAGGGTTTTTACAATGACATCATGGTCGCCCATGATGAGCTGGTAGGGGAGTTGCTGGACCAGCTGGATGAATTGAAGATCGCCGACAACACCATCGTGTTTTACTCTACCGACAACGGCGTGCATTTCAACACCTGGCCGGACGCCGGTGTCACCCCCTTCCGCAGTGAGAAGAACACCAACTGGGAGGGGGCCTACCGGGTGCCCGCCATGGTCCGTTGGCCCGGCAAGATCAAGCCCGGGCAAATCTCCAACGAGGTGATGTCACACCTGGACTGGATGCCAACCCTGGCGGCTGTCGCCGGTGACGCCAACCTGAAAAAAGAGCTGCTCAAGGGCAAGCGGGTTGGCAGCAAAAACGCCAAACTGCACCTGGATGGATATAACTTTGTGCCCTACCTGACAGGTCAGGTCGACAAGGGGCCGCGCAAAGAGTTCATCTACCACAATGACGAGGGCATGCCGGTTGGTGTGCGCGTCGGTGACTGGAAAATTGTTTTTGCCGAGAATCGCGCCAAAACCATGGCCCTGTGGGCAGAGCCCTTTGTCACCCTGCGCCTGTTCAAGATATTCAACTTGCGGCGCGATCCCTTTGAACGAGCGGACCACAACTCCAACACCTATTGGGACTGGGTGATAGATAAAGTGCCGCAGGGCTATCTGGGTACTGCTGTCACCGCCATGTACCTGCAGACGTTCGCTGAATTTCCTCCCAGCCAGAAACCGGACTCATGGTCTATCGACAAGCTGACCGACCGATATCTCAATGCGGAGTAAGCTGTGGGCTAACAGAAGAAGCGCCCGCTGATACGGGCGTGATCGGTGGGACTAAGGCCAGCCCTCAGTCTTTCTGGGCGGGCTCAGGAACCCAGTAAACCGGGTAATTCGAGCGACTGTAGGGTGAGAGCTTGTAGTTGGATTGCACGAAGGCCACCAGGTCGATCAGCTGGGTGACTGTCATCACATCGTTGTAGCTGATCATCTTCGACGCGCCACTCTCGTCAGCCATGTCGGCAGAGCCGCGACGCGCCACCTTGTGTGACGGGTTGATGACGGAAGTCACCAGTTCGCCGTAGCTTTTGATGCGGGTGGTTTCCCCGCCAAGGGTAACGGATATCGCGGCGGTCGCACCCGTATCCAGCTGCGGGACCTGCTCGTTGACATGGCAGGCATTACATTGGAACTCGATGTAGGCGGCCTTGCCACGCTCCACATCGCCATCCGGCAGCGAGAATCCGATTGAGCCCTTGGGTCCGGTATCACACCCGGCCATGCTTATGGCGCCCAGTATCAGCAGTAAACCTGGAATATAACGCATAACTCTTGTCTCCATTTCGATCCAGAGGAAGCCTGCCCACTACCCGCGACAACACATCGCTGCAAACCCCGATATTGCAAAGTTAACATGAAGAGGGTGGTTAATACTTGATAAGAATCAACTACAATCATGTTATTGGAAGCAGGTAATGGAGCAGTCGGTATGGCCGCAACGATCACAGAATGCGGGTTTCACAGTGGTGGCGAGCGCTGCGCGGGTACCCTTTTCCTGCCGCCAGGCATCGAGCGTCCACCGGTCGTAGTCATGGGGCACGGCCTGGGCGCGCAGCAAGACTTTCGGCTCGCCCCGTTTGCCCAGCGCTTTGTCCAGCGCGGCCTGGCGGTATTTACCTTCGATTACCGACACTGGGGCGGCAGCGCGGGCCAACCGCGACAATTACTTATCCCCCGCAAGCAACTGCAGGATTGACCGACGCGTTGCGAGGCCTGCTGGGCATGAAACCCCTGTACTTTCCGCTGGTGGGTAAGGCCGGGGAGTCGGCGGTAATGAATACGCCCGAGTGCTGGGAAGGCTATCTTGGTCTGGTACCTGAGGGCTCGCCCTGGAAAAACCAGGTGACCGCACGATCGCTGCTGTATTTGCCGATGTATCGCGCCATCAAGGTTGCCCATCAGGTGACATCGCCCACCCTGCTGATGGGAGGCGTGCACGATTCACTGGTGGATATAAAGGATATTCGCGCATTGGCCCGGCGTCTGCCCGGTGCGGACTTGCGCGAGTATGACTGCAACCACTTTGAGCCTTATTACCCGCCGTGGTTTGAAACCTTTGCTACAGAGCAGGCCGACTTTCTGGTGGAAAATTTAGTTACTCCTTAACAATTTCAACGTCTTCCCGGTAACTGTCAATCGCCGGGCAGGCGCAGAACAGGTTGCGATCGCCGTACACGTTGTCCACCCGGTTTACCGGTGGCCAGTACTTGTAGCGACGCAGTGAGTCCACCGGGTAGGCGGCCTGCTCGCGGTCGTAGGCATGTTCCCAGTTGTTGGCTGCAACGTCTGCCAGGGTGTGGGGTGCATTGGTCAACGGGTTGTCCGTGGCGTCCAGCACGCCGTCCTGCACCGCGCGAATCTCTTCACGGATAGCGATGAAGGCATCACAGAAGCGGTCCAGCTCCGCCAGGGACTCTGACTCGGTGGGCTCTACCATCAGCGTACCGGGCACGGGGAAAGACATGGTGGGCGCGTGGAAGCCATAATCGATCAGGCGCTTGGCGATATCCTCTTCAGAGATACCGGTGCGTTCCTTCAGCGGGCGAATGTCCAGAATGCACTCGTGGGCCACATTGCCGCTGGTGCCGGTATAGAGTATGGGGTAGTGGTCCTTGAGGCGGTGCGCGATGTAGTTGGCATTCAGGATGGCTACTTTGGTCGCCTGTGCCAGGCCGGTACCGCCCATCAGGGCGATAAAGGCCCAGGAGATGGGCGCGATGGAGGCGCTGCCATAGGGTGCGGAGGATATCGCGTCGTTACTTTCGTCCAGCCCGGGTACCGGTGACACAGGGTTACTGGGCAGGAAGGGCTGCAGGTGCGCGCCGACGCCGATGGGGCCCATGCCCGGGCCGCCGCCACCGTGGGGGATACAAAAAGTTTTGTGCAAGTTGAGGTGGGATACGTCGGCGCCGAACTTTCCGGGGGCAGCGATGCCCACCATGGCGTTGAGGTTGGCGCCGTCCAAGTAGACCTGGCCGCCGTGCTGGTGCACCACCTCACACAACTCGATAATGGATTCCTCGAATACCCCGTGAGTTGAAGGGTAGGTGACCATGAGGCAGGCCAGATCCTGGGTGTGGCGCTCGGCCTTGCCGCGCAGATCCGCCATGTCCACGTTGCCGCGCTCGTCGCATTCCACGATCACGATTTTCATGCCCGCCAGGGCCGCGCTGGCGGGATTGGTGCCGTGGGCGGAGGAGGGGATCAGGCACACGTTGCGCTGTTCATCGCCGCGGCTTTCATGATAGCGGCGGATGGCCAACAGGCCGGCGTACTCGCCCTGGGAGCCGGCATTGGGCTGCATGGAGATGGCATCGTAGCCGGTGCACTCCAGTAACATGTGATCCAGCTCCGCCAGCATCGCCTGGTAACCGGCGGTCTGTCCTACCGGTGCGAAGGGGTGCAGCCCGGCGAATTCCGGCCAGCTGATCGCCAGCATCTCGGTGGTGGCGTTGAGCTTCATGGTGCAGCTGCCCAGGGGGATCATGGCCCGGTTCAGGGCGATGTCCTTGTCTTCCAGGTAGCGCATATAGCGCAGCATTTCGGTTTCGCTGTGGTAGTCGTTAAACAGGGGGTGCTGCAGGTAGTCGACAGGGCGCAGCAGGCTGTCGGGGATGCCGCCGTTTTCGCTGACCCGGGTATCCACGTCCGCCGCGTCGGGCCCGTTGCTGTCCCCGCTGAATACCGCCCACAGGGCCTCTATGTCTTTCGCTGAGGTGGTTTCGTCCAGGGAGATGCCCAGGCAGTCATCGCCGATGATCCGCAGGTTCATACCCCGGGCCAGTGCGCGCTGGATAATAGCCCGCTGTTGGTCGCCCACGGTGAAAGTGAGTGTGTCGAAAAAGCTGTCGTTCTCCGCCTTGAAACCGGCATCCCGCAGGCCACTGGCCAGGATGCAGGTCAGGCGCTGGATGCGGGTGGCGATGCGGCGCAGTCCGTCGGGGCCGTGATACATGGCATAAAAGGCGGCCATAATGGCCAGCAGGGCCTGGGCGGTGCAAATGTTGCTGGTGGCCTTCTCCCGACGGATGTGCTGCTCCCGGGTTTGCATGGCCATACGCAGTGCCTGGTTGCCGCGGCGGTCGATTGACACGCCGATAATGCGGCCGGGTGTGGAGCGCTTGTAGGCGTCGCGGGTAGCGAAGTAGGCGGCGTGGGGACCGCCAAAACCCATGGGCACGCCAAAACGCTGGGTATTGCCCACCACCACGTCGGCGCCCAGGGAGCCGGGGGACTTCACCAGCAACAATGCCATGATGTCGGCGGCCACACAGACCAGGGTTTTCGCCTCATGTGCTGTTTCGATCAACGGCGAGATATCTTCCAGGTGGCCGTAGGTGCCGGGGTATTGCAGCAACAAGCCGAAAGCCTCGATGCTGCCCACCAGCTCCTCGGGCTTGCCCACCACCACTGCTATATCCAGTACTTCGGCGCGGGTTTTCACCACGGCGATGCTCTGTGGGTGGCAGTCGTCGGCCACCAGAAAGACATTACTGCGGTTTTTCTTGTTCACCCTATGCAGCAGGGTCATGGCCTCGGCCGCGGCGGTGCCTTCATCCAGCATGGAGGCGTTGGCCAGTTCCATACCGGTGAGATCCAGGGTCATTTGCTGGAATGTCAGCAGCGCTTCCAGGCGGCCCTGGGAGATTTCCGGCTGGTAGGGGGTATAGGCTGTGTACCAGCCCGGGTTTTCCAGTACGTTGCGCTGGATGACGGCGGGCGTGTAGGTATCGTGGTAACCGGTGCCGATGTAGGACTTATTGATCACATTCCGTTGGGCCAGTTGGCGCAAGTGGGCGATCACCGACTGTTCCGTCTGCGCGTCCGGCAAATCCATGGGCTGATCCCGGCGAATGGCAGCCGGCACCGTGTCATCTATTAAAGCGTCCAGGTCCTCGTAGCCCATGGCCTGGGCCATCTCTGTTTGCTGTTTGGCGGTGGGTCCAATATGGCGTTGGATAAAGTCCGAATGGTTTTCCAGGTCAAACAGGGACGGGCGGCTCATAGATGCTCCGGCGATTGCCAAAAAGATGGGTTCAATGGGTCCAAATCGAGGGCGCGATATTAGCAGTAGTGGCCCCCCGCGGGCAATCTATCGTACGCTTTTTGATCAATGTGGTTGTCACTTCGGAGCTTGCCTTTTAGCGGAAGTAGCGGTATCACTGACGACCTTTTCTACAAGCGAGGAAAGACGCAGTGTTGGATATTGTATCGCCAGAATCGGTGGGGCTGGACAGTGGGCAACTCGCCCGGGTGGGAGAACACCTGGGCAAGCGTTATGTACAGCCTGGTAAGATCCCCGGCAGTATTGCGCTGGTGGCCCGGCGCGGCCAGGTCTGTTACCTGGACGTGCAGGGCCAGCGGGATGTGGAGCGCGGTACACCCATGACCGCCGATTCAATATTGCGTATCTACTCCATGACCAAGCCGCTGACCTCACTGGCTCTGATGACCCTGTTCGAGCGCGGTTTGTTTTCGCTGGATGACCGGGTGGATCGCTTTATTCCCGCCTGGAAGGGGTTGCGGGTGCGCAAAGGGGGCTCGTATCCCATGTTCGACACGACTGCCTGCCAGCGGCCCATGACCATTCGCGACCTGTTGATGCACACTGCCGGACTGACCTACGATTTTATGCACGCCTCCAATGTGGACGCCGCCTACCGCGAGTTGCGCCTGGGCTGGCCGCGGGAGGATTACACCCTGCAGGACATGATAGACCAGCTGGCGCAGCTGCCACTGGAGTTCTCCCCGGGGGAGCGCTGGAACTATTCGGTGGCCACCGATGTGCTGGGTTACCTGATCGAGGTGATCAGCGGCCAGAGCCTGCCGGACTATATGCGTTCGGTCATTTTTGAGCCGCTGGCTATGGTGGACACCAGTTTCGAGATCAGTGCCGACAAGGTGTCCCGTTTCGCCTCCTGCTACGAGCGCAACCTGCAAAAACAGATGGTGCTCAATGACGACGGCCAGGACAGCCAGTTTGCCAGTCGCAGCTTCTATTCCGGCGGTGGCGGGCTGATTTGTACCGTGGCGGACTACTACCGATTTTGCCAGATGTTGCTCAATGGCGGCAGTCTGGATGGCCAGCGGATTATCGGGTCGCGCACCCTGGACTTTATGACCCGCAATCACCTGCCCGGCGGTGTGGATATGGCGCAATTCGCCACGGGCAGTTTCAGCGAAACCGTGTACGAGGGGGTGGGCTTCGGCCTGGGCTTTGCCAATAAGATGGATGCCGTCAGCAATGGCTATCCGGGCTCGAAGGGCAGTTTTTTCTGGGGCGGACTGGCCAGCACCCTGTTCTGGGTGGACCCGGCGGAGGACCTGGTGGTGATATTTATGACCCAGCTGATTCCCTCCAGCACCTTCAATTTCAGGGGGCAGTTGGAGAACATCATCTACGGTGCCCTGCTGTAGGCTGCGCATACCACAACTGAGAATAATTCCCATTACCTATTGCAAATAAGAATGATTGCTATTAGTATTTTCCCCTGATGAAGGCGCGTGCCGCCGCACTAATGGCGTCGCACGACAAAATACACCCCGGGGGAATGATGAAACGGCCAATTCTGGCAGCGATGCTAGCCGCTATCGCAAGTGGCGGCACCTTTGCCAATAGCCCCGGCGCTAGCAATAGCAACAGTAATAGCAACAGTAATAGCAACAGCCACGCCATCGAGGAAATCACCATCGTTGGCAGCCGCGAGGATGCGCGGGTGCTGCCCGGTTCCGGCTCGGTGATCGATAACCAGCAGATGCAGGTCGAGGCCGCCGACGATATCAACCAGCTGCTCAAGACCGTACCCGGTATGTATATACAGGAAGAGGATGGTTACGGCCTGCGGCCCAATATTGGCATCCGCGGCGCCACCTCGGAGCGGGCCTCCAAGGTCACGCTAATGGAAGACGGTGTATTGATCGCGCCGGCGCCATACTCCAACCCGGCGGCCTATTACTTCCCCACTACCCTGCGCATGCACGCTATAGAGATATTAAAGGGCGCCCCCCTGTTGCGCTATGGCCCGCAGACCACCGGTGGTGTGATCAATATGGTCTCCACGCCGATTCCCGCACAGAACGGCGGGGCGCTGAATTTCTCCTACGGCGAGAACGGTGAGATGGACCTGCTGGCCAACTACGGTGGCCGCAGCGGCGATTTCGGCTTTTTGGTGGAAACCGCCCAGCGCCAGAGTGATGGTTTCAAGGATATAGATCGCACCGGCCGCGACACTGGCTTTGATATAAACGACTACCTGATGAAACTGAGCTGGGAGGGCGAGCGCCAGAGTGTGCTGCTCAAGGCCCAGTACTCACAGGAAAACTCGAATGAAACCTATCTTGGCCTGACCGATGCGGATTTCGACCGGGATGGCGAGCGTCGTTATGGGCTGTCTGCACCCGACGAGATGGACAACGACCACCACGGCTACAACCTGGTGTATCGCCTGGCCCTCACCGATGCGGTGAAAATGACCGCAACCGGTTACTACAATGAGTTTTCCCGGGACTGGTTCAAACTCAGCGGCGGCAGTGCGTTCATCGATGCGGCCAATGCCGGTGACACCTTTGCCCAGGGTGTGCTGGACGGTACGCAGGACATTGAGGGACTACAGTACAAACACAATAACCGTGACTATGAATCCAAGGGTATTGACCTGAATTTCGATGTCGGTCTGGGTGCGCATCAACTGGCTCTGGGCGGGCGCCTACATCGGGACGAGATGGACCGCTTCCAGCCGGTTGAGCTCTACGACCAGATCGATGGGGAATTGATTTTTGTGGGTACCAAAAGGCCCGGCGGCAGTAATAATCGCAAGGAAAAGGCCGATGCCCTGAGCTTCTGGGCGGTGGACAGCTGGCAGATGACCGAGGCGCTTAACCTCAATCTCGCCCTGCGCTATGAGGATGTTGATTCCCAGCGCAAGGAGTACGTCGACCCGGATCGCAATGAGTTGGGCAGTCGCCGTGACAACGACAACAATGAATGGTTGCCCGGCGCCTCTTTCACCTACGACATCAGCGATAACTGGCAGGCCCTGGCCGGCGTGCACAAAGGTTTTTCACCCCTGGGTGGTGGCGCCGCGGAGAACGAGGACCCTGAAACCAGCACCAACTGGGAGGCCGGTTTGCGCTACAGCGGCAGCTGGTTTGTGGAGGCCATAGCCTTTTACAGCGATTTTGACAACAAGACCGAGCACTGCTCCAACGCCAGCCCCTGCAGCAATGGCGAGACCTCCGGTTCTTTCAATACCGGTGAGGCGGAAATTTACGGCCTGGAGTTTCAGGCCGGCACCAGCCTGGAGGTAGGCAGCTTTGTTGTGCCCCTGGACCTGATGTACACCTATACCGACGCCACGGTCAGCGAGGATAATGTGGAGGAGGGCTTCGAGAACGGCGATTTGCTGGCGGCCATCCCCGAGAATACCTTCAGCCTGCGCCTGGGCCTGGAAGCGGCCAACGGCTGGAGCAACTACGCGGTGGCCAAATACACCGATGAGATGTGCATAAATATAGGCTGTAATAACGCCGGTTCGAAATATGACCGCAGCGAGGACCTGTTTGTCGTGGATTACATCAGCCGCTACGCCTTCACCGAGCGTGCGGTGGCCTTCCTCAAGGTCGAGAACGTGTTCGATGAGCAGGCCATCGTCTCGCGCCAGCCCGATGGCGCGCGTCCCAACAAACCGCGCACCGCTTCTGTGGGTGTTGAGTGGTCGTTTTAATAGCTGATACCGGTGACGTAATAAACCTGCTCCCCCGAGGGGCTGCGCACCAGCACCTCATCATCGCGCCCCTTGCCCAGCAACGAGCGCGCCATCGGTGAGTCCATACTCAGCTTGCCCGCAGCCAGGTCGAACTCATCCGGCCCCACAATGCGCCAGCGCTGCTCCTCACCTGCCTCATCTTCCAGCGTCACCCAGGCCCCGAAGAAAATCTTGTCGGTGTTGTCGGGAGGGCGCTGCACCACCTCGAGTTCGTCCAGCCGCTTGTTAAGAAAACGCACCCGGGAATCGATCTCGCGCAGGCGGCGCTTACCATAGATGTAGTCACCGTTCTCCGAGCGGTCGCCATTCTTGGCCGCCTCGTGCACCGCGTTGGTCACCACCGGGCGCTCCACTTTCCACAGCTGATGCAATTCCTCCCGCAGGGTCTGTTCGCCCTCGGGGGTGATGTAAGTGGAGCCGCGTCGGCGCGGTGGTCGGTATCTGCCCATGGGGCCTATTGTAACGGCGAACCGGCAGAATCCAAGGTGTCACTGGACTAGTTTGGTTGCTGCTGTTAGAAATGCCCCACAGATTATGTATTAGAGGACTGACAGTATGGCGTACTTGTTTGGTTACCCGCAGGTCGGGGTGATCGTAAGGGCCTGCGCACTGACCCTGGTCGCGACACTATCCCCCGCATCTCTGGCCGGCGACTGCCTGCAGTTCAGCGGTGAATTACAGCAGGGTGGCTTCATCTGGGGCCGGGTACCCCAGGGTAGCGTGGTAACCCTGGACGGCAGGTCGCTGGATGTACTGCCCGATGGCACCACCTTTGCCGGCTTTGGGCGCGACGCCCCCGCCACAGCGCAGCTGGTTGTAGAGGGTCCGGGTGCCTGCAGCGAGACCCTGCAGGTAGCGCCCCGTGAATACAACATCCAGCGGGTTGAAGGTGTGCCCGCGGCCACCGTGAACCCACCCCAGGAACAGCTGGATCGCATCCGCCGGGAGGGGGCCATGGTCAGAACCGCCCGCGCCCGGCGCCTGGAGCGTCCGGATTTACTCGCCAGCGTACTGGCCGGTTTTGTGTGGCCGGTGGAGGGCCCCATTTCAGGCGTGTATGGCAGCCAGCGCTATTACAACGGCGAGCCCCGGCGCCCCCATTTCGGGGTGGATGTGGCAGCACCAGAGGGGGCCACAGTGCGCGCGCCCGCTGCGGGGGTGGTTACCCTGGCGCAGCCGGACCTGTTTTTTTCCGGTGGCACGGTGATCCTGGACCACGGCTTCCATGTTTCCTCCACCTTTCTGCACATGAGCGAAGTACTGGTGCAGGCGGGTGATGAACTACAGCCCGGCGACATTATTGGCGCAGTGGGCGCCACCGGCCGGGCCACGGGGCCACACCTGGACTGGCGTATGAACTGGCGGGAGGTGCGCATAGACCCACAATTGCTCGCTCCAGCCATGCCCAAGCCCTGAAAAAGTCCGTATAATGCTGCTCCTCTTTTGGATCATGTTTGGATAGTGGCATGGGCGTGATAGACAAAAAGTTACTCAGCATTCTGGTATGCCCGGTAAGCAAGGCGCCGCTGGAGTACGACAAGGACAAAGACGAGTTGATCTGCAAGGCCAGCGGCCTGGCCTACCCGGTGCGCGACGGCATCCCGGTAATGCTGGAAAGCGAGGCGCGCCAACTCACCGCGGATGAAAAATTAGGATAAGGCAATGTCTGATACCATTTTCGGAAAAATCGTCAGCGGCGAGATCCCCAGCGAGTTCATCTACGAGGACGAGCACTGTATCGCCATCAACGACGTCAACCCCCAGGCCCCGGTGCATGTGCTGGTGATCCCCAAACGTGGGATTCCGCGCCTGGTGGACGCCGAGGCGGATGACCAGGCCCTGCTGGGGACACCTGCTGCTGGCCGCGGGCAATGTCGCGCGGCAGTTGGGTGTGGACGAGGCCTTCCGCCTGATTATCAACAATGGCTCCGGCGCCGGCCAGACCGTATTTCACCTGCACCTGCATATCATCGCCGGCAGGGAATTCGCCGAAGGGCATATGGCGGGCTGAACACAGCTGCCACCGCCACACTAGCGTCCACACGACAATCGAGACAGATTATGAAGACCGTAGAGATACGCGAGGCCTTCCTGGCCTATTTTGAACAGCAACAACACACCCGGGTGCCCAGCAGCTCCCTGGTGCCGGTTGACGACCCGACCCTGCTGTTCACCAACGCCGGCATGAACCAGTTCAAGGATACCTTCCTGGGCACCGACCCGCGGCCCTATAACCGGGCCACCAGCAGCCAGCGCTGTGTGCGCGCCGGGGGCAAGCACAACGACCTGGAAAACGTGGGCTACACCGCCCGCCATCACACCTTCTTCGAAATGCTGGGCAACTTCAGCTTCGGTGACTACTTCAAGCGCGAGGCCATCCAGTTCGCCTGGACCTTTCTTACCGAAACGATGGGCCTGCCCAAAGAAAAGTTGTGGGTGACGGTACACATCTCCGACGACGAGGCGGCGAATATATGGATTAACGAGATCGGGGTGAGCCCCGACCGCCTGTCCCGCCTGGATGAGGACAATTTCTGGCAGATGGGCGATACCGGCCCCTGCGGCCCCTGTTCCGAACTGTTTTACGACCACGGCCCGGATGTCCCCGGCGGCCCTCCCGGCAGCGAAGATGACGACCTGGACCGCTATATCGAGATCTGGAACCTGGTATTCATGCAGTACAACCGCGACCAGAGCGGTGAGCTGCACCCCCTGCCCAAGCCCTCGGTGGATACCGGTATGGGCCTGGAACGCCTCGCCGCGGTGATGCAGAACGTGCACAGCAACTACGATATCGACCTGTTTCGGGCACTCATCGACGCGGCGGCGAGAATACTCGGTGTTGACGATCTGGAGCACAACTCCCTGCGGGTGATCGCCGATCATATCCGTTCCTGCTCCTTCCTGATTGCCGACGGCGTACTGCCGGGCAACGAGGGTCGCGGCTACGTGTTGCGCCGTATCATCCGCCGCGCTATTCGCCATGGCAATAAGCTGGGTGCCAGCGCGCCGTTCTTCTACAAGCTGGTGCCGACCCTGGCCGAGCAGATGGGCGACGCTTACCCGGAGCTGGTGAAATTGCAGGGCCGGATAGAGAAAGCCCTGCTGACCGAGGAAGAGCAGTTCGCCAGGACGCTGGACCACGGCATGGTGATCCTGGAAGAGGCGCTGGCTGAGCTGGACGGCAGCGAAATCCCCGGCGATGTGGTGTTCAAGCTGTACGACACTTACGGCTTTCCCACAGACCTCACCAATGACATCGCCCGGGAGCGCGAACTTACCCTGGATATGGCCGGCTATGAGGCGGCCATGGATCAGCAGCGTTCCCGTTCACAGGAAAGCGGCAGCTTCAAGGTGGATTACAACGACATTCTGCAGTTGGAAGGCCACACCGAATTCACCGGCTATGACAGCCTCGCCGGCGAGGGTGTGGTTACCGCCATCCTGCGCGGCGGTGAGGAGGTAGAGTCACTGGCCGCCGATGAATCCGGCGTGGTGGTGCTGGATCGCACCCCGTTTTACGGTGAGTCCGGTGGCCAGGTAGGCGATACCGGATACCTGAGTGCCGATGGCACCCGCCTGGAAGTGGCTGACACTACCAAGGGTTCCAATCAGCACCTGCACCATGTAAAAGTGCTGAATGGCAGCGTCAAAAAAGGCGAGACCCTGCAGGCTGAAGTAGACGGCTCGGTGCGCCAGCGCACCCGCCTCAATCATTCCGCCACGCACCTGTTGCATGCCGCCTTGCGCCGGGTGCTGGGTGACCATGTAACGCAGAAGGGCTCCCTGGTGGATTCCCAGCGCCTGCGTTTCGACTTCTCCCATCCCGAGGGAGTAACGGCGGAGCAACTCAAGGCCATCGAGACCCTGGTAAACGACCAGGTGCGCGCCAATACCCAGGTGCAGACCCGCCTGATGTCTATGGATGACGCGGTGGAGGCCGGCGCCATGGCCCTGTTTGGCGAAAAGTACGGCGATGAAGTGCGCGTACTGTCCATGGGTGAAGAGGACTTCTCCGTGGAATTGTGTGGCGGCATCCACGCCAGTCGCACCGGAGATATCGGGCTGGTGCGTATTGTGTCTGAGTCCGGTGTGGCCTCGGGCGTGCGCCGTATCGAGGGGGTGACCGGTAGTGGCGCCCTGGCCCTGATGGATCAGGCCGAACAGCGCCTGGCCGCGGTGTGCGATGTGGTCAAGGGCGGCCCCGACAATGTGGCAGCCAAAGTGTCTTCCCTGCGCAGTGAAAACCGTGAACTGGAAAAGGAGATCGCCAGGCTCAAGCAGAAACTGGCTACCTCCGCCGGTGGTGACCTCACCGCCGATGCGGTGGAAGTGGAGGGCATTAAAGTGCTGGCCGCCAATGTGGATGGCGCCGACGCCAAATCCCTGCGCGACACACTGGACCAGTGCAAGAACAAGCTGGGCAGTGCGGTGATTCTGTTGTCCGCCGTTACAGACAACAAAATAGCCCTGACAGCCGGTGTCACCAAGGATTTGACGGGCCGGTTGAAGGCCGGCGATTTGATGCGCGAATTCGCCCAGCGCCTGGGGGGCAAGGGCGGTGGCAGGCCCGATATGGCCCAGGGGGGCGGTACCGACGTGAAAGCCCTGCCGGAAGTGCTGAAATCAGTGCCGGAGTGGGTGGCGTCCCAGTTGAATTGATGTGAATATTGGGACGCATTTTCCCGTCCCAATCTGTTTAAATATTGTCCACTTTGGTGTTTAATAGCGCCCCTTTTTGTTGATGCGCAATCCTGGGGCGTTGGCGACAGCGCGAGTATTCATGAGTCTGATTGTTCAAAAATTTGGTGGAACCTCGGTAGCCGATATCGAGCGCATAGGGCAGGTGGCCGACAAGGTCGCCCGGTTCCGCGATGACGGTGACTCCGTGGTGGTGGTGGTTTCTGCCATGAGCGGCGAGACCAATCGCCTGATCGAGCTGGCCCATGACGTGCAGGAACGCCCCATACCGCGCGAGATGGACGTGCTGCTGTCCACCGGTGAGCAGGTAACGACGGCACTGCTGAGCATGGCGCTGAACAAGCGCGGCGTGAAGGCCAAGTCCTACAACGGTGGCCAGGTGCGCATTCTCACCGATGACTCCCATACCAAGGCGCGTATTAAGGAGGTTGACGACAGTCGCCTGCACGCGGACCTGGAGGCCGGCTATGTGATCGTCGTGGCCGGGTTCCAGGGGGTGGACGAGAACGGTAACATCACTACACTGGGCCGCGGCGGCTCCGATACCACCGCCGTGGCGCTGGCGGCGGCCCTGAAGGCCGATGAATGCCAGATATACACCGACGTTGACGGGGTTTACACCACCGACCCGCGAGTAGTGGACGGCGCGCGCCGCCTGAACCAGATCACTTTTGAGGAAATGCTGGAAATGGCCAGCATGGGCTCCAAGGTGTTGCAGATTCGCGCGGTGGAATTTGCCGGCAAATACAACGTGCCCCTGCGGGTCCTGCACAGCTTCCAGGAAGGGCCGGGTACACTGATAACACTGGAGGACCAGACAAAAATGGAAACGCCGACTATTGCAGGTATCGCCTTTAATCGCGATGAGGCAAAGCTGACTATCCTGGGTGTGCCGGACATGCCCGGTGTGGCGCATCACATCCTCGGCCCGATTGGCAATGCCAACATCGAAGTGGACGTGATCGTACAGAACGTGGCGGATGACAAGACCACCGACTTCACGTTTACCGTGGGACGCGGCGACCTGGACCGCGCCGAGGAAGTGCTGAACAAGGTAGCCAGTGAGATCAATGCGGCGGAAGTGCGCAGCGACAACAAGATCGCCAAGGTATCGGTGGTGGGCGTGGGTATGCGCTCTCACGCGGGCGTGGCCAGCCAGATGTTTGCCGCCTTGGCTGAAGTGGGTATCAATATACAGATGATCACCACCTCCGAGATCAAGATCTCCGTCATAATAGAAGAAAAGTTCCTGGAACTGGCGGTGCGTGCGCTGCACTCATCTTTTGGCCTGGAAAAGGAACCAGAGAACGAAACCGCTGCCTAATACCGGTTAGCGAATCAATCGCGATGTGAAATAAGGTTGCCTTTTATCACATTGCATTTTTGGCAATCTGAGCTAGAACTAATACTGGTGCGATTGCGAGCGACTGAACCAGGAATGTTTGACAAAGAAGTGTCGTGTGTTGGTAGGACTTCACAGCAGACACTGGATTGGAGAAATGGACGTATGCTTATTTTAACTCGCAGAGTTGGAGAATCACTCATGGTGGGTGATGACATTATCGTGACGGTGCTGGGTGTGAAAGGCAACCAGGTGCGTATTGGTATCAATGCGCCGCGGGAGGTCGCCGTGCACCGCGAAGAGATTTACAACCGCATTAAGGAAGGCAGCGAGCCCGCTCCCGAGCCCACCCCCGAAGGGCAGGAATAATTCTGCCCCACCCCCTTGTATGACTTTGATTTCGCAGTGGTTGTGGTATTATGCCGCGCCTGTGGAAACGGCAGTTTGTGAGGCGTAAGGCCGAATAGTCTGCTGAATACGCGACACACAAGTTTTGGAGAGCTGGCCGAGTGGCTGAAGGCGCACCCCTGCTAAGGGTGTATAGGCTTATACCCTATCGAGGGTTCGAATCCCTCGCTCTCCGCCATAC
>PVMK01114944.1_pt1 | contig 101952 bp, 87 predicted proteins | sample 1853481 | NCBI WGS metagenome assembly PVMK01 (sample SAMN08533507, study PRJNA380276) | Marine sediment metagenome, whole genome shotgun sequencing project.
GGCAGGTCGGGGCAGATATGCGGCAGCATCGAGTGGTAGCCAGCCCAGACAACTTTGTTTGCCGTCACGATTCGGCCTTTGTTGTCGCTCACGTAGGTTACGTCAACATCGGCGTCGAGCTTGCCGCCCCGGTGTTGCAGACCGACAACAGTACTGCGGAGGCGGACGCGCGTGAGATTCCCGGCCCGATCAAGTTTGGAATAATCGAAGGGTGCCGTGACGATGTCCTCCATCGAGTTGCCCGGTGCTATTCCGGGAACCAGCTTGCGGACCAGCAAGCGGGCAATCGATGCATTGCCGTCAGGGAAGTAAAAGCCCCCATCGTCATAATCTTCGTCGTCATATTCTTCGTCACCATTTTCGTCGCCGTAGCCAAGGTCCATGCCAGCGAACCCGGGGTAACCCTCAATCCAGGCCATCCAGGCCGGTAATGCATCTGCACCAATCGCCCACATGCCGTGTGGCCGCTGTTGAACAAAGGCAAGCACTTCCTCGCCGAAGCCGCCGATCTTTTCGAGGTAGTCACGCCAGCTATAAGACTTGACTATGGCGCGACGCTCAGTCGGTGTCATGCCGGCGAGATAGTCTTCTTCGTCGGCGTACAGTCGTTCCAACTCCACCTTTGCCGGCGCCGACAACGGTGCGCCGCGAATCACCCCGTTAGAACCATAGCCTCCGATCGCGAGGTAGTCTGCCCCGAACGTCTCCTTGTCGAAGAAAGTGCCACGACCGATCCCTTGCGACCTGAACTGGCCTTCGTGGTAAAACTCACTGTGGCGGTCGATATCGATGCCGAGTTCCCGGATCACTTGTTTGGCGACAGCGGGGTAGGTTTCTGGCGCCGTCATGTACATCGTGCCGCCATATCCGATATACGTACGGCCGTCGAGCGTGAACTCGTTGCGTGTCGCATGACCGCCGAAGTCGTCGTGATTGTCCAGGATCAGGATGCGCGCCTTCGGGTCGACATCGCGGCGATAGATGTACGCAGCCGACAGGCCGCTGATGCCCGCACCGACGACGACGAGGTCGTAGTGCTCGTCAGTTTTCTCCGCCGTCCAGCGCAGCCCCCGCAACGTGGCGTGGGCTACTTCGAACGAACCGGCGTGAGAACCGCGCATGCCGGTCACGGCCGGGGGGTAATACGCCGCAGGCACGGCCGCTGCCGGTTCGCCGTTTCTCGCACAAGCGGGTAACAGCGAGGCGCTGATTGCGACACTGACTCCGTTCAGGAAGTCACGCCTGGAAATTGCCCGGTCCATACCCAGGCGCCGATCACGCGAATCCATCAGATATCTCCCGAAAAACCGCTTGTACGCCAGCATAACGATTTTGTTGTTTGGCGGCCAGTGGCGGACCGATTCGGGTCCACCGAACCACCGATGTGTTGGTGTCCGTAGCGATGTTTATCGGGCTGTACGAGCAACACCAGACTGCTGCGTCTACTGGTTTCTGGCAGATTTCTGGCAGATTTCTGGCAATATAGCTTTAATGCTGCCTATACTCATCCACTCAACTGAATACTCTGGTCCAAAAGGAGTAAAGATGGTTGCTCAAAACGCCATAGTCGTGACTGGGTGCGAGCACGATGATGCCACCATGATGATGTTGGTGCAGCAGAGATAGGGGAGCAGAAATGAGCCTTATAAATACTTTGGTTAATGGACACGAAGGTGGGCTAAAACACGAAGGGATGACTCCCATGCAGAAAATTGCCCTTCGCTTTATAGTGTTGGGCGTCCTCTACTATGGCGTGTCCGCTATCGAGGGAATGATGATGAGAATGGTGGCAATTACACCAGTTCCCTTGATTGATTATTCTCGCTTCTTTTCTGTTATGACGGCCCACCCAATGGTCGGGATTCTTGGCTCCACTTATATGATCGTATTTGGTATCTTTCTCTTCGTCGTTCCTTTTTTGATGATAAAAGCCAATATTCACTCTGAACCTGGCCAATGCAACGTGGATGTTAATTGGAGGGGGAACCTTCATCATGTGGCTGGCTGGATTTCTTTTCTCCTATGCTCCCTTGGACACGCTTTACTGGCCACTTCCTGCTGACTTCTCTCAGTTTGCAATAATTGGGGAACTATTTTACGTAGTTGGCGTTGCCTTGATCATGGTAGGAACCTTTCTGTATTCCTACAATATTTTTAGAACGATTATGTACACCCCTGAAGGATGGGATAAACAACCTTCCATGGAGCTTTTCAAGTCTGCTATTGGATTTACAGGATTAACCAATTTTTTTAAAAAGAAAAAAACTGAGCACTTGGTTGATCTTCCAGTTGCCGCCATTTCCATAGGAACTATTGTTATCGGTCTAAATGCAGTGGTTATCATGGCCGCTGGCGTTTTACTTTTGATCTTTTTGTTTGGAGCGGCGTTTGGTTTTAATCTTGAAACAACCTGGGTGGATGCTCTCTTATACAAAAATATCTTTTGGTGGGGACTGGATTTAATTGCTGATGGTCTGGTTCTGATCTTTGTTGTCGGTACTTGGTACCTGTTGGCAACGATGATTACTGGTAAAACGCTTTTCATGCAAAACATTGCCCGCGCGGCGCTGTTTGTAGCGATGGTCGTTTCCTGGACAGTTTGGTCTCACCACTTAATGTCTGACCAGGGACAATCTAACTTACTGAAAGTTATTTCCGGAGAAGTGGTTACGGCCCTGGAGCTTGTAACACTGGGTCTCGCTGTTTATATCACCCTGGTCACTCTGGCCAGAGCCCGGCCTCTGAAAATGACGAATGAGTTAAAGTTCCTTTTGGGTGGACTGCTCGGTTTCATGTTGGCAGTGCCCGCCGGACTCATTCAGGCTGACCTGGGGATGAACCGGGATCTTCACAACACTCAATGGTTTATTGGGGCTCACGTTCACGTTGCCATCCTCGTTGGACTGACAATGACCCTTTATAGTGCTATCTATCTTCTGCTTCCTATCCTTACCAATGGAGCAAAGCTTTACAGTCAGAAACTGGCAACCGCTCACTTCTGGTTACATATAGTGGGTGGAATTGGTATGGGGGCCTTCATGGGCATGGCAGGTATTGATGGCATGTTGAGAAGGTCCATCTATGTCGATGGAGACTACAACACCTATATGATTCCCGCCGGAATTTGTGGCTGTTTGCTGCTCTTGGCATTTTTTGCATTCTTGATCAATGTTGTGATGACAGTTGGAGTAAAAGGACTGTTTGGAATTTATTCACCGGCCACAATGAATACCAGGGAATGTGTTCCCGCTCAACAGGAGGCATAACTGCAGTACTTTATAATTATTATCCCATTGGTGAACATGGTTGCTCTGAGCATCCCGGTGTGTTCCGTAACCGTCGAGTTGGAAATTCTGGAAACAGGGGAAAGTAGAAATGGCAAAAATTTTAGGTGCGAACTCCGAGGTTGGTGTATTGAAGACAGTAATGGTCTGTCGTCCAGGATTGGCCCATGAACGACTCACCCCGAGTAACTGTTCGGACCTTCTTTATGATGATGTGATTTGGGTGGAGCAGGCAAAACGGGACCATCGGGATTTTGTCACAAGGATGGAAGAACGGGGTGTTAGAGTGCTGGAAATGCACGACCTGCTTGAACAGGTACTGGATCTGCCTGACGGCCGTAAATATATCCTTGATCGCAGAATCATACCGGGTTACATCGGTGTGCTAATGGCAAAGGAAGCGCGTCCATGGCTGGATGAAATGCCCTCCGCACAGCTCGCCAGTCACCTGATTGGTGGTATTGCACCCAGTGAATTGCCATTTTTCAATGAAGGGATCTTCAGCTCCTATCTGGATGATGATGGGTTTGTACTGGCGCCACTTCCCAACAGCACATTTACACGTGATACCACCTGCTGGATTTATGGCGGAGTCACGCTTAATCCCATGTTCTGGCCGGCCCGTAGGCAGGAAACACTTTTAACCGCTGCGATCTACAAGTATCACCCCTTCTTCACCGAGAAAGAGTTTGAAATCTGGTGGGGCGATCCAGAAGTCGACCAAAAGCTGGCCTTCGTCGAAGGTGGGGACGTGATGCCTGTGGGTAATGGTTGTGTGTTGATCGGCATGGGTGAACGCACCACCGCCCAGGCCGTCACCCAGATGGCCCAGGCGCTGTTTGCCAAGGGTGCCGCAGAACGCGTCGTCGCTTGCCAGATGCCTCATTCACGCGCCGCCATGCATCTTGATACCATATTCTCTCTGTGTGACGTTGACAAAGCGACCGCCTACATGGATGTCTGCGACGTGCTTAGGTGCTTTAGTATCCGGCCCGGTGACCATGAAGGAGATCTGGATGTGCGGCTTGAAAAGGGACACCTGATTGAGGTGACGGCAGAATGCCTGGGTATCAGGAAACTGGAAGTTGTTCAAACCGGCGGCAACCGCTTCCAGCAGGAAAGAGAACAGTGGGATGACGGTAATAACGTGGTGGCTCTGTCGCCGGGAGTGGTGGTCGGATATGACAGGAATACCTACACCAATACCCTGTTACGCAAGGCTGGCATCGAGGTCATCACCATCTCCGCTTCCGAACTCGGGCGAGGACGTGGTGGCGGTCATTGTATGACGTGTCCTATCGAACGCGAACCTGTCTGACTTGTACCTGGCTGGATAGATAAACGATGAAAAAATGAGGACACCCTTGTCTCTCATTGCCAAGAGTGATGGGTGTCTTGACTTTTTTCTGACTTTTTTGTTTTGTTAACCTTTAGAATCAATTGCTAATTATCTCCCCTTCATAAACCTCGGGATAGCTATCCCAATTTGGATTACCACCAACTGTTCCACCTATTACATATATTTTATTTCCGACTGTGGCACAGCCAAAAAATACGTTCTTTATAGGTAGGGGAGATGTTTCTATCCATTGATCAGATTTAGCTTTATAAATAAAAACCTTTTTTGAAGTGTCCTCTTTACCATTTATCAAGGTCTGCCCACCCAAAACAATTATTTCATTATTCACCACCACAACACCTGGTTTAAAGAGTAATAGCGGTAAATCGTTTTTTTGCACCCATTTATCTGAGTTTGCGTTATAAGTTTCGACGGTCCATATATCGCCATAAATATTTTCCTTAGTACCGGCACCACCAATTACGTAAATGAGTGAATCCAAGCTTGTTACTGCCGCATTATTTCTTAAAGAAGGAATGTTTGCTTTCTCTGACCAGGAATTGGATAGAACATCATATACTTCATTTTTTTTCGAAATATTTTTCCATGAAGTCAGTCCACCACTTATATAAATATTATTTTCAAAAACTCCAGCACTGATGTGTTGTCGGCCAGTTGGCATTGGCTCCAAGATTTTCCAGCTATTGGTTTGAGGGTCGTATTCACGGTTTGTGTTTTTAAAGAGATCGCCACCTATGGCATAAATTTTTCCATTAACAGTGGCTAATGCCAAATTTATTGCAGGGTCTGGGACGTCTGCCAATTTTACCCACTGATTTTCATTGGGATTGAATTTGTAAAAGAAAGCGGTTCTTGAAATGTCATTCCGTCCTGTTACAAAATATATCTCATTGTTCAGGCTTACTGCTTCACCACTATAATGGCCTTCAGGGAGAGAGGCCATTTTTTTCCAAACTATTGTTTGAGCAAAGGAATTGCTAATGAATAAACTAAGTATTATTAGAGTGATTATACGTTTCATATGCTTTTAATCAGGTTGACTAATAACTAAAATTTGGACACCCATCACGCTTTCTCTTTGTAGTTAGAGAATTGGGTGTCCTGAGTTTACAAAATTCACTCCGCGATGTGACCAAAAACCATTTCCAGTCCGTCTTCCAGGCTGGTTTCGGGCACATGACCAAGTCCGTCCATGACTCTTAATTCCCATTTAAATTCAGGTGGGGCCAATCGCTCAACCAGGACAGCGTACGCCTTGGTTTGCCGGACTCTTTTTGCGCTGTCTTCAGTTCCAAGATTCATGAAAAATACCCTGTCGAGTGATTCTGAACCTGAGAAGAAATTTCGGCTGTATTGATCTATCAATTCTTTATTTACAAAAAAGGACGGACTGCTTGCAATGTACGCGTCAAAAACTGCAGGCTGGGAGACCATGTCAAAAATCGAAAAAGTTGCCGATGCTGACCCTCCGAACACGATTTTTGGATGAGATGTGCGGTATTTCTCATCGATGTACGGGACCAGCTCCTTCTCAATGAAATCAAGGAACTTGCCTGCCCCGCCAACGATTTCCTTTCCCTGGTATTCAAAGTCAGGCACGTTCATATCTCTCAGCCGATTCGTGTTTTCAATGCCAACGATGATCATCGCCGGTATCTCACCCCGATCGGCAAGTAAACCTGCATCTCTCACGGCATATTTAAAAAGATCCTCCTGGTCTGCATCCAGGACGAACAGTACAGGGGTATCGACCCCCTGATAACTCATATTTGCGGGGTAGATGGATACGTATGGGCCGTTCTTCCTGCAGGATGCCGGAATGAATTGAAATTCTCATCGAAACCCAATCACCGACGTGATCGTCTGCCGCCTGGGTGATGGCGCAACTGAAAAATATTGAAAATAGTGCCAGGGTGCCCGCTAAGCAATTTACCATGCGGCAATGGTGGCTGAGTTTCATATTGACCTCGTCCCCCTGTTTCAGTTTACGTGTGCAGTGAAAGGGCTGACTGAAAATCATAGCGTAAAAAACAGCCCACATCTTTCGTTTTAACCTCCGCGGTCAACTACTCATCGCATCCAGTGACTATCGGCTTTACTACTATTTACCAAAAGTAGTGATGGGTGTCCTGACTTTTCTCTTTAATTCTCTTCTGTTGCTTAAAACACCGAGCGCGTCAAAAAAAAATGCCCAATTAGCGTACAGCATCCATGTGTTTGCGCTTCACATCCTTGTGCCTGTGGAAACACTGCTGCCACTAATCTGGGCGGTGTCGTTTTTGTGGGTGCCAACATCTTCGGGGGGAAGGTAAGTTAGTTGGGCTACAAGAACAACGTCACAACAATAACAATGATTCTCATTAGCAACTTGACTTAGATCAAGAAACAATTTCAGGAGAAACCCATGCATGAATCACCGATAGGGATAGGGCGGGGTGATTCTCAGGAAAGAGGGCGTCCCTTTCTCACACACGGACAGCTGAACATTATCGGAAACAATCAAAAACCAGAGGAAAAACACATGAAAACACCTGATATTGATATCTTGTTCCCATTACCGCCTGTTAATTTGCATCCAATATTGCCCCACGTGCAACCCTATTTCCTGCTGATGATAAAGCGGGAACACATGAGGAGTAATAGACATGGATTTATCAAAAGTGATGGCAAAGGTGAGCAAAGGTGAGGACACCCATGTCTCTTCACTAAAAGTGATGGGTGTCCTGACTTATTTCCCCTGACTTATTTCCCCTCAATCCTTTGGCTGTCGAAGTGCGACGTTGAGTGCGTCTGCAGCTTCAGTCTCAATGTCCGGTTTAACCCCGGCCCCTTCGATCCGGCCATTTTTTACCGAGTAATAATCTGCAATTGGCAGGCTTAGGTGGAAACCTCCTTGCACATCGAAAATTTTCTGGGAGAGCATTTGGCCGGCCGTGTTTTCACCAATGACGACCGCGCGACCCGAACTTTGCAGAACATCAATCGCCAATTCAGCCGCGCTTGCGGTACGTTCACTGGTGAGGACATAAACAGAGCCTGCAAAGACTGGCTCAACTGGGGTAAAGCTAATGCGGGTCAGGGCCTCATCTTGTACGTCAGTCCAAAATGCGCGGATAGACCAGCCTTGCCAGGGCTCAACGGTTTTCAACTCCGCTGGATAGGGCGCACGGCGGTGGTTTGCATTCCAGCGCTGCGAAACGAAGCTTCCAGCGTCAACAGTTTCGCTGAGTAAATGTGCAACCAGCGGGCGGATCGCGAAGGCTCCGCCGACATTTTCCCGAAGGTCGATAACGAGTATGTCGGTATCCCTTTCAGCGATCGCAACGAATGCGGCATCAATCTCCTCGATGGTGTCGAGACCCATCATGGTGTTCACTGTCAGAATTGCGGTCTTGTCCTGCCAGGCCAGCACCGCGCCACCACCACCGATACGCAATGTATCCAGGTAGGCAGCTAAATCATCAGCTGATTGCTGTGCAGTGCTAAGTTCAACGTGTGAAAAGGGACCGTTTTTCCAGATTTCCCGAAAGCCTTCAATGAAAGTTTCATCTGACGTGGCGGTTTCTGCCAACTTCGCAACTTTTGCTTCAACCTGTTTGTAGTCGAGCGTATCCAACTCGGCGGGATCATAGTGGTAGGCCCGCATCATCTCATTGATAGATGTGGCCACTGCCGTGTAATCCGTCTTCCGAATTTCCGGGTCTTCGGCGTGTGCGAGTGCGATCGTGCTGACAGTGATAGCGACAACAGTCAGGAATTTCACCATGTTAAATGTCCTTGGACTTCAGAAAGGGCGCTGACACATTATTACAGAATCCGACTCCTGATTTTGTGCATTTGTGTCCGACTCCTCAAATAGGGGAAAACACCGCGTTACCCTGTAGGAAATTTAAGGAGATGTGGGTGTCTTGGTTATTCACTTGGTTATTCACAATCGAGTCACGATACCGGTGCCTGGTCTTCGACAAAGCCACCCCACCCGGACATGTACTCCACAAAGAGTTCGCCCAAACCTTGCGAACGCAGATAATCCCTGGTAACCGGAATCGTTACAGGTTCAAAGTCAGGATTTGCAAATAGCTGCTTCGGAAAATCGTGATGCAGAATTGCCGCGCGTCCCAACATGACAAAGTCGGCGCCTTCCTCAAGACACCGCACAGCATCATGCGGAGTATTTATATTACCTGCGGCGCCCAAACGCACAGCGCCACGATTCAACTCCGTGAAGTAGCTCAATAGGGTTCGTCCCTGAAACTCTTCCTCGGCAGGTTCTTTAAAAACATCCCACAGCGACATGTCGAGAAAATCTATATTGCCTTCGTTCATCAGGCGCTGGGCGAGTTCGCGAATTTCGCCGAGTTTTAAATCGAAACGTTCTGGTGAAAGCCGTACGCCCAGTAAAAAGTCAGGACGGCAACGGCTACGGATCCCTTCGACGATGTCAAAGATTATACGTACTCGATTGTCCAGTGAACCGCCATACTGATCGGTGCGCTGGTTGATGGTCGGGCTAAGGAACTGGCATAGAATATAGCCATGAGCACCGTGGATTTCCACCCCGTCAAAGCCGGCCTTTTCGGCCCGCTCTGCAGCAGCCACAAAATCTTCTTTGAGCTGTTCAACTTCTTCGAAAGCCAATGCACGTGCACCGGTTTCTGCGTTGTCAGAAGGACAAACAGCTTGCTCATGGATCTCCTCCTTCGGAGAACGCATGCCCGCGTGGTGTAATTGCACCAAGGCAAGGCTCTGTTCTGCTTTGATGCCCGTGGCCAAGCGGCTTAGCCCCTCCAGGTGTTCATCGGAAAAACAACCCAGTTGCCCGGGAAACCCCTTGCCAATTGCCTGTACGTGGGAGGCGCAGGTCATGGTCAAACCGAAGCCTCCCCTGGCACGCATTGTCAGCCAGTGATATTCATCATCCGACAGACGACCGTCCGCAAGGCTTTGTAAATTGGTCATCGGAGCCAGCATAAACAGGTTTCTCATGACGGCGCCGCTTTTAAAACTCAACGGTTGAAACAAATTGGTCATTTTTAGCATTCCGTGTGTTGCGCAGATAAGACGAGTTGCAAATGATGTTTGATTTCATAATGCAAATCAATTTCTTTCACGCCTGTCCGGTGCACTCTTTAAGTTGAGGTATTGTCAGACTTCGCATTTCATGGTGCGCACGACACTCACAACCGGGCTGTTAAGCATTGTAGAATAATTGACGTCGGGGACTCGTGGCAAAAGTACAGACACCCAATTTTTTAGACACGAATATGAAGCCAAGCAAACAGACTAAGTCAGTATGTGTTATCGGAGGTGGCATTATCGGCTCATGGGCCGCCCTGCACCTGGCCGAAGCCGGTGTGAGCACCACCCTGTAGGAAATTTAAGGAGATGTGGGTGTCTTGGTTATTCGTTCTACCTGTACCCCGCCGCCTGCAGGGAAAACAACTTCGCATAGTGCTCATCCAGCTTCATCAACGCCTCGTGGGTGCCACGCTCGATGACCCTACCGTTCTCAATGACGATAATCTGACTGGCCATGCGCACGGTGGAAAAGCGGTGCGAAATCAGTATGGCGATGCGGTTTTGGGTGAGTTTGCGGAAGTGCTCGAAGATTTTTGCCTCGGCAGCGGCATCCATTGACGCGGTGGGTTCATCCAGTACCAGGATGTCGGCCCCGGTACGCATGAAGGCACGTGACAGCGCGATCTTTTGCCACTGCCCGCCGGATAACTCCTGACCGTCTTTGAACCACTTGCCGAGCTGGGTATCATAGCCGGATGGCAGGTTTTCAACGAAGTCATCGGCCATGCCCTTTTCGGCCGCGGTTTTCCAACGTAGCTCGTCTTCGAAATGACGCACATCACCCACCCCGATGTTTTCACCCACCAGAAACTGGTAGCGTGAAAAATCCTGGAAGATCACACCGATGCGTTGCCGCAGGGTGTTCTCGTCCCATTCCTTCAAGTCCATGCCATCGAGTAGGATGCGGCCCTGGTCGGGTTGATACAGACGGGTCAGCAGCTTGATCAGGGTGGTTTTGCCGGAGCCGTTTTCACCAACCAATGCCAGTGATTCACCGGGGCGGATATGCAGATCAATATCCTTGAGTGCCGGCTGGCTGGCACCTGGATAGGTAAAGCTGACACCCTCAAAGCGCACACCGTCATCGGCTTTTGGACCATGTTTCTGGCTGGCGCCGGGATTCGCCACCGGTGTTTCCAGGTATTCATACAGGGTTGAGAGGTAAAGGTTGTCTTCATACATGCCGCCGATCGCAGACAGGATGGCGGCAACCGCGGACTGGCCCTGGCGGAACAGCATCAGGTACATGGTCATCTGGCCCAGCGTGATACGGCTGATCACTGCCGCGAAGGCGATCCAGGCATAGGCGCCGTACAATGCCGCTGTGCCGATCAGCCCGAGCACGAAGCCCCAGCCATCACGGCGTATGGCCAGTGAGCGGTCTGCCTTGTACAGACGCCGGAAGATATCCCGGTAGCGCCCCAGCAGCAGCGGGCCGAGGCCGAATAGTTTCACTTCCTTGACGTTATCCTCACGTGCGATCACGGTTTCGAGGTAAATCTGCATACGGGTCTCGGGCGAGCGCCAGCGAAACAGGGTGAATGCCTCACCCGAAAAACGGGCCTCGGCTACAAATGCCGGCAAGCCGGCCAGCACCAGAATCAACACCGCCCACGGTGAGAATTGCACCAGTAACACGCCGTAGCTGAGCAACGAAACGATGTTTTGCGCCAGGCCGAAAGTACGAATGATCAGCGACAGCGGTCGGCTTGAGGCCTCGCGCCGGGCCCGGGTCAGCTTGTCATAGAATTCGGAATCTTCGAACTGGGCCAGTTCCAGGGTCAGGGCTTTTTCCAGGATCATCACATTCACACGCTGACCCAGCTGTGCACGCAATAGCGCCTGACACAGGGAAATACCGCGTTGCGCACCGGCCAGCGCCGCGACGATCAGTGCCTCTATAGCCACCAGCATGAATACCCGGGTCATGTTGACGCCGCCGGTATCCGTAGCGATCTTTGTAGCCGCCAACACAGCATCGATGATCAGCGCTCCCACGTATGCCATCGCGGCCGGCAATACACCGGCCACCAGGGTCAGTAGGGCCAGCGCCACCGTAAGGCGACCGTTGGTGCTCCACACCAGACCCATCGCCCGACGACCGTAGCGGAAAACACCGAAGAAACCACGGGCGGTGGCATCGGGAGGCGTTCCTGGTGAGTTGAATTTGGACATTGGTGAATACTACATGATGTCTGACGAGAATGGCTGAGGGGCGCCGAGATGGGGGCGAATGAACACTGGTTTATCAACAGGCCTTTCCCCTGCCGGGAAAAATATCATTTACACAAGATAAAAGTATAATCTGTCTACCTAGGTCGAGATTTTCACAATCCGGCCCCTTTTACTTTATTTGTATATCATGATGCCGTACTTTGTATCTGTACTTAACAGAAAACTCCCCATAATCTAATAGAGAGCTGATGAGATGGAGAAAGAAAGATGAAAGCTGTCGTTCTAAATCAGTCGAATAGTACATTGGAAACAAAGGAGGTGCCGACACCGGCATTATCGGATTCCGCTATATTGATCAAACTAAAATCCGCCGCATTGAATCACCACGAGCTGTGGTCGTTGCAAGAGAACAAATTGAGAAGTGACGAGAATATCATCATGGGTTCTGATGGTGCGGGCATTATTGAGGGTATTGGCTCTGATGTAAGCGGATTCAATATCGGTGATGAAGTCATTCTGAATCCTTCTCTGTACTGGGGCCCGAATGAAAAAGTACACGGCCCGGATTACCAGATCCTGGGATTCCCCACTCAAGGCACTTTCGCGGAATATATCAGCATCAGCAGCGAGTACGTGTACGCCAAACCAAAGCACCTCAGCTTGGAAGAAGCTGCTGCTCTGCCGCTCGCGGGATTAACCGCCTACCGTGCGCTGTTCACCCGTGGAGGCTGCGTGCGGGATAGTAAAGTTTTGATCACTGGAATCGGCGGCGGCGCGGCACTGTTTGCTTTGCATTTTGCCGTGGCGTCAGGAGCGCAGGCTTATGTTACATCGAGTTCTCATGAGAAAATAAGGAAGGCAGTAGATCTCGGTGCCAACGGCGGTGTCAACTACCGCAATACCGATTGGGATCAGGAGCTTAGAACCCTATGCGACGGTTTCGATGTCATTGTTGACAGCGCTGCCGGCAAGGGGTTTTCGAAGTTGCTTGATTTGGCCCAGCCAGGCGCAAGCATAGCTATGTTCGGCCGCACGGCAGGTAATATGGAAAACCTTTCACCCAGCAGCATTTTCTGGAAGCAGCTTTCGATCCACGGAACCACAATGGGAACTGCGGAAGAATTCGAGGCTATGCTGAGCTTGGTCTCCTCAAAAAAGATTTTCCCTGTAATCGATTCAGTATATCCTGCCCGCGATATTGGCCTGGCTTTTGAAAAGATGGAAAAGGCAGAGCAGTTCGGCAAAATAGTTATCAATATGGAAGAGCTGTAGGCTGGGAGTCCAAGTAAGTCAGAGCAATGAGAATAATGAGAGAATAAGGGGCCGGATACATTTTTATTCGCTTTTCTGGTATTAAAGGTATCCGGCCCGAATGGCACTTACTTAAGGAATAAAAGCCATTGATCTGAAAAAATAACGGCTGGTCCAAGGTGATAAAGTGTGTGGTGTGAAACAACCACTCATCACCAGAGGAACCAGCCTTTATGCATCCTACCCGCAGCGTACAAGTACATCAACAAAGACGTATTCGTAAATCTGCCAGCAACAGTGATTCCTACGAATTCTTCAACATGCTCACCAGTCCTGAGTTACTGGATCAGGTAGAGGTTTTATTACCTGATCACAGAGAAAGACTGTATCCACCAACGGAGACACTGTCGATGTTCCTGGCCCAGGCTTTGAGTACAGATCGTTCTTGCCAGTGCGCGGTCAATGACGCAGCCATTAAGCGTTTGGCTGGCGGCTTGACACCTTGCAGCACCCATACAGGTGCCTATTGCCGGGCCCGGCAGCGGTTGCCGGTGGAGATGGTATCTACTCTGGTGCGCCAATCGGGCCAGCTGATGGCAGGAACGGCGCGAGATGCATGGCACTGGCGGGGGCGACCGGTGCGGTTGGTGGATGGCACAACAGTATCGATGCCAGACACACAGGCCAACCAGGCATCTTATCCACAATCACGCAGTCAAAAGCCCGGCTTGGGTTATCCATTGTGCCGCATGGCAGGCATTATCTGCCTGGGCAGCGGGGTATTGCTCGATGCGGCGATTGGCCGCTACCGGGGAAAAGGCGCTGATGAACAATCTCTACTCAGATCAATGCTGGACACGCTTAAGAGCGGGGACATTCTGTTGGGGGATGCTTTTTACGCAACCTATTTTATGTTGTGTGAATTGCAGCAACGCGGTGTGGATGCGGTGTTCGAGCAATACGGCGCACGTAAGCGTAGTACTGACTTTCGATGTGGTGAACGGTTGGGTCAACGCGATCACTTGATAGAACTATCCAAGCCAAAGCTCAGGCCTGGCTGGATGACGCAAGCAGACTATGACCAGGCTCCGGATAGACTGAAGGTACGGGAGTTGCAAACGGGCGGCAAAATACTGGTAACGACGCTGTTATGCGCGAAGAAAGTACCTAAAGCTGCTTTGAAACTGCTTTATCGAAGCCGTTGGCATGTGGAATTGGATCTACGCAATATCAAGGCTACATTGGGCTTGGGCGTGCTGAGTTGCAAGACACCGGCGATGGCTGAAAAAGAAATATGGGTGTACCTGCTGGCCTACAATCTAATCCGAATGATCATGGTGCAGGCGGCGATACATACACAGCAACTACCACGTGAACTCAGCTTCAAGCACAGCCTCCAGCTATGGCTTGCCTGGAGTCGCCAGGGAACTGCTTCCAACCACGATACAGACGCTTCAGTTCTATTGGTATTAATCGCACAACAAAGGGTTGGGAAGCGACCGGGGCGCACTGAGCCAAGGGCCTTAAAACGAAGACCCAAGCCCTTTCCTTTACTCAATCTGCCAAGGCAGCTAGCCAGACAACAGGTTCTTGAATATGGTCACCCGAAAAACGTTAAGTAAGTGCCATTCGTATCCGGCCCCTTTAATTCTAATTTATTTCAGCAGATCGATAACGAAGCATCAAGGCCATGGCGACCACGAAGGTCAGCGCCTCTGACAACGGGATGGCCATGAAAACACCGGTGTCGCCGAACCAGCGTGGCAGTAACATTAAACCGGCCACCGGTAGTACCAGACTGCGCATCACGGCAATCACTGCAGAAGGTATCGGTTTGTGTAGCGCGGTAAAACATGAAGACAGGGTAATGTTCATTCCGTTGAACAGGAAAGCCGGCCAGAACACTGCGATAAAGGCTAATGCAATCGCCTCGGTGGCTTGCTCACCCTCTGACAGGAAAGCGGTAACCAGCAAGTTAGGCGCCAGTAAAAATAATGCACTGACCAACAGCCCCACTGCAGATGAGGCGATTAAACCGGTCATAATGAATTGCTTAATTCTCTTTGGTTGCCGGGCGCCCAGGTTTTTACTCACCGTGGGCTGCATGGACTCGGCGATGCCGTAACTGACCTCAATTCCAATCATTAGCAGGTAGCCGATGATGGTGAAAGCCGCTACACCCTCCACACCCAGGCGGGTGATCATGACCCAGTTGAACAGCAAGGTGACAAGGCCGATGGACAACTCATTGGCAAATTCTGAGAAACCATTCCAGGCGGCGCTCAGCAACTCATCCCAGCCTTCGCGCACGGCGATCAGTTTCAAAGAACAACGCGGGCTGAACCAGTGAACCAGCAAGATAAAGAAAATAAAGCTCTCAGCCAGGGCGGTGGCCCAGGCGGCGCCCTCGATGCCCCAACCCCACTGCACAATAAACAACCAATTCAGGCCGATATTCAGCACTGCGAAAGACACCAGTGCGGCAGACGCCAACAGTGGCCGGCCGTCTGCACGTACAAAATAGTCCAGGGTCAGAGCGACAATCAGGACCGGCGCAAAATACAGGATAATCTGCATATAACTGCGCACCAGACCATGCAGTTCCTGGTTGGCACCCAGAAGTGTAACCACCTGATCAAGGAACAGCAGACACAAGCCGCTGATTAACACACCGAGAGCAAAAATGGCAATCACGGTTTTGCTGAATATTGCAGATGCCGCCTCTCCATTGCCTTCGCCGAGATACTTCCCGCAGCGTACGGAACCTCCCACGGCGAGCATGAATACGACGGCTGCGAAAACCGCCCATGCCGGCATGCTGATGTTAACGGCAGCCAGCGCGGTGGAACCCACGTAGTTTCCGATAAAGATGCCATCGATGATGCCGGCCGAGGTAACAGCCAACATGCCAATGACAGAGGGAATCGCATAATGCAGAAAAACCGGGACGACTTCGCCAGTGATGGGATCAAAACGGGAATCAGGGCTGGTCATAGGTCGATCAGTATAGAAGACTCAGTCCATCGGTGCCGCTGTTCCCAGGCGAACATTTCAATTTAAAGGCAATCTAAAGGCAATCTAAAGGGGCCCCGGGGGCTTCCGAAAATCCCGAGGAATCAGGGGGGTTTGAAGAGCTACTCATAGGGCAATATGCATTGGGGAAGGCCGATTGGAAGGCTTCATTGTTATCTAAGCTTGGCTCTCTTGCAGGACTGATGCTAGTCTACCGGCTTAATAGTCAAGAAGGTGGAGAATCATGAAACATACAATTCAACTTGTCATTTGTGCGGTCACATTTCTGATTTCCATTGCGCCGGAATTGGTGCGCGCACAGGGGAGCGAGCCAGAGTTACTGGTTATACGTGGAGGTTGGTTGTTTGACGGTGTCAGTGATGCACGCCGCCGTAACACCGGCATTGTTATTCGTGATGGTAAAATCGAAAGTGTTGATGCTGAAGGTGAGCAACAGAATCTGGCTGATGCAATTGTTTTAGAACTAGCCGATAGTGAAACCATTCTGCCTGGCATGCTCGATTTGCATGCTCATTATAACCTTGACCTTGTCGACAATGGGCGCGTCGAGGAAGTCGAGAATAATGGCATTATCTTTCTGGCCAATGGTGTGACATCCACTTGGTCTGCAGGCGAGTTCTATCCCGAACGGGTGATTGCTCAGCGTGACCTGATTAAGGCAGGCAAAGCAGTAGGTCCACGCTTGTTTGTATCCGGTCCCTATTTCGGTGCCTTTCGGTGTGAATATAATGTCAAGGTGGCTGCTGATGAGTGTGCTGCGTGGCCCAATGACATCACGGAAAAAGAGATACGGGACGAGGTCGATAAATGGGCCAAGCAAGGCGTTGTCAGCATCAAAATAAAACAGGCGACACCGGCTGAGGCAAAGATCATCATTGAACAAGCCCATAAGAACGGCATGACAACAGCCGGGCACCTTGCAAATTACAATGTCGAATATGATGTGTCCACGCGTGATGCCATCCTGATGGGCATCGACCGCATTGAGCACCAGCTCACACTTGCACTTGGAAGCAGTGATGCCATCGTTGCAGAAATGCAGGAGATGGTAGAGCTGATGCTTGAACACCAAGTTTATTACGATGCAAATCTCCAAATGTATGGCAGCATTAATGAGCTTAAGAAACATGGAGATGAAATGCTCTGGGTGAATGAAGCTCAGTATTTCACGCCCTATACGCAGACCCTCCTTGAACGGCGCGGGCCTCCAGAACCAGAATCCGATGAACCAGAATTTACGCAGCGCGTGCTTGAGCTAAAGACATTGTTTGAGGCGGGTGGTGAAAACCTTCTCATCGTTGGCACGGACGAGCCTGTCTATACCAGCCGATTGCCAGGCTTTGCCTATCACCGAGAATTGCTTGCGATGACTTATGCCGGATTATCACCCGTCACGGTTTTAAAAGCGGCTACTATAAACGGTGCTACCGCACTTGGTGTTGAAGATAGGCTTGGCTCGGTTGAGCCTGGAAAGCTTGGCGATCTTGTGGTGGTCAGGGGCAATCCTCTTGATGACATCAAGGTCGCGCGGGACATCCGTTTTGTTGTCAAGGAGGGCGTAGTTCACGACCCTAAAGCCTTGCTTTGGTCTGCCCAAGGAAGAATTGGGCCCACAGGGCCTGATGATCACGGGGACTGGGAGTTGGAAATCAAACCACTACGATGAGAGGCAAGCGCTAGCCCAGCGAAGAATAAAGAATAAAGGGGCCGGATACATTTAGTCTAAAAAGGTATCCGGCCCCTTTATTTGTTTAACCGAAAAAGTAAGGACACCCATGTCTCTCAGCGCTGGAAGTGATGGGTGTCCTGACTTTTTGCTGCAACAACGGCCAAATAACCAACCAACATCTTGCAATAATTATCTGACTCTGGCACTTGACTCTGACCCCTTAATTTCTGACCCCTTAATTTCATTTTTGTCTAGTAGCCTCTCTCAAAATCGACCACCGATAACAAGGGTTCTCCCGCCATGTAGCGTCTGAGATTTTCCTGTACCAGCAGGTAAAGCCGGTCTCTCGACTTGTCTGATCTTGAGCCGGAATGAGGTGAAATTATAACCCGGGGCATCGACCACAAAGGGTGATCTTCGGGTAAGGGTTCAGGATCAGTTACATCAAGACCGGCACCAGCAATTTCTCCGTTATTCAACGCTGCCGTCAAATCATCTGTTACGGTACTGGCACCACGACCCACAGAAACAAAATAAGCTGTTGGCTTCATCGCAGCAAAAAAATCTGCATTAAACATACCGCGTGTCCGCTGAGTCAGTGGCGTCGTGTTGATCACTACGTCTGCCTGACGAGCAAGCTCCACAACTTCATCAGCAAGACCGACGTAATCCACATAATCTGGGCCTTCACGGCGACTGTTGCGGGTGGCGATCACCCGCATACCCAGGCCATGCGCACGTTTGGCAGCCTGTGTACCGATACCGCCCAGACCGACGATTAATACGGTACGCCCGCCCAACTCCATAAACTCACCTTGCCCCATTTCAATGCGTCTTTGCCATGCGCCTTGCAGTTGGTTGCTGTGATAAACATCCAGCCCTCTGACCAGCATCATCATCATCGCGATCGCATGTTCGGCCAATGCCGGCGAGGCTATTTTCTGGCCATTACTGAGCAGTTTTTTGCCTTCTTGCATTGCCGGTAGTGGCAAACATCGGTCGACACCGGAAGCGTAAACTTGCACCCAGTGAATTTGCGGTTCTGCATCGAACAATTCCTGGTTACAAAAGCCGATTAAAACCTGTGTGTCAGCGATTGAATCAAGCGCTTGCTGGAAGGACTCCACCGCCACTATTTTCACACCGGGCGCGACGGCCTGTAAGCTGGCAAGACGCTCGGGCCTATCGATACGAACAACAATTTTATCCGGAATACGCCAACCGGGTACATCGCGGGAGGCTATCGCAGATTCGCGTAAGCCGAAATCTTCGATCAAAGCCTGCACCGGCGTCCGGTCTGTGCCGGCCTGACCTGATTCCCCGGCGACGGCGATGCTTGAGAAAACTATCAGCAGTAAAACAGAGCAAAATAACGTTTTAAGCATGGCAAGTCCCCGGTCTGGCGGTTGAATGGCAGTATTTGGGCCTACAACAATGAATCCATAAACCCTTCCATTTCCTGTCGCAGTGCGGCGTCAGGTAAACGGCCGTACAGTGCACCCATATTGTCCTCGGCATGATGTGGCTTGGATGTACCGGGAATGGGCAGCGTGGCTGCGGAGTGCGAGACAATATATTTAAGAAATACCTGCCCCCAGCTGCTGGCATCGATATCACCTGCCCACGATGGCAGGTCGCGATCATCCACAGCCTGGAATAATCTACCCCTGCCAAAAGGCCGGTTGACCAGCACCGCGATGCCTTTATCCTGCGCAAGCGGCAAAATGCGTTCATTGGCACCACGGTCAGCCAGCGAGTAATTCACCTGAATGAAATCCAGGGTGTGCTTACGCATCGCCGCCTCAAATTCTTCATACTGGCGGGAGGTATGTGTGGTGATGCCGACATAGCGAAAACGGCCCTGCTCTTTCCAGGCCTTCATTGTTGCCAGCTCCTCATCGGTACCACGCAGGTTGTGCACCTGCATCAACTCAATCTTGTCGCCACCGAGATTTCTGAAAGAATCCTCCATTCGACGAACCCCTTCCTCAGGATCTTCACGGTCAACTTTGGTTGCGATAAACAGGTCATTTCGGATACCCAGATCGGACATCATTTTGCCCAACAATTTCTCCGAGTCTCCATAGTTGGGTGAGGTATCGACCAGTCGACCACCAAGACGATGGAATGCCTCCAGTGTATTTCGAAATTGCAGATATTGGCTTGAACCCGCCGTACCACGAAAACTGACGGTACCAATGCCCACCGACGGCAGCTTTTGGCCGCTGGATGGAATTGTCGTCGTGATCAGTTTCTTCTCATTCGCCAATAATGAGCTCCACACAGGCAAGCCGGCCAGCACGCCGGCAGCAGCCGTCAGTTTAATCAGTTCCCGCCGTTTCACTCTCATGTTTCTGCACTCATGGCCTCACTATCCTGACCGGGTAGCAAGCTGTTCCTGCGACCGCCCCAAACGTAATCCGAGTATAGCCCATGTGGCCGCAACCGGTGCTGCCACCAGGGCAATGGTACCAATTGAAAGCCCAACTGCAGCCAAACCGGTGTAGAGCCATCCACTGAGCAGGTCCCCACCCCGATACACCGCCGCATCAAGAAAAGGCATTGATTTGTACTTGGCCTCCCGGTCCAGCGTAGCAAGCGAGGATATATCCCTGCTTCAGCACCACCGATGCTGGTACGGCAGAAAATTTATCAAGGGCCACGTACTTGGCGACAGGCTTTGTCCCGAAAGGGCGTAGCACGACATTGAGTTCTAATTTCAAATTGAGTTTCAAGTTGCCAGAGATTGCCTGAGTTCAACAAATTTCCGACCATATACCTTAAAACATCTCAGTAATTCCAAACACCTGTTCAGTTCATCTCGCATTTTCTGCAGTTGAGTATGTACCCAGTTGTACTTGGATTGGTTTCATTGGAGGGAGTTGTGGCTGTCTGCTTTCTTTGTTTCTGACCCCTTAATTTCGTATCGATTACTGCTTGAATTTTTTAATAAGACTCTCAGGTAAAAAATATAATGCGGAGCGGGCCCTCGTACATGCAACATACAACTTGTTCCTAGTGATTGCAGGAAGCTCATTCAACCTTCCCTGCCTATAGAGATCTTCAGATTTCTTATTCAAGACTACACAAACAGAGTCATAGTCATCAATTCCTTTGGACGCACCCCAATTATCTGAAAAACAGGGATACCTAAGATGCGATTGGTAAAATAATTTTACGGTGTGTTCCTGAAGAAAGATCTCTTCAACCCTTTCTTTGTCACATATTCCGCCGGTACTCCCCTCCAACATCATAAAGCGCATGGCTCATACTGCCGAGCGAACAAGCCTTAGCCGCATCCATAAGTGACTCAAAGGTATTCCTTCTCTCACGTGCCACCTGCTGCAGCTTAAGCAAGTGCTGATCAGCCTCGGCCTGGTGGAAATCCCGAAATCCGCCAACATTTATGACCTGCTGGTCCTTTTCTTCATCGGTTGAGCGCATCAACTCCTGCTCACCACCCTCAGCATGGCTTTCCTTGCCACCCAGGAAGGTATTCACACCGATCAGCGGCAAACTGCCATCATGCTTCTTGTGCTCGTAGTACATGGACTCGTCCTGGATCTTGCTGCGCTGGTACATGGTGTCCATTGCGCCCAATACACCACCGCGTTCCGAGATTCGTTCGAATTCCTTGTAAACAGATTCTTCGACCAGGTCGGTCAGTTCATCGACAATAAAACTGCCCTGCCATGGGTTTTCACAAAAGTTCAGGCCCAGTTCCTTGTTGATGATCATCTGGATGGCCACTGCTCGCCGCACGCTTTCTTCGGTGGGGGTGGTGATGGCTTCATCGTAGGCATTGGTGTGCAGGGAATTACAGTTATCGAATAACGCGTACAACGCCTGTAATGTTGTACGAATATCATTGAACTGGATTTCCTGTGCGTGCAATGAACGGCCGGAAGTCTGGATATGATACTTCAGCATCTGGCTGCGCTTGTTGGCACCGTAGCGTTCGCGCATGGCACGGGCCCAGATGCGGCGGGCGACACGTCCTATTACGGTGTATTCCGGATCCATGCCATTGCTGAAAAAGAAACTCAGGTTCGGTGCGAATTCGTCGACGTGCATACCGCGTGCGAGGTAATACTCGACGATGGTGAAGCCGTTACTCAAGGTAAAGGCCAGCTGGCTGATCGGGTTCGCGCCGGCTTCGGCGATGTGATAACCGGAGATCGATACCGAGTAAAAATTGCGTATCTGGTGATCCACGAAATATTGCTGGATATCACCCATCATGCGCATGGCGAACTCGGTGGAGAAAATACAGGTGTTCTGGGCCTGGTCTTCTTTGAGGATATCGGCCTGCACGGTTCCGCGCACCTTGCTGATGGTCTCAACCCGGATACGCGCATAGGTGTCGGCATCCACGACCTTGTCACCGGTGATTCCCAGTAAGCGCAGACCGAGACCGTTATTGCCCTCGGGTAATTCACCGGCGTAGGTGGGCTGGCCATCACGAAAATACGTCTTGATGATCTTGTCGGCCTTGTCCCAGCCATCGGTTTCATCGAGGTACTTTTCAACCTGCTGGTCGATGGCTGCATTCATGAAAAACGCCAGCATCATCGGTGCCGGGCCGTTGATGGTCATCGAAACCGAGGTGTTGGGCGCACACAGGTCAAAACCCGAATAAAGCTTTTTCAGGTCATCCAGCGTGGCAATGGAAACACCGGCGTTGCCGACTTTGCCGTAGATGTCCGGGCGGGTGTGTGGGTCTTCACCATATAGGGTGACTGAATCGAATGCTGTGCTGAGGCGTACCGAGGCACCACCTTTGCTCAGGTAGTGGAAACGGCGGTTGGTGCGCTCCGGAGTGCCCTCGCCTGCGAACATGCGGGTGGGGTCTTCACCTGCGCGGCGGTAGGGGAAGGTACCGGCTGTGTAGGGGTATGCGCCGGGGAGGTTTTCCCGCATCAGGAATGAGAGCAGTTCGCCCCAATCGCGGTCTCGGGGCATGCCAATTTTGGGGATTTGGAGTTTGCTCAGGGATTCTTTGTAGTTGTTGCCGGTTATTTGGCGGCCCCGGACTTCGTAGCTGTATTGTTCAGTACGCAGGCCTTCTTTTCTTGAGGGCCATTCTTTAAGCAGGTCGATGGCCTCTTTCGATAATTCGCTCAATGCGGCGTTGTAGCGTTGCCTTAGCAGAACGTATTCATTGTCGCCGGTCAGGTTTTCGCTATGGTACAAGTTGAACGCTGTTGGTAATTCCGAATCACCAAGGTCTTTCAAACACTCGTAATAGTTCTGCGCCAGGCTGGCAGCTTCGGACTGACGTTCGATGTCCTGGTTGATGTCCCTGCCCTGTTCGGCGATTTCGGACAGGTATCTGGTGCGGTTGCCGGGGATCAGGACGGTGGCTTTGGGCTTGCGGACCGAGGTGTCGATATCCGGCGTCCATTTATCCTTGGGCAGGTCCAGTTTTTCGCGTAACAAACGCAACAGGTTGACGAACATCCAGCTTAAACCCGGATCGTTGAACTGGCTGGCGATGGTCGGGTATACCGGTACGTCCTCGTCTTCCATGGTGAAGGCGAGGTGATTGCGCTTCCATTGTTTGCGCACATCACGCAGCGCGTCTTCGGCGGCACGTTTATCGAATTTGTTCAGAATGACCAGTTCGGCGTAGTCCAGCATGTCGATTTTTTCGAGTTGGCTCTGGGCGCCGAATTCCGAGGTCATGACATAGCAGGAGAAATCGACCATATCGACAATTTCAGAATCGGACTGGCCAATACCGGCGGTTTCCACGATCACCAGGTCAAAACCGGCGGATTTCAGGAAAGTGATGGCATCATGCAGCATGGCGCTAGTGGCCAGGTGCTGGCGACGGGTGGCCATTGAGCGCATATAGATATTTTCAGAGCGCAGGCTGTTCATGCGGATGCGGTCACCCAGCAAGGCACCGCCGGTGCGTCTGCGGGTGGGGTCTACAGCGAGGACTGCAATGCGTTTTTCGGGAAAGCTGGCCAGCATGCGGTTGAGCAGCTCATCGGTGACCGAGGATTTGCCGGCGCCGCCGGTGCCGGTGATGCCGATAACCGGTGCCTGATTTTTAGAGGCAGCCCACTCATGGCGTTTCATTTTCAGTTCGGCATCGCCGTAAATGCCAGCCTCCAATGCGGTCAGGACCTGTGCGATGTCACTGGAATTATCTTTGCGTAGCTGACCGGGGAATGCAGGTGCCTGACGATGTTCTTCTGCGCGTTGTACAACGTCTTCAATCATCTCGACCAGTCCCAGGCCCATACCGTCATCGGGATGGTAAATACGGTTAATACCGTAGCTTTCCAGTTCAGTAATCTCATCCATGGTGATGGTGCCGCCACCTCCGCCGAAAATCTGTATATGCCCTGCCCCGCGTTGCTTCAGCTCATCGATCATGAAACGGAAATATTCATTGTGGCCGCCCTGGTAGGAAGAGATCGCGATGGCATCAGCATCCTCCTGGATGGCTGCTCGTACTATATCCAGCACACTGCGGTTGTGGCCCAGGTGAATAACTTCGCAGCCCTGCGCCTGGATCAGGCGGCGCATGATATTGATGGCGGCATCGTGGCCGTCAAACAGGGATGCTGCGGTTACAAACCGTAATGGTGTAGTTGCCGGTTTACCCGCACTGATGTCAGAAGCTGCCGGGTTCATTCCGCTTGTTTCAAGTTCGCTACTCATACTTTGCTACCGTGTTCCGCCAGTGCGAACTGGCATTTGTCTTCAACACCCTGAAGATCATTGAGCATGACCTCCAGGTCTTTTCGTTTCCCTTCCAGTTCGGCGCGTTTCTCTCTGATCCGTTCAATAAATATTTCGAGCTGTTTGCGGTTACCCCGTGGCGAGCCATACATTTTGATCAGATCCGCAGTTTCTTCCAGGCTCAGACCGAGGCGCTTTCCACGCATGATCAGCCTCAGGCTGGTACGATCGGGTGTGCTATAGATTCGCCGTGTGCCCTCCCGCCTCGGGTTCAGATAACCCTTTTCCTCATAAAACCGGATTGTCCGCGTGGTTATGTCGAATTCAGTTGCAAGTTCACTAATGCTGTATGACTTTTTCACCAGAAATTTTCCTGAACGGCACGCTCTGCCGCCTTGTTTTAAGAGCAAGCCGCAAGCATACATTACGTTTACGTTAACGTAAAGTATGTTTTGGATAATCCTGAATAAGCTGTATGATTGCAGCGACAGTCATTCTGAAAGAACAACAAAACTGAAAAGGAACTATTTGCCATGTCACTGGACATCACCTTGTACGAATACGGCCCGAGCCGTTCTAAACAGGCCCGCTGGGCACTGCAGGAGCTTGGTCTTGAATTCAAATCAATTGCAGGACTGGAAATACTGCACAGCGAAGAGCTGAAGCAGGTCAATCCCATGGGCAAGGTGCCTGCCGTGGTCATTAATGGCGAACCGTTGTTTGAAGCGGCTGCAATTTGTACCTACCTGGCGGATCTGGTACCGGATAAAGGGCTGATTGCAGCTTCCGGTACCCGTGAGCGTGCCCTGCATCTTCAGTGGGTTAGTTTTGCACTTACAGAACTGGAAGCGTATTTGTGGAGCAATGCCAGAAACACGTTTGTATTACCGGAAGAGCAACGAATAACGGTACTTTTTGAACAGAACAACAAGGCATTTTTGCACGCGGCAAAAGTGCTTGATAGGGCTTTGGAAAATACTGACTACCTGGTAGGTAACCGGTTTTCTGTGACGGATATCCTGGTCGGGTTTACGGTGAACTGGGGCAATCTGATGGGATTGCTCGAAAAGACGCCAAATCTGCAGAAATACCTGGCTCGGTTGAAAGAAAGACCGGACTGCACGTTGTAGGACATATCCTAAAAGCCATTCACCGCACCCCGACATCTGTTCATCGAATTGACAACGACATTCGCTTCGTCGCAGCGCACACTGCGCGCTGAGTGTCGTCGGGGTCTGCTATATGCAGGCCAGAGGGACCGGCTCCATTGTTCTGAATTGATCAATTGAGGAGTTCCGATGAAGAAGTCTGTTGTTGTATCTATTGCAGCCAGCCTGATGCTGGTTACACCCTTTGTATCCGCCGAAGATACCCTGCCATTAAACGCGGTTAACCGTGCCGGTGAAGTCATCGATGCGGCGCTGGAAGCCTATGGCGGTGCCGAGGCCATCACTAATTTGAACAGCGTGGCGCGAAAGAGTCATTTTACCACCTGGGCCACTAACCAAAGTCGTTCACCCGGACCACCGTGGGATCAAAACGAGCTGATGAGTTTTTCTGCCATTGATTTTGAAAACGAAACCTTTGTGGGTAAAAATAAGGGCAGCGGTGGCGGTTTTGACTTTAATGGTAGCCAGATCATCAAGGGCGAGGAAGGCTGGCAGGTTAATTATCGTGGTGGAACCGTCACACCCATTGCCGAGCCGGATTTCAATACCACCTCTGGCCCATTTATCCGTGTAACCGCACCCCTGCTGGTCAAGCAATTGCTGAACCGGCGCCAGACTTCGCACTGGCTGGGTGAAGTTAAATTTGAGGGTCGTCCGCACGATGTCATTACGCTGGTGATGGAAGTTGGTCCTGCTTTAAGCCTGTACTTTGATAAGGAAACTCATCTTTTAAGCCGTAGTGAGCGCGTATTACCCCCCTTCGGTCAGGTCGACTACCGTTTCACCAATTATGAAACTGTTGACGGCATTCCTTTCAGCCAGACTTTCAAGCTGTTTGTAAATGACGAGCCCAACATTTATATCGATATCAAGTCCACCAAGGTCAACCAACCCATCGAACAATATGCAGTTGTACCGAAGGATCTGGAACTGGTTGAGGTCGCCCCGCCCGCACCAACCGAAGTTGAACTACAGGAAGTTAAAGAAGGTGTCTTCCTGGTAGGTGCTGGTAACACATACGCCATGTTTGTCGAAATGGAAAATCACGTAATCGCCGTTGGCGGTACCGCCGGCATCCCGGATCGCATCAAGGCCCTGCGCAAAGTGGTCAAAGACAAGCCGATCAAATACGGTGTGATGACCCATCACCACAATGATCATGTGCTGGGTGTTCCGGCTTACCAGGCTGAAGATGCCGTGGTGCTGACCATCAAGGAACACGAAGCTGTTATGCGTGCTGCTGCCACCGATGCAGATTCGTTGAAACTGCAATTTGTGAAAGACAAGTACGTCTTTGAAGACGGTAGCCGTAAGCTGGAAATCATCGATATCGGCCCGACACCGCATTCGAAGCACCTGCTGGTGGCCTGGTTGCCGGAAGAAGGCATCCTGTTTGAAGCCGATCATTTCCCGAACCCGACCAACGGTCGCATGCAACCGGCCCAGGATGTAACAAAACGCCTGGCAGAAGTGATCGACAAAATGGGTCTGGATGTGAAATTCATCTTGGGTGCGCATAGCCCCCGGATCGCAAGCATTGATGACCTGCGTCGCTCGCTCGCGCTGAGCCCGGTCAATGTAGTCCAACTAAGTCCCTGATCATAAATTGGGTTTGAAGAACCCCGCTTCGGCGGGGTTTTTTATTGGCCCTGCTTAAACAATTGTCCGGTTTTACAAGGCTGCTGGAATGGCCATCGTAATTATCAAGGAATAAACTAGACCATGATTCCCTCTGGAGAATACTTTATGCCTCACAAGAAACAAGTCAACGGATCCTGCCTGTGCAGCGCAGTAGAATTTCTGGCCGATCTGCCCAGCAAATGGTGTGCACATTGCCACTGCAGCATGTGCAGAAAAGCACACGGTGCCGGTTATGTTACATGGGTCGGCTTTGAGTCAGACCAGGTCAGCTTCGTGCAAGGCGAAAATGAGTTGATGTGGTACGAATCCTCACCGGGTGCACAGCGTGGTTTTTGCCAGCATTGCGGAAGCACGTTGTTTTTCCGTTCAGAACGTTGGGCAGGAGAACTTCATATCGCATTGGGCTGCATCAACGACCCTATCGACCGTCAACCACAGGCCAACGTGTTCTTTGACAAACACGTTAACTGGATGCCGGTTGATTCCTCGTTGAAACAGGTTGATGGCTAACCTGTATAACGACTGGGCTTCATTCTTCATTGGTTAGTTATGCTACTCTAGCGGGCTGAATTTCATCACCCGGGATACAAATGTGAAAAAGCTGATTGCACTGATTCTGCTACTGCCGCTTGCGGCCTGTAATAACGAAACAACCACAGTTACAGCAACGGTAGAAGTTGAAAAACCGGCATTACCGGCCGGTATCACGCTGGTCGAAGAATTCAAAGGTGATGACAGTGGTATAGCCATCCCTTACGCCAAATATAAACTGGCCAATGGCCTGACGGTGATACTTCATGAGGATCATTCCGACCCGCTGGTACACGTGGATGTGACCTACCACGTGGGCTCCAACCGTGAACAGGTTGGTCGCTCGGGTTTTGCCCATTTCTTTGAACACATGATGTTTCAGGGCTCTGAAAATGTAGCCGATGATGAGCATTTCAAAATAGTCTCAAATGCCGGCGGAACCCTGAACGGATCAACCAGTACCGACCGCACCAATTACTATGAAACACTGCCGGTTAATCAACTGGAATTGGCCTTGTGGCTGGAAGCTGACCGGATGGGTTTTTTACTCGATGCCGTAACCCAGGAAAAATTTGAAATCCAACGGGAAACGGTTAAAAACGAACGCGGCCAGAATTATGATAACCGCCCCTATGGGCTGGTGTGGGAAACGGTCAATAAAGCCATGTACCCGGAAGGCCACCCCTACTCCTGGCCAACTATCGGTTACCTGGAAGACCTCGACCGGGCAAATGTTGATGACCTGAAACGTTTTTTCCTGCGCTGGTATGGCCCGAATAACGCGGCATTGACCATTGGTGGTGATATTGATCCGATGGCAACCCTGGAATTGGTGAACAAATACTTCGGTCCCATTGCTGCTGGACCTGCGGTTGAAAACCTGCTTAAACAACCGGGCGTACTGGATACCGACCGCTATGTCACACTGGAAGACAACATTCATCTGCCAGCCCTGGTATTACTGATTCCAACCGTTTACGGTTCGCACGCAGATGAGGCCCCATTGGATGCCGCAGCCAAAATCCTGGGTCAGGGAAAGGCATCGTTATTGTACCAGCGCCTGGTTCAAACTGGTCGGGCTGTATCGGCCAGCGTAGTCCATCGCTGTAGCGAACTTGCCTGTTCAATGATGTTCATCGTTGTCCAGAATCCAGGTTCCGGCGAAACACTCGCTGAAATGGAAACCGCCGTTCGCGAGACGCTGGAAGAATTTGCCGGTCGCGATATCAATGAAGACGATCTGCAAAAGTTTAAAGCACGGTATGAATCAGGGCGTGTTTTCGGCCTGCAAAGTGTCAGGGGTAAAGTTTCAACGCTGGCAGCATTCCAGACTTACACCGGCAGCCCTGCTGGTATTGGTGAGGGAATTCAGCGTTACCTGAATGTTGAAATCGAAGACGTCAGTCGCGTTTTCAATCAGTATATTGCCGGCAAACCCGCCGTCATATTAAGCGTTGTGCCCAACGGCAAGCTGGAACTGGCTGCGGCTGAGCAGAACTTTACTGCGCCGGAACGAAACATCCCGGAAACCTTTGCTGACAAGGGCTCTGATCTGCCTTTACGCCCGGTGGTTGACAATTTCGATCGTAGCCAGAAGCCTGTACCCGGCACCAACCCGGCTGTGAAATTGCCCGCCATTTGGGATACTTCGTTGTCCAATAATGTACGTGTTCTGGCGGTGCCGAATTCAGAAACCCCTACGATTACAATTCGCGCTACCTTTGACGTCGGGCAACGTGATGAACCTGCTGGCAAGGCTGGATTGACAGCGCTGATGGCAGCCTTGATGCGTGAAGCAACACTGGAACATTCCGCGGCAGAATTTGCCGAAGAGCTGGAGCGTATTGGTGCCAGCGTCAGTATCAGCCCGGGTCAGTACCAAACAAGTGTAACGGTCAATACACTGACCAGGCATCTGACCAAAGCCATGTCTTTGATGATGGAGCGCGCATTCAAACCCGCGTTTACCGAGGAAGATTTTGACCGCATCAAGAGTCAGACCATCGAAAGCCTGATGGCAAACCGTAAATCGGCGCCGAGCCTGGCCGGACGCGCTATTAAATCTGTGCTGTACGGCTCTACACACCCACTTTCCTATCCGGGGGCCGGATTACCGACCACCGTTGAGTCGATCACTCTGGATGATATCAAGGCGTATTACGCGGTACACTTTCCAGAGCATTTGAGTGGTATAACAGTCAGTGCGAGCCTGCCGCAAGCGGAAATCATTTCTGCATTACAGGGGCTTGCCTCTCTCGAGGTGACGGAGGCATATCGTATGCCAATTGATAGCCTTCCCGAGATCAAGGGCCGGACCCTTTACCTGGTTAACAAGGAAGGTGCAGCCCAGTCCAGCCTGCGAACTGCGCATCCTTCGATCAAATACGACGCGTTAGGTGACTTTTACAAGGCCGGACTGATGAATTACAACCTCGGCGGTACCTTCAGCAGTCGCATTAACCTGAACCTGCGTGAAGACAAGGGCTATAGCTACGGAGCCCGCAGCTATTTCGGCGGTGGTCAGGAGCTTGGTAGTTTCCGCGTCTCAACCGAGGTCAACAAGGAAGCAACCGCAGCTTCATTGAAGGAAGTATTCAAAGAACTTGAAAGTTATTCAGCCGAGGGCATGAACGAGGAAGAGTACGACTATATGCGCTCAGCAATCGGCCAGCGTGACGCCCTGCAATACGAAACTCCGGGACGGAAATTGGGGCTACTGGGAAATATCATGCGCTATGACCTGCCGCTGAACTATCGTACCCAGCAAAACAATATCCTGAAGGAAACCGACCGGGAAGTGCTGAACGCACTGGCCAACAAGCTGATCCAGCCTGAAAACATGGCGATAGTCGTCGTCGGCGACGAGGCCACCATCCGCGAGGAATTGGAAGGGTTGGGAATGCCAATTAAATTGCTGGATGAGGATGGTTTCGAAATCAAGGCGTCAGCCGGAAGCGAATAAGCGCGGTAATATTCACTTCAAGCCTAACGTAGGCACGTCATACCGAACCTAGACACGTCATATCGAACGTAGACACGTCATACCGGACTTGATCCGGTATCCACCTTGATCTAGTTAAAAAACGAAAAATAGACCCCGGGTCAAGCCCGGGGAGACGTGGTTGGTACCGACATGACGAGTGTGCGCCTGTTGTGCAACAGAGTTAGCCGGCGATGGTCTTTAACGGACTTTGCATCGCGTGTGGTGCAGAGAGGAATTCCTTACAGGCTACGTTTTCCGTTTCGTCGGTGAAACGGTAACCGGTTTCTTCGAGAAACTGGTGAAAAGCAAGCTCGTCCTCAGGCGGTACCAGGAAACCGGCCAGGATGCGGGCATTGGCTGCAGCGTGGTTGCGGTAATGGAACAGGCTGATGGACCAGCGGCCGGCCAGCACATTCAGAAACCCCAGCAAGGCGCCGGGGCGTTCGGGAAACTCAAAGCGGTATATACGCTCGCGATCAGTTGATGGCAGGCGGCCACCCACCAGGTGGCGTAAATGTAGCTTGGCGACCTCGTTATCGGACAGGTCTTTAACAGAGTAACCGCTATCCACTAATCTGGATTGCAAATGCCGGGAGGTTTCTTCCAGTCGGACACCGACAAAAACATGTGCGTTACGTTTTCCGGCAAAACGGTAGCTGAATTCAGTCACGGCACACTGGCCAAGAATCTGGCAAAACTCAAGAAAGCTACCCGGCCGTTCAGGAATCGTGACGGCCAGCAGTGCTTCTTTGCCCTCACCGAGCGCGCAACGTTCCACCACGTGTCCAAGACGGTCAAAATTTACATTCGCGCCACTGATTACGGCAACCCAGTCGCCATCCGGCAAGGTCTTGTTTTCCTCCCTGGCCGCATACTGTATGGCACCGGCAACAGCCAGCGCGCCCGCAGGCTCCGCTACGGCGCGCACTTCTTCAAATATGGATTTCACCGCTGCACAAACCTGGTCAACACTGACAGTGATGACCTCGTCTACCAGTTCCCGGCACATTTCAAAGGTGGTTTGACCCACTTTGCGTACCGCAACTCCATCGGCAAATATGCCTGTTGTGCCAATATCCACCGGCTCACCGGCTTGCAGCGCCGCGTACATACTGGCGGCATCCTCGGGTTCCACACCTATGATGCGCACATCGGGGTAAACAGCTTTTACAGTCGCAGCAACTCCTGCCGCCAAACCGCCTCCGCCGATGGGTAAAAAGATAACGCCTGGTGGCGAATCCATTTGCTGGGTGATCTCAACGCCCAGAGTGCCCTGCCCTGCGATAACTGCAGAATTGTCAAATGGATGGATAAAATAAGCGCCACTATCGCTACTGAAAGCGATGGCCTGCTCGCAGGCGGCATCATAGTCATCACCTACAAGCTTGATACGGGCACCCAGTGCTTCAACCGCCTGGACTTTGATTTCCGGAGTCGTGCAGGGCATAAATATTGTAGCTTTCACACCCAGTTCGCGCGCGGACAAGGCCACACCCTGGGCATGGTTTCCGGCTGATGCGGCCACCACACCCCACCGGCGTTCATCATCTGACAAGCGCCTAATGCAGTTGTAGGCACCACGCAGTTTGAAGGAATAGGTAAGCTGCATGTCCTCCCGTTTCAGCCACAACTTCTGCCCGATGCGTGCTGATAATGAGTTCGCGTATTCCAGTGGTGTGCGTCGCACCAGGTCATAAACCGGTGCGGTTAGCGCGCGACGTAGATAATCCTGTGCCAGTTCGTTCATATGATCAGCCGTTTGCCATTTCGGAAAGGTAAAACTCACTCAATCGTTTACGCACTGCTGCACCCGCTTCACGGGTGCTCAGCGTACCACCCAGATCCGTCGTGCATTCGCCTGCGGAAATACAATCCCAGATAGCCCGCTCGATATTTTGCGCTGCCTCTTTCATACCAAGACTGTAATCGAACATCATGGCTACCGATCCCAGCATACCGAACGGATTGGCGATGCCCTTACCGGCGATATCCGGGGCAGAACCATGGATCGGTTCAAACAGGCCGAATTTACCGGCAGCCAGCGAGGCTGACGGTAACATACCCATGGAACCGGCCAGCATGGATGCCTCATCGGTCAGGATGTCGCCGAACATGTTTTCGGTCACGATTACATCAAAACGGGCCGGGTTGGAAATCAGGAACATGGCCGCGGCATCCACCAAAAGGGTTTCGTATTGAATATCCGGAAAATGTTCTGACATCACTTCAGCGGCTACCTTGCGCCATAAGCGGGAAGTTGCCATAACATTGGCCTTGTCGATCATGGTGACTTTGCCACTGCGACCCCGGGCAATAAAACCCGCTTTGAGTACGACCCGCTCGATCTCTTCGCGGGAGTAGGTGCACATATCAGAGGCGAAGTCATCGCCTTCCTGCTTTTCACCAAAATAGCTGCCACCGGTTAATTCCCGTACCACCATCAGGTCCACACCCTCCAGATATTCGGGTTTTAACGGGCTGGCGGCGGCCAGCTTCGGATGTATGCGAACCGGGCGCAGGTTGGCAAACAAGCCGAGCTCCTTGCGGATAGCCAGCAATCCCTGCTCCGGCCTGACTTTCAAATTTGGGTCATCCCACTTTGGCCCGCCGACTGCACCGAGAATAATTGCATCTGCATCACGGCAGGTTTCAAGTGATTTCTGCGGTAACGGTTCACCGGTAGCATCTATTGCCGCGCCGCCAATCAATTCAGTATGTATATCCAGGGTCAGATCGTATTCTTTGGCCAGTTCTCTTATCAGAAATTCGGCTTCCCTGGTCACTTCGGGGCCGATACCGTCACCGGGCAACAGTACAATTTTTGCGTTCGAGATTTTTGTGTTCAAGATCTTTCCTCATATGCCACGATGGCATCTTCTGCCTGGTTTAGAAAATCAAATCTGTCCAGCCCGTTCAGCAGGCAATGACGTGCGAACGAATCGATGGAAAAATCCCAGCTTTGCTCCGTACCGTCTGCAGTCCGGACAAAAACCCTGCGCTGTTCCAAGTCAACGGTGATTTCCTCACCGTGCATTTGCATCAGGCTTGCGTGCTGGTCGGCTTCAAGCACCACCGGCAGCAAACCCACGTTTTGCGAATTGCTTCTGAAAATATCAGCAATTTGCGAACTGATCACAACACGGAAACCAAAACCCATCAGTGCATGCGGGGCGTGTTCACGTGATGAGCCACAACCAAAATTATGGCCAGCCACGAGGATAGGACTGTGGCGGGCGCTGGATTGGTTCAGTACATGCCCGGCAACCAGATTGCCATTAGCATCGTTTCTCCAGTCTGCAAAGGCATGGTCTCCAATACCGTCAAAATCGGTAGCCGTCAGGAAGCGTGCGGGAATAATCTGGTCGGTGTCGATATTTTCCTGTTCCAGTACCAGCACCGGTCCACTTAGTTTTGTGAATGCATGCATCAGCTTGCCTCCTGCATCGATGCAATATCTGCAATCCCGGCCACCCGCCCCATTACGGCAGATGCAGCCGCGGTTGCAGGGCTGGCCAGCAATGTGCGTGAACCCGCACCCTGTCTACCCTCAAAGTTCCGGTTCGAGGTAGATACCGCTGTTTTGCCGGGTGGCACCATATCACCGTTCATGGCTATACACATGGAACAGCCCGGTAAGCGCCATTCAGCACCGGCCGCCATAATGATCTCATGCAAGCCTTCGCTTTCTGCCTGTTTGCGAATATTTTCAGAACCCGGCACCACCAGCATGCGCACATGGCTGGCAATCGACCGTCCGCGCAGTACATTTGCCGCCGCGCGCAAATCACTGATCCTGCCATTGGTGCAACTACCGACAAAAACCACGTCTACCTTTCTCTCACCCATGGATTGTCCGCCACTGAAACCCATGTATTGCAGGGCCCTTTCCTGGGTAGCGTTGGTTGCTTGCGGCACCGGTTCACCGATGGCAACAGACATACCCGGGTCGGTACCGTAGGTAATAGTCGGACGCATGGTTGAGGCATCGAGATATATCTCACTGTCAAATTCCGCGTCCGCATCAGAGGCCAGTTGCAGCCACTTTTCAGCCGCCTGCTCAAATGCTTCACCCTGCGGCACCTTGGCCCGTCCACGTAAATAATCAATGGTGGTCTTATCCGGCGCAATCATTCCGGCGCGTGCACCGGCCTCGATGGTCAGGTTACACAGTGTCATGCGGCTTTCCATATCCAGCTTGCGAACCGCCTCGCCAGCATACTCGATCACATATCCGGTACCGCCGTTCATGCCCAGAAATTGGATGATGTTCAAAGCCATGTCCTTGGCAGTAACGTCATCAGACAGCTTACCTTCCAGATTAATGCGCATACTTTTTGGTTTGTTCTGCAGCAGACATTGTTTCGCCAATACATGGCCGACTTCGGTGGTGCCGATACCAAAAGCCAGGGCGCCAAAAGCACCGTGAGTGCTGGTATGACTGTCGCCACAGACAATGGTCATACCCGGTTGGGTGGCACCCAGTTCAGGACCCATCACATGCACAATGCCACGTGACGGGCTGTCCCAGTCATGCAGTTCGATGCCAAACTCATGGCAATTATTACGCAGGGTCTGTACCTGTCGCTGTGCCTGTGGGGTGATGTACGGACGTTGCCCATCGTCATCTGCAGGCAGTGTCGGGGTTGAATGATCCAGGGTTGCCAGGGTGCGTTCCGGTCGCCGCACGCCGATGCCTTTGTCACGTAACAGATCAAAGCCCTGTGGGGATGTCACCTCATGAACAAGGTGCAGATCAATATAGATGATTGCGGGCGTGGATTCACTCTGCGCTTGCACCACATGAGATTTCCAAAGCTTGTCAAAAAGAGATTCAGGCTGCATTGGATTGCTTGTCCTGCGCTGCATTGCGTGTGGCGCGATTAATAATTTCCAGTAAGGCTTCAGCACAGGCCGCGACGATATCGGTCGACAGACCGTGGCCACTGAATTCCACACCGTCTACCGTGGCCCGTATACTGGCTTCACCCTGGGCATCCTCGCCCAGCGATATGCTGCGCATGGCCAGGCTGAGCACTTTGATTTCGGTTTCAGTGACCTGTTCAAGTGCATGCACGATGGCGGCGACAGGTCCGTCACCATCCCCGGTGTGGGTACTGGTGCTGCCGTCCTCATGGGCCAGGGTCAGGGAAGCCGATGGCTCGGTTTCGCCATTTACACGACTGACCACGCTGAGCCAGTTCAGGGACCAGGGGCCGATGGTGCCGGTCTCGTTATCCGTGATGATGGCTTCGAGATCCGAATCAAAGACCCGCTTTTTCACATCGGCGAGATCTTTAAAGCGCTCCATGATGGCCTCGATCTCACTCTCTTCCAGTTTGTAACCCATGTTTTTGGCACGATCGACAACCGCGTGGCGACCGCTGTGCTTGCCCAGAATCAGTTGTGAGTCCTGCAAACCAACATCCTGGGGTTTCATAATCTCGTAGGTTTCACGCGAAGCCAGCATGCCGTGCTGGTGAATACCGGCCTCATGTGCAAATGCATTTTCACCGACGATGGCCTTGTTACGTGGTACAAAATTACCGGTCACGGCTTCCAGCAAGTGACTGGCAGAGTTCAGTCTTCGCGTATCTACTCCAATTTCAACACCGTAGTGGTCTGCACGGGTGCGCAACGCCATTACAACTTCTTCAAGGGCGCAGTTTCCAGCACGCTCTCCTATGCCATTGAGTGCACATTCAATCTGCGTAGCGCCACCCTCTACCGCAGCCAGCGAATTGGCCACTGCCAGGCCAAGGTCATCGTGGCAATGCGTGCTGATACATACATTTTCTATGCCGGGTACGGTCTTTCCCAACCAGCGAAACAGGTCATACATCTCTGACGGGGTAGCATAACCTACTGTATCCGGAATATTGACAGTCGTGGCACCGGCTTCGATCACGGCCTGCAATACATCGGCCAGGAACTCACGTTCAGTGCGAATACCGTCTTCTGCGGAAAACTCAACATCATTACAGGCTGCAACCGCCAGTTTGACCCCGTTGACAGCATTGCGAAGCACCTCATCGCAGCTCATTTTGAGCTTTTCACGACGATGGATAGGACTGGTTGCAATAAAGGTATGGATACGCGCATTTTCAGCGGGTTCCAGCGCCAGGATGGTGCGTTCAATATCGCGCGGGATGGTACGGGCCAAGCCGGCGATCACCGGGCCATGAACCTCCGATGCAACCGCATGGACCGCTTCAAAATCACCCGGTGATGCAGCGGGAAACCCGGCTTCAATGATATCCACTTTCAATTCCGACAACACATGGGCCACCCGCAGTTTCTGTCCCAGGCTCATACTGAAACCAGGGGCTTGTTCACCATCTCTCAGCGTGGTATCAAAAATAAGAATTTTGCGACTCATTTATATGCTCCTTGTTATCGGTCGAATACCCGGCTTGCGCGGGTTAACATTTGCTGCTGGCACCAATTCAACATGGTAGACATCGTGAAGTCGTTCCAGTTGCCGTTTGAGCAGGTCACCCGGACGGGTGGATGATACGTTTACTTTCATATTCCGGCCATTGTCATCTGCTTCACCGACGATACAGGTATTCAGGCTGAACCCCCTGCGTTCAATTAAACCCAGCGCCCTGATCACCGCACCTTCAACGCTGCTGAGCTGGATATGTAATGTGTAATTCATATCTGTTCTACCTTGCCTTCCGAGGGTCTGATTTCATCATCTTGTGATTGGGTTTGCCCGGTGGGACCAGCGGCCAGACATTTTCCATCGAATCGATGGTTACATGCAGCATGGCAGCACCTTCTGTATTGAGCAGCCATTCAAGGCCGTCGTAGACTTCTTCAGGCTCCTTGATACTATGCGCCTGGATACCGAAGGCCCTGGCGACTCCGGCAAAATCCGGGTTATCGTCAAGGTGGACCTCGCTGTAGTTTCCATCAAAGAATATCTCTTGCCACTGACGCACCAGGCCGAGTGCCGAATTATCAAGCAGCAGGATTTTGACATCAATCCCGTAGCGATTGAGCGTGGCGAGCTCCTGCACATTCATCATGATAGAACCGTCACCTGAAACACAAACCACGGTGTTTTCCGGTTTGGCGATTTTCGCGCCGATGGCTGCCGGCAAACCATAACCCATCGTACCCAGACCACCGGAGGATAAGTGATCCAGCGGGTCATCAAACCTGCAGTGTTGCGCCACCCACATCTGGTGTTGGCCGACATCGCAGGTAATGGTCATTCCCTCAGGTCGTGCCCTGGATAAATCCCGCAGCAACCTGGGTGCATATATGCCTTTGCCGGGTGCATCGTAACGCCAGGCAAATTCCTTTTTCCAGCCTGCGCATTGCCCGCGCCAGGTCGCATAGGCCCTGCTTTCCGGCCGGATGCCTTCCAGCGCCGGTGCCAGTTCACCGACAATCCCGACATCCGCTTTACGCAGCTTTGAAATTTCAGCTGCATCGATATCAAGATGAATAATACGTGCTGATTTTGCAAACTGCGCCAAGTGTCCGGTGGCCCTGTCATCAAAACGTGCGCCGACCACCATCAGGACATCACAATTTTGCACTGCGTGGTTGGCGGCGCCATTGCCGTGCATACCCAACATGCCAATGAAGTTCGGGTCGTCCGGCGGCATCACACCCAGACCTTTCAGCGTGGCTGTCACCGGCACACCAACACGGGCAACAAATTTGCGGAAAACTTCAACCGAGTCCGATATCGCAATACCGCCGCCAGCTATAACCAGCGGACGCCTGGCCTGTGACAGCATCTCGCTGGCTGCCTGCAGGGCACGGGCATCCGGTTCCGGGACTTCGGGCTGAGGTTCCGGGTCGACGTCAATTACTTCACCCATACCTGCAGAAATGTCCTTGGGTAAATCGATCAGCACGGGACCGGGGCGACCACCCTGCGCAAGCTGAAATGCCTCGTTAACAATCCGTGGGATATCGGCAATATCCCGCACGATATAACTGTGCTTCACAATCGGCAAGGTGATGCCAAATATATCCACTTCCTGAAAAGCGTCGGTACCCTGCAAGGCAGAAGGAACCTGTCCGGTAATCACCACCATCGGTACCGAGTCCATGAACGCATTCGCGATGCCGGTCACCAGGTTGGTGGCGCCGGGACCGGAAGTCGCCATACACACACCGGCCTTCCTGGTAACCCGGCCAAAGGCGTCGGCAGCCAACGCCGCACCCTGTTCATGTCGACATAAATAGTGCTTCAGGCCGGACCCGACCAGCGCGTCGTACACTGGCATGATGGTGCCGCCCGGATAGCCGAAGATCTGCTTCACACCGTTGCGCTTAAGCATTTCGATGAGTATTTGTGATCCGCTGCGTGCCTGTTCCGGGACTACTTGCGTGGATGCGTTCATGTCTATATTTTCTCTGTGTTCAATGTTCGTATCGGTTACTGCATTTCAAATCTGAATATGGCGCTGCTAAAAAAAACCCCGCTTCCTCTCGGTTGCGGGGTTTTGCTAATCTTGTTCCTGGTCTTCTAGGCGATCAAGGCTACCCCGCTAAGTGTCGGAATAATCAGTAGGCCTAGAAGCAGAGCATAATTTGCATTCAACGGAACACTGGCAATAGCGCTACAGGCCTTACGGCGTGCAGTCTGTAAACCGGTGTCGGGTTGTTGCAAATGTTTTGACATGCAGGCTTTATCCCATTCTCAAAAAGTTCTGTCAACTATTTTTTTATTTTTTTGTATAAAAGCTTCTTATTTATTCTTGATCTAACCCATCAAAAAGGCTGATTTCAGGGCGCGGCCTTATGCCTGCAAAACGCTAATCAGGTACAATTAACAGCTGATTCAAATAAGTGTGGTGTCAGCCTGATCAATCGAAAGCACGTTGTGTAAATGCCAGGTTTTCAACACTGATTAGATAGCGAGTAATAAAATGCATGTACAAATGCCACTAAGTGAAGATCTGGAACTACTACGCGAAACTGTGCGGCGGTTCGCCGAGCAGGAAATAGCACCACGCGCCGAAGACATCGACGCCAGCAACAGCTTCCCACAGGATTTATGGTTAAAGCTGGGTGAGCTGGGCCTGCTCGGTATAACCATTCCGGAATCACTGGGTGGCTCTGACATGGGTTACCTGGCGCACGTGGTTGCGATGGAGGAAATTTCCCGGGCCTCGGGTTCGGTTGGTTTGTCATATGGTGCCCACAGCAATTTGTGCATGGACAACCTGTTTAAAAATGGCTCTGAAACCCAACGACAGAAATATCTGCCCGACATGTGCAGCGGTGAACTCGTGGGTGCACTGGCTATGTCGGAAGCTGGCGCCGGTTCAGACGTGGTTGGTTCAATGAGCTGTCGCGCAGAACTGCAAGGCGATTACTGGCTGGCCAACGGCTCCAAAATGTGGATTACCAATGGGCCGGAAGCTGACGTGCTGATTGTCTATATGCGCACGGCTGGTAAAGAAGCCGGTTCAGCAAGCATGACCAGCTTCCTGGTTGAAAAAAGTATGCCCGGTTTTAGCACCACACAAAAACTGGACAAGTTTGGCATGCGCGGTTCCGATACCTGCGAACTGGTGTTTGAAAATTGCAAAATTCCGGTCGAAAACGTCATCGGTGAAGTCAACCAGGGGCGTAAAACTGTTAATGGGCGGCTTAAATACAGAACGGCTGGTATTATCCGGTGGTCCGCTCGGCCTGATGCAGGCCTGTCTGGACCTGGTCATTCCCTATATGCAGGAACGCAAACAATTCGACCGCGCGATTGGCTCTTTCGGCATTATGCAGGCCAAGCTGGCAGACATGTATGCCGCACTGCAATCATCCCGCGCCTACGTTTACCGGATCGCCGAGTACTATGATGCGGGAAGCAGATCGCGTATTGACCCGGCTGCCTGCCTGTTGCAGGCATCCACCAGCGCGGTCAGTGTCGCACTGGAAGCTATCCAGACACTGGGCGGCAATGGTTATATCAATCAATATCCGGCAGGACGCATAATGCGTGATGCCAAGCTATATGAAATCGGAGCCGGCACCAACGAGATCCGCAGAATGCTGATCGGTCGCGAACTGGTATCCCTGTAGGCCATCGTCATGCCGGGCTTGACCCGGTATCCATTTGGACCCGGAATCAAACCACACATAAATCAAGCTAAATCATGAACGGAGTTACAACATGAACAACAAAGTCGTAATCGTCGGTGCCAAGCGCACTCCCATCGGCTCTTTTCAGGGCCAATTTTCCACTGTTCCCTCTGACGAACTCGGTGCCGCAGCTATACGCGGCGCAATAGAGCAAGCTGGGGTACAGCCAGAGGACATTGACGATGTATTGATGGGTTGTGTACTGCCGGCAGGTGTTGGCCAGGCCCCTGCCCGCCTCGCTGCGCGCAAAGCAGGCATCCCAACCTCTGCAGGTGCTGTCACTATTAACAAGGCTTGCGGTTCTGCCATGAAAACGATGCAGATCGCCCATGACCAGATCCTTGCAGGTTCATCAAGCATCGTAGTGGCCGGTGGAATGGAAAACATGACACTTGCGCCCTACCTGCTGCCCAAAGGCCGTGGTGGCTACCGCATGGGTCATGGCCAGGTCCTCGATCATATGTTTTACGATGGTCTGCAGAATCCCGATGATGGTTTAATGATGGGGATTTTTGGCGAACGCTGTGCAGAAAAATATGATTTCACACGTGAGCAACAGGATGCTTTTTCAATCACTTCAATTGAACGTGCACTGAGTGCCATGGAAAGTCAGTTTCAGGATGAGATTACGCCGGTTACGGTTAAATCCCGTCGCGGCGAAAGTGTGATTAGTGAAGACCAGGAACCACCTTCCTGTAATATTGAAAGAATTCCCACGCTGCGTGCCGCGTTTAAAAAAGATGGTACGGTCACCGCAGCATCCTCGTCAAAGATCTCCGATGGCGCCGCAGCAACGGTATTGATGTCAGCACAAAAGGCCGCCGATATGGGAATCACCCCACTGGCTACCATTATTGCCCATTCAACCTTTTCACAGGATCCTGAATGGTTTACCACCGCACCTATTGGTTCTATCAAGCTGGTTTTGGAAAAAGCCGGCTGGAACCTTGATGATGTCGATCTGTTCGAGGTCAACGAAGCGTTTGCCACCGTCACTATGGCCGCTATGAAGGAACTCAACATCGACCACGCCAAAATGAATGTTAACGGTGGTGCCTGCGCACTGGGTCACCCCATTGGCGCTTCCGGTGCCCGGGTGGTGGTAACGTTGATCAATGCATTAAAGCAACGCGGTCTGAAAAAAGGTGTAGCTTCTCTTTGTATTGGCGGCGGCGAGGCTACTGCTATTGCACTTGAACTGCCATAATCAGCCAGAGGTTACTTAGTAATGGCTATAATCAAGTCCCAGGTAGATACCAGCAGCAAGGACTTTGCTGCCAACGATGCGCATTTACGTGAACTGGTCGCTGATCTGCAAAAGCAGCTGGACCGGGTTGAACTGGGCGGCGGGCAACAAGCTCGCAAAAAGCACACAAAACGCGGCAAAATGTTGCCGCGTGAGCGCATCAAACAACTGATCGACCCCGGTACGCCGTTTTTAGAGTTCTCGCCAATGGCCGCCCATGGCATGTACGACGATAAGTCTCCATCGGCCGGCATCATCACCGGAATTGCCCGCGTCAATGGCAAGGAAGTTGTCATTATTGCCAACGATGCAACCGTCAAAGGCGGCAGTTACATGCCGATTACGGTAAAAAAACATCTGCGCGCACAAGAAGTGGCACTGGAAAACCACCTGCCCTGCATCTACCTGGTAGATTCCGGCGGGGCATTCCTGCCGTTGCAGGACGAGGTATTTCCGGATCGCGATCATTTCGGTCGGATTTTTTATAACCAGGCCAATCTGTCAGCAGCCAATATTCCACAAATTGCTGTGGTCATGGGTTCGTGCACCGCAGGTGGCGCCTATGTGCCGGCCATGAGTGATGAATCCATCATCGTGAAAAAACAGGGCACCATCTTCCTGGGTGGCCCGCCACTGGTCAAAGCGGCTACAGGCGAGGTCGTTGATGCAGAATCTCTCGGCGGTGCGGATGTACATTGCTCAAAATCCGGCGTTACCGATCACTATGCATTGGATGATACCCATGCTTTACAGTTGGCACGTGACGCCGTCACCCACTTGAACCGGCAAAAACACAACCCGCTGGAAATGCGCGAGTCAGCCAGGCCCGCTTACTCGATGGAAGAAATTTACGGAATTGTTTCCCGCGATACCCGCTACCCCTACAAGGTTATAGAGATCATCGCCCGGCTGGTCGATGGAAGTGAATTTCATGAATTCAAGGCCCGCTATGGCAAAACCCTGGTATGTGGATTTGCCCACATCCACGGTTACCCGGTAGGCATAGTTGCCAATAACGGGATCCTGTTTTCAGCCAGTGCATTGAAAGGCACACACTTCATTCAAATTTGTAATAAACGCGATATACCTTTGATATTTCTACAGAACGTTACTGGTTTTATGGTTGGAAAGGTGTACGAGAATTCCGGAATTGCGAAGGACGGCGCCAAGATGGTTACGGCTGTAGCCACCTCCCACGTACCCAGGTTTACCGTTATCATCGGTGGCTCTTTCGGTGCCGGCAACTACGCCATGTGTGGACGTGCATACCAGCCGAGAATGATCTGGATGTGGCCCAACGCACGTATTTCCGTGATGGGTGGAGAGCAGGCCTCATCGGTGCTGGCCACCATACGCAGAGATGCCATTGAAGCCTCCGGTGAAAAGTGGTCAGCTGAAGATGAAGAAGCCTTCCGCAAGCCAATCCGCGACAGCTATGAAAAAGAAGGCCATCCCTACCACGCCACTGCGCGTTTGTGGGATGACGGTATTATTGACCCGATAGATACCCGGCATGTACTGGGGCTCGCATTGTCGGCCGCCATGAATGCACCTGTCAAACACGGCAGGCATGGCATATTCAGAATGTAGCGTCATCTTATGCAAACCATTCAAAGCACAATAAGCGCCAGGGGCGTCCTGACACTGAGCATGAACCGCCCGGATGTGTTCAACGCCTTCGATTCGAACATGATCCAGGAACTGACCGAAGCACTCCAGGCTGCCGATGAAGACAGTGATGTCCGCTTGCTGGTGATCACAGGACTTGGCTCCTGTTTCTCAGCCGGTGCCGACATGAACTGGATGCGCAGCCTGGTCAATGCCAGCCAGGAAGAAAACGAGCAGGATGCCATGCAACTCGCCACTTTGATGCGCACCCTGAATTACCTCTCAAAACCAACGATTGCACGTATTAACGGTGCTGCATATGGCGGCGGCCTGGGTCTGATAGCGGCCTGTGATATCACCATTGCTGTTGATGGTGCCCTCTTCGGCCTGACAGAAGCGCGCCTGGGACTGGCACCGGCAGTGATCTCCCCATATGTATTTCGCCGCATCGGTGAACGCTATGCACGCCGCTATTTCCTGACCGGCGAGCGTTTTGATAGCAACCATGCATTGACGATTGGTCTGATTCAGCAGTGTGTTGCGGCAGATAAACTGGATGAGGCCGTTGAAACGGTTATTGACGATCTGCTCAAGGGCGGTCCGCTCGCCGTTGCAACCTGCAAACAACTTGTCTTCGCCGTTGCCGGCCATGACGAGGAAACACAACAATCGATGGATGAGTACACAACCAGGGTGATCGCTGGCATGCGTATCATGGATGAAGGCCAGGAAGGGCTGGCGGCATTCCTGGAAAAGCGCAAACCCGACTGGGTAGACAATGGATGATTTCGTCACAATCGTTGAAGTAGGTCCGCGCGATGGCTTACAGAACGAAAAACAGATCCTGCATGCAACAACAAAAATAGAGTTAATCAACCGTCTTGCAAATTGTGGTGTACCCGTCATAGAGGCAGGTAGTTTTGTCAGCCCGAAATGGGTACCGCAAATGGCCGACACAGAATCAGTATTGACCGGCCTGACACCCCTGCCCGGCACACGCTATCCGGTACTGGTACCGAACCTGACCGGGTTTGAACGGGCGATCCAGTCCGGCGCAAAAGAAATTGCCGTGTTCACTGCAGCCTCGGAGAGTTTCACCCGACGCAACATCAACTGTAGTATCGATGAATCCATTACCCGGCTTGAAGCGGTAGCAAAACAGGCAAAAGCCTCCGGCATCCGGGTTCGCGGCTACGTATCCTGTGTGCTCGGCTGCCCTTATGAAGGTGAGATTGAAGCAACAGCCGTGGCTGCAGTTTGTGATCAGTTGATGCAACTGGGTTGTGATGAAATCTCACTGGGGGACACCATCGGAACCGGTACGCCTGCAGTTGCGAACACCTTGGTCAAAACAGTCAGTTCCGTTGTGCCCATCAAGCAACTGGCTGTGCACTTTCATGATACCTACGGGCAGGCACTGGCCAATATCCTTGCCTGCCTGGATGCCGGTATCCGTATCGTCGACTCATCCGTTTCAGGACTGGGTGGCTGCCCGTATGCAAAGGGTGCCAGTGGCAATGTAGCCAGCGAGGATGTGGTGTATATGCTGCACGGCCTGGGTTTCGCCACCGGTATTGATCTTGAAGCGCTGGCCAATACCGGCGACTGGATTTCAAAACAATTGCAACGCCCCAATAACAGCAAGGCGGGTCTTGCGTTGAGTTCATCTAAATAACATAAACAGGAGTTTTTCATCATGCAACTGAATCAGGTTAAAGCACTGATAACCGGCGGAGTCTCCGGTCTTGGACTGTCCGTAGCACGCAAAGTGGTCGCCAACGGCGGTCAGGCGGTATTACTGGATATTAATGATGAAGCCGGTACAGCAGCAGAGGCCGAACTGGGTGGCGCCGTAAGTTATATTCGAACCGATGTCACCAGCGAACAGGGTGTTATTGATGCAGTAAATATGGCCGTAAAGCACATGGGTCTGATCAATGTCGCGGTTAATTGTGCCGGCATCATAGGCGCTGGCCGCGTACTTGGCCGGGAAGCACCGATGGCACTGGAGTTCTTTGCAAAGACCATCCAGATCAACCTGATCGGCAGTTTCAACATCATCAAGGCCGCTGGAGCGGCCATGGAATCCAACCCGCCGGGCGTCGATGGTGAACGCGGTGTGATCATCAGCACGGCTTCGGTCGCAGCCTATGAGGGCCAGATCGGCCAGGCAGCCTATTCCGCTTCCAAGGGAGGCATTGTCGGCATGACCCTGCCGATAGCACGGGAATATGCCCGCATTGGCGTACGTGTCAATACCGTTGCACCCGGCATATTTCTCACACCCATGGCTGAGGGCATGCCGGAACACGTACAGGAAGCACTGGGCGCAGCAGTTCCATTTCCCAGTCGATTGGGCAAACCGGAAGAGTTTGCTGAATTAGTCGCCCACATCATGCAGAATGGATATATAAACGGTGAGACCATCCGTCTGGATGGTGCCGTCAGGCTAGCGCCAAAATAAGGAAGGGACCATGGAAACATTTGCCGAAGTAAGACATCACATTCTTGAAAATCACAAGTTGTTTATCGACGAGCCTTTTCAGCTCGCATTTGACTGCCCGATGGAGGGTGGCGAAAGGAAACAGGCTATCTATATTGCCGAGCTGAAAGCAACAGACAACCGACGTTACTTGCGGGTAGAAACGCTGATCTGTCCATTGGAAGATTTTGACGCTGAAAAATGTCTGCGTATCAATCTGATCCTGCGTGTCGGTTACCTTGCCGTGGGTGATCTTGACGGCACGGCTTACGTTAAAATGTGTGAAAACCTGCCTTACAGTTCATTGGACGGCGAAGAACTGGAATACGTCATCAGCCATGTTGCACCCATGGCTGATCGCATGGAACAGGCGCTTGAGCACAGTGAAGATATCAATTAACCGGCTAATTATTATTAAATCGGAGGGATGTTTTTATGGAGACAATCAATAAATTTATAGAAGACGCTAATATTATCGAGTTACTGACCAACGGGCTGATCAACCTTGTCACCGCCCTGATCATATTTGTGGTCGGTAAGTGGATCGCCCGGGCAGTCCAGAATACACTCGAAAAAATACTTAGAAAACGTGAAGTCGATGAAGTACTGGTCGATTTCCTGGGTAATATCGTATTTGCACTGGTGATCATCGTGGCCGTTGTCGCTGCATTCGACACGCTGGGTATTCCGGCAACTTCATTTATGGCCATTATCGGTGCCGCCGGCCTGGCGATTGGTCTGGCATTGAAAGACTCCCTATCCAACTTTGCCTCTGGCGTCATGCTGGTTCTGTTCCGGCCTTTCACCAAGGGTAATTTCATCGAAGCTGGTGGCATCACCGGTACGGTGGATGAAATACGCCTGGTCAGCACCACGCTGACAACCCCTGACAACAAGCTCATCACGGTGCCCAATGCCATGATGTACACCAGTGCAATCACCAATTACTCGGCCAAGGAGACCCGTCGTGTCGATATGGTTATCGGCGTTGGTTACAATGACGATTTGAAGGTAGCTGCAGGAGTATTGGCGAAGATCTGCCAGGATCATCCCTTGGTACTCAAAGATCCTGCAACCAAAATATTCATCAATAACCTCGGTGACAGCAGCGTAGATTTTGTTGTCCGGCCCTGGGCGAAAGCCGAAGACTACTCGACAGTTCTTGCCGCTGTATTAGAAACTGCCAAGGTGGAACTTGAAGCAGCCGGTTGCAATATTCCTTATCCACAAACGGATGTACATCTTCACCAGGTCACCGACAAGCCCATTGCGCATACCTGAGGGGCTCATTGTACTGCTGCTGTCGCAGACGGTTGCAGTATCGCAGGCTGCAACTTTGACAGCCTTCGCGATGTTGCCCGCTGATACTTTTACGCCCGGACCCACGTCCGGGCAGTTTATAAAACCCACCAATGACCGTCAGCCGCCGTTTAAGGACAAACAGCCTGTGCAGGGGTTCTCAGCACTGGTCAAAGGCGAAAATGGCTCGTATATCGTTCTGAGCGATAATGGCTTTGGCAAACGAAGCAACTCTTCCGACTACATTCTGAGCATCTACCATATTTACCCGGAGTTTCGAACCGCCGCCGGTGGTACCGGAAGCATTCGGATCAACGAAATTACGACGCTGAGCGACCCGGAACACTACTTGCCATACCCGGCGATTCGTAAAGATGATCGACTGCTAACCGGCGCAGATCTTGACCCCGAATCATTTCGCAAAGTAGCGGATGGCAGCTACTGGATCGGCGAAGAGTTCAACCCGTCATTGCTGCACTTCAGTGCAACAGGCGTGATGTTGGCACCCCCTTATAAACTGACCGGCCTGTTTTCTACAGACAATCCATCAAATGAGCCAGCCACCCTGCCCCGCTCGCGTGGTTTTGAAGGTATGGCAATTTCACCCGATGGCAAATGGCTTTACCCCATGCTGGAAGGACCCGTGGAAGGCGCAGGGCCCGGGCTCAATATTTATACATTTGATGTACAAAAACAGCACTTCCAAAACACCCATGCAAACCGACCCAGTTACCGCTACCAACCGGGTGAGGGTGCCACCGCCATTGGCGATTTCACGATGTATTCAGAAACCGCCGGGTTGGTCATAGAACGGGACTCGCATGAGGGCAAAGACGCGGTCATCAAGAGAATCTATAAAGTAGATTTTGAACAACTGGATGAAAATGGCTTTTTGGTCAAAACACTGCTTGTCGATCTGCTGGATATCGAAGACCCGCACGACCTGAACCAGGATGGCAATAAATCCTTCTCGTTCCCGTTCTGGACCATCGAAGGCCTGGTTGTTTTAAACCGCACGACGCTGGGCATTGTAAACGACAACAATTACCCACTCGGCCAGGCGCGTGACAATACCGGCAAGCATCCGGACAACAATGAATTCATTCTGATTGAGGTAGACCCTTTATGGGATTGAACAAGAGGCTATAATAACCCACCACCCGATGGGAGCGGCACGATACCGCCAACCCGTAAGTGTTCCAAACCAGGAGATTTATACATGAAGTCACGTGCTGCTGTTGCCTTTAAAGCCGGCCAACCACTTGAGGTTACAGAGATCGATGTACACGGCCCCAAAGCAGGCGAAGTACTGGTCCGGATGGTTGCCACCGGTGTTTGCCATACCGATGCCTTTACACTATCCGGAGAAGACCCTGAAGGTATTTTCCCATCGGTACTCGGCCACGAAGGTGGCGGTATCGTGGAAGAGATCGGCGCCGGAGTCACCAGCGTCAAACCGGGCGATCATGTGATCCCCCTGTACACGCCCGAATGCGGTGAGTGCAGCTTCTGCAAATCTGGTAAAACCAATCTTTGCCAGAAAATCCGTGTAACCCAGGGCCAGGGGTTAATGCCGGACGGCACTTCGAGGTTTTCATTGAATGGCGAGACCCTGTATCACTACATGGGCACGTCGACATTTTCGGAATACAGCGTTATGCCGGAAATATCGGTAGCAAAAATCAGTAAGGAGGCACCACTGGACAAGGTCTGCCTGCTCGGTTGTGGTATCACCACTGGTATCGGTGCTGTGCTCAACACAGCCAAGGTTGAACCCGGGTCCACTGTCGCCGTTTTTGGCATGGGTGGCATAGGCTTGAGTGTTGTCCAGGGCGCTGTGATGGCCGGCGCATCGCGCATCCTGGCCGTTGACCTGAATGACGACAAATTTGAAATGGCGCGTATGCTCGGTGCAACCGACTTCGTCAATCCGTCCAAATATGACCAGCCCATTCAGGACGTGATCGTAGACCTGACCGATGGTGGCGTAGATTACTCCTTTGAGTGCATAGGCAATACCAACGTCATGCGCTCTGCGCTGGAATGCTGCCACAAGGGCTGGGGCGAATCTGTCATTATCGGTGTAGCCGGCGCCGGCCAGGAAATTTCTACCCGGCCGTTCCAGTTGGTCACCGGTCGGGTATGGCGCGGCACGGCCTTTGGCGGTGTACGCGGACGCAGCGAGCTGCCGGGTTATGTTGATAACTATATGGCGGGAAAAATTAATATCGATGACATGGTCACTCACACCATGGGGCTTGAGGATATCAATAAGGCTTTTGACCTGATGCACGCCGGTGAAAGCATACGTTCGGTCATCATTTTCTAAGAGCACTTCCATGACAGCAATAAAAGAAATTTCGCGTAACCGGGTACATGGCGGCCAGCAGATTCGTCTGCAGCACCATTCCGAGTCACTTCAATGCGATATGATTTTTGGTGTATTCCTTCCGCCACAGGCAGAATCCGGCCCGGTGCCGGTTCTGTACTGGCTGTCCGGTCTGACCTGTACTGATGAGAATTTTGCCCACAAAGCCGGTGCGCAAAGACTGGCTGCTGAACTGGGCCTGGCAATTATCTGCCCGGACACCAGCCCACGGGGCACCGACCTGCCCGGTGAGCACGACAACTGGGATTTTGGTTCAGGTGCCGGCTTTTATATCAACGCCACCGAAAAACCCTGGGCCGATCACTACAATATGTATGACTATGTGACCAGGGAGTTGCCAACCCTGGTTGAAGCAGGGCTTCCGGTTACTAACAAACGCAGTGTAAGCGGTCACTCCATGGGTGGCCACGGCGCCCTGATGTGTGCTTTGAAAGACCCGGACCGCTACCAGTCAGTATCTGCTTTCTCACCCATATGCCACCCATCGGAAACACCCTGGGGTATCAAGGCCTTCAGCCACTACCTCGGCGAAGACCGCAATCACTGGCGTGACTGGGATGCCACGCAACTGGTCTGCACGGTTGAGAAAAAACTACCCATCCTGATTGACCAGGGTGTTGATGATGAATTTCTTGGCGAAGAACTGAAACCCGGAAGCCTGGAGCAAGCCTGTATCTGCACACATCACCCACTGGAAGTGCGTATGCAGGAGGGTTACGACCATAGTTATTATTTCATCGCCAGTTTTATTGATGATCACCTTCGATATCACGCAAAAGCGCTGGGGTTACTTAGCTGAAATGGATCCCGACTTTCGCCGGGATGACGGTGCCCCACGATCAACCCCGGTTCATCCACACCCTTGCCTGCAGGCCAATTTTAGTTGAATAACCCACCGAACGACTGACTATCTGGCCGTTACCGTCAATGACAAAATAGGTGGGAAAACCGCGGATTTGCCAATCACTGGTGGTTTTGGGACCTCCCAGTAATACCGGTAAATGAATTCCGGTTTCCTTGATGAATTCACGAACTTCATTCAGGTTTTCATATTCCAGCGCCACCACCCTGGCCCAGGCCAACTTGCCACTGCTTACAAGTTCATCAAGATTATCAATACTGCTGCGACAGTAAAAACACCACGGGGCGAAAAAGTACACCACACCCACTTGCCCGGAAACCATCACCGAATCTGCCCGCATATCATCCAGCCAGGCAAGTTCAAGTTGAGGCGTGTAATCATCGTCCGGCAGGTTGCGGGTCTGCCACATACTGATCAACAGAAAAGCCGTAATAATCAGCACCACGTCAATCGCGAGTGAGCCCCAGAAGTGGCTGCGTAAAGCTTTCCAGGCAGATTTAAGTTTTTTAATCACAGTCCGTCATCACCCCACAGTAAGCAGTCCACCGCGCCTTTGTAGCCAAAATGATCAAGGTCTATTTTTCCATTCAAAAAAACAACGCCCTCACCTTCAAGTTTATCTTTCTGCATTTTCCAGTCGCTGGAATCCTCAGGAAGGGATATTTTTCCCTGAGCATTGATAACCCTGTGCCAAGGCAAGTTCATACCTCTTGGTGATCGTCTGAGCGCCTGGCTGACACGTCTTGCGGCGCGTGGCATACCGGATAGACGGGCAACTTCCCCATAGGTCAACACATGGCCTGATGGTATCTCCAACACCACTTTCCAGACGCTCTGATACCAATTTGCATCAGCAGTTTTCCCGGTTTCTGTCTCTGAACTCATTTTAGAATCTCAAAAATAAAATACACGACCAAATAAATAATGTGACATCAATTACCCAACAACAATTTCATTGGGCCGCGCGACAAGGTAGCATGTTGATCACCGCAATACATACACAATGAGACCCCTATGACACAAAAAGCTGACACAAAATTTAAACGGGAGGCCGAACTCGGCAGCCATGAGTTCAAACTCGCCTGCGACATACTGGATGCAGGTAAGGTATGCCATGTCGGCTTCACCCTGGATGATCAGCCGTATGTCGTGCCCATGTCCTACGGACGTTTGGGTGACCAGCTACTGATTCACGGATCGGTGGCCAGCCGTATGATGAAAAGCCTGACTGCGGGTCTGCGCTGCTGTGCGACAGTAACGCATCTTGATGGACTTGTTTATGCAAGGTCCACGTTCAACTCGTCGATGAATTACCGTTCGGTCATGGTATTCGGAACAGCCCGTCTTATCACTGACATTGATGAAAAACGGAAAGGAATCCAGGCACTGGTAGATCATTTAATGCCCGGACGCCAGGCAGACCTTAGAAAATCAACCATCAAGGAACTCAATGCTACCAGCCTGTTAGCACTTCCTATTGAAACATTCAGCAGCAAGTGCCGCACCGGACCACCAGAGGATACCAAATCTGATCTGGATGCGCGGGTATGGGCCGGCGTTGTGCCTTTGGAGCTGACCCCGGGTGAGCCTGTGGATGCACCAGATATATTGCCGGGGGTTATCCGGCCTGATTACTTGTAGTTTGGGTTTATGAAATGAAGCGGGCCAGAATTCAGTTGTCTTGCTTTTTGCCTGCGGCCCATTGTGAAGCGGCCAATATGCCCCGCAGTATATTGATTTCATTCTGATCCGGGCGGGCACGGTTGAATAACCTCCGCATGCGCGCCATCAGTTTTTTGGGCTGGTCAGGATTCATGAAACCGATATCCAGCAATGTCTCCTCGAGATGAACAAAAAACATTTCCATCTGACCGGCATCCACCGGCACCCAGTCAGATGGGGCGATGCTTGAGCCAGCGCCACCAATGACTGCCATTCGCAACTCATAAGCCATAACCTGAACCGCCTGGGAGAGATTCAAAGAACCGTAACTGGGGTTGGTATCAATATGTACCAACTGGTGACAACGCTGAATTTCGTCGTTGGTAAGACCCGCTTGTTCCTGGCCGAATATAATCGCAATTTCCTGCCCTTCATGCTCGCTCAATGCACTTTCGGCAGCCGAACGCAGATCCATTTGAGGCATGGGTAAACTGCGCATCCTCGCACTGGTACCCAACACCAGCGAACAGCCTACAAGGGCGGACTCCAGGGAATCATGTATAACCGCCCGTTGCAGCAGGTCATCCGCACCGGATGCCATTGCCGTTGCATCCGCGCACGGAAAAGTCTTGGGCGAAACCAGATGAAGGTGTTGCAACCCCATGACTTTCATGGCCCTTGCGCTTGCACCGATGTTTCCAGGATGGCTGGTATTGATCAAAACAATGCGGATATGTGACAAACGTGCTGCCACCTGCGCTTCGCTTCTGGTATCCTGTGCCGCCTTCGAGTTCATAGAACTAATACTCTTTCAAGGTGATATTGACGTGGCCCATCCAACATTAAACATCGCTATTAATGCTGCTCACATTGCAGGCGACCTGATGCGTCAGGAATTGCACAAAGTGGCGTCCATCCCCGTAACACAAAAAGCACGGCATGACTATGTAACTGAAATAGACCGGGCCAGCGAACAGCAGATTGTACGTGAAATTCAACGCTATCACCCGGATCACGCATTCCTGGGAGAGGAAGGCGGCGCACAGGGCGAGAGTGAATTCGTCTGGGTCATTGATCCGCTCGACGGTACCAGCAATTACCTGCACGGCATGCCCCATTTTGGCATCTCCATTGCCCTGCAAGTGAAAGGCCGCACCGAACATGCGGTGATATATGATCCCATGCGCGACGAGATGTTCAGCGCCAGCCGTGGTGGCGGTGCGCACCTGAACAACACCCGCATAAGGGTCTCTGCACGCACATCACTCGATAACGCCATAGTGGCCACTTCATTTCCGTTCCGCCAGCGCGGCATGATGAGTGTTTATACCGGTATTTTCAGCGATGTATTTAAGAAAATTGAAGATATCCGGCGATATGGTGCAGCATCACTGGATCTGGCCTGGGTGGCCGCCGGCCGGATGGACGCCTTTTTTGAAATCGGCCTGAAACCATGGGACGTAGCAGCGGGCGCATTAATAGTCAGGGAAGCCGGAGGAGTGGTTTCAGATTTTGATGGCAGTGACGCAGTGGAAAACTCACACTCAATACTGGCCGCACCCTACAAGCTGATGACCCCGTTACGTCAAATCATTGAGCCACGCTGGGCGAAAGTTAAACGATAGGACCTACAAAACCGGGCCGGGATACCACGCAGCTTTGCATTCTCACCACCCACACTGGCGTCCTTCATTCTGCTCATCCAGCCAGGCTTTCAATGGCGCGAAGTAATCCAACATTGCAGTCGCATCCATGTCCCGCTGGCCGGTTAGTGCTTCGAGCTCATCCGGCCAGGGTTCACGGCGCCCCATCTCCAGCATGGCATTGAGACGTTTTCCCGCCTGCTTATTACCGTAAATTGAGCAGCGATGCATGGGTCCCTCATCACCGGCGATTTCACATAGAGAACGGTGAAACTGAAATTGCAGGATGCGTGCCAGGAAGTATCGCGTGTACGGTGTATTGCCCGGTACGTGGTATTTGGCACCCGCGTCAAATGCATTGGCGGGACGCTCGTTGGGTGCTTTGACCCCCTGGTACTTTTCGCGTAACTGCCACCACAAATCGTTATAGCCTTGCGGGCCGACTTCACCGGCAAATACCTTCCAGCGCCACTGATCCACCATCAGGCCAAACGGCAGAAAGGCAATGCCTTCCAAAGCCCGCTTCATCAATAGCGCTATATCACCGGAGGCATCGGGCACGTTTTCGAGCAATCCGATTTTTTGCAGGTATTCCGGCGTGATAGAAAGTGCAATGGTATCGCCCACGGCTTCATGGAAACCATCGTTTGCACTATCGCGGTACAGATGGGTCTCCTTGTTGTAGGCGCGCTGGTAATAATTATGTCCAAGCTCATGATGGATGGTTTTGAAATCCTCTGCGTTGATCTTGATACACATTTTGATACGCAGATCATCCTTTTCATCCAAATCCCAGGCGGAGGCATGGCAGACCACATCGCGGTCCCGGGGTTTAACGAACAGGGAACGCTGCCAGAACGTATCCGGCAGTTCTTCGAAACCCAGGGAACTGAAAAAGGCTTCACCCGCCTGCACCATGGTGATGGCATCAAAGCCTCTTTCTTTAAGGACGGCACTGAGGTCGTAGGCAGCCACTGTCTCTTGTGGTGCTACCAGCGGGTAAATATTGCTCCAGTCCTGCGCCCACATATTACCCAGCAAATGCGCGGGAATCGGTCCGTTCCGGGGAACCAGACCTGTGCCATATTGTTCTCCCAGTTTTGCGCGTACGTGGCAATGCAAGGCCTCGTACAGGGGTTTCACATCAATCCATAAACGCTCAAGCTCTGCGGGGAAATCTTCCGGTGGCATATCGTAGGCTGAACGCCACATCGTACCCAGATCTGAAAAACCCAGCTCTGTTGCGCCTTCATTGGCAAGTTCGACCTGGCGGGCATAGAGGTCTTTCATCGGCGGTGATATCTTCCTCCAGCCATTCCACGCTTCGAGTAAAGCATCGGGGTCACGGGATTCAGCCATGATATCGCTCAAAAGCCCCAGGTCGAGACATGCGCCATTGGCATAGCAGTATTCGCCCTTGCCATACATGCCAGCCAGTTTTGCACCGATTTCCGCCTGTTCCGCCGTTTTTGCGACATCACGGGGTGCGGGAATGGTGATCCCGCTACGTAAGATATTGAGCTTGCGCCGGGTATCACCGTTAATATCTTCAACATCGTTATAGCTTGCTGCCTCAGCAGCCAGTTCCACCTGTAGTGCGGTAAACTTCCTGCTGGCAATGGCTGACAGCTTCTCGGTGTCTTCGGTAATAAAATTACTGTGCACCCAGGCCATACGCTCTGATTCCTGCATTAGTCCGGCAAGTTGCTGTTCAGCATTCGTCACAAATTCAACGGCATTACCTGCCGTTAGTTGCTGATGTTTTCCCGATGAATTAAACGGCGAATCGTCCGCCTGGTTGCAAGCAAAAAGCACCAGTGGCAGTAACATTGGCCCGAGGCGTTTGAGAGTCTTATTCATGGCGGGAACCCTGTTTATATTCAGCTTATTAGAACCCAAGGCGGCACAGGCTAACAGAATGCAAACTATGACTCCATCACTGCATAACCCACGTCCATAATTCGCGGTTTCAGAAGTTATATGTCAACATTAATGCTAAGCATTATTGAATTAGTATCAGGCATTCAGGAAATCAGGAGTCAGTGATGAGAAACAGCGTTCTGGTTTGGGTCTTGCCACTGATATTTAGCACATTGCTTTCCGCCTCCGAAAATATACCAGCTGGCGTCGATACTGATCAGAAAACACCACCTGTCAGCCTTTCCGCCCTGGCTGCCAAGGCTGATCTTGTAGCAGTAGCCCAGGTTAAAGACACTGACTATGTGTATACCCGTTCATTCCCCAGTGAAGGCAGTGCATATCTCAAAATCCTGATTGCCTACAAGCTGACTAAACCCAATGAGGAAATCATTGAGATATATGAAAAGGGCCTGCACGCGAATGAGTGTTACTTTGAGAATCCGACCGTATTTGAGGAAGGCCGCCGTTACCTGATCTTTTTTTACATCGATCCTGACGACCCCGAAGACTACCTGGGATTCGCAGAGGGTTGCGCGCTTGAGATCCTGGTAACCGGGAACAACCGTTACGCACTAAAGTATCCGGTCACAGGCATAGACCTGACAGACAACCTGGATGAGTTGGCCGTCAAATATGATTTTCGTGATAACTATGCGCTGGTTTCCGAAGAGTCACTCTCGCCAACTGAACGTGACGACCTGTTAGCCAGGGGTCTGATCATTCCCTATTATGGGGCAATTCAAATACACCCACGGCATTGATCTGACTGCCGCCCGGAACCTGATCAGTGCCGAAGCACTGAAACCACTCAAAAGTTGGTAGCAGGTAGGAGGGGGGAGAGCAAGAGCATTTTTATCCGCAGATTACGCAGATTACGCAGATTAAAAGAGCAAAAATGGTTAAGGCTTCCAAAAGCCGCCTTGAGGGTTAAAGAAAAATATCAGATAAAAGCAAGAAGTTGCCTAACCAAGATAAAATCTGCGTAATCTGCGTAATCTGCGTAATCTGCGGAAAACCTTGTTCTTTATCCTAAGAGACCACCCGGTAACACGGACTGTAAGTGGTGCCGGGTAGTTTCATGCGGCGTTGTTCGATGAAGGATGCCAGCAAGTGATCCAATGCCTGCATGATTTCTTTTTCGCCATTGATCTCAAATGGGCCATGCTTACGCACATCCTTGATTGTTTCCGGTTTGACGTTACCCGCAACAATGCCTGAGAACGCCCGACGTAAATTGGCGGCTAACAGATGTTTGGGCTGATCACGGTACAGATGCAATGACGCCATATTTTCATGGCTGGGGTTAAATGGCTGTTGGAATTCCGGTTGGATCTGTAGCAGCCAGTTGAAATAGTACGCATCCTTGTGTTTCCTGCGATATTTTTTAACATGGTAGAGCCCGTTGGTCATGGTCTGTGCAACTTTTTCGGGATCACCGATAATGATTTGATACTTTGCCTGCGCTTCTTCACCCAGGGTCAAGCCGATAAACGCATCGATCTGCTCAAAATAAGCAGCCGACTCAGCCGGACCGGTAAGTACGAACGGAAACGGCATGCCATCATTCGCCGGGTTCAGCAAAACCCCCAGCAGATAGAGTATTTCCTCGGCAGTGCCTACCCCGCCTGGAAAGACCACAAACCCATGGCCCAGGCGTACGAATGCTTCCAGACGCTTTTCAATGTCGGGCATGATGACCAATTGATTAACAATTGGATTAGGGGATTCGGCTGCGATGATGCCCGGTTCGGAAATACCAATATAACTGCCACCCACTATTCGTTGCTTGGCGTGTGCGATCGTTGCACCTTTCATCGGACCTTTCATCGCACCCGGTCCACAGCCAGTGCAAATATTCAGCTTGCGCAGGCCCGTTTCATAACCCACTTTCTTCGTATAGTCATATTCGAGGCGCTCAATCGAATGCCCTCCCCAAAAAACAACCACATCCGGTTCCCGATCAGCATTGAGAGTACGGGCATTTCGGAGAATCTCAAATACCATGTTGGTAATACCTTCCTGACTTTCCAGATCAGTCGAATCCTTACCACTGATTTCAGTATCAAAATAAATCAGGTCGCGGATAACAGCAGACAACAATTCGCGGATACCCTGAACCATGACACCGTCAACAAAAGCAGAGCCCGGGGCATTACTCAGCTCCAGCCTGATGCCACGATTAACTTGCTGCACTTCAATGTCGAAATTTGAATGTTGCTGCAAAAGCGCTTCTGCATCATCCCCTTCATTGCCACTATTGAGCACACCCAAAGCGCAATGGCGGATTAACTCGCCCAGTTCTCCACGGCTGGCATCATGTAAACGTTCCACTTCCATGCGACTTAGCACGGTTAATATTCCAGCCGGATAAATCCGGGCACTTATGGGTTCAGCAGACAAGGCAAACTCCGTTTTATTAAGAAAAGTCATTCCGGCTACCAAATCAAGTCCGGGGTGACGTAATCGGGAAACAAGGAAGGCCAGCTAAAAGCTGGCCTCCCTGTCACTCCCCCAAGTATCTGTCAGATCAGAAAGTATATTTCAGACCAATACGCATTTCCCACAGGGATGCCTGTGTTGCACGGGATTGGCCACCCGGATTAACAAAGGACTCATACAGGTACTTGCCATCAACAACTTCCATGTCCACAACATCATCGGTGCGTGGGAAGCCTGCTTCCTTGAGTACGCACCAGCTGTCGTTCAGCATATTGCAGAAGTTCTTGATTATGAGGAATGCCGAGAACCGGTCGTTGGCAAAGAAACCAGGGAACTCCTGTTCAATGCGCAGATCAAAATGTGCCCACCAGTCACTCTGGTGATCATTACGCTTCTGGATACCCGGCTTCAGGCCTTCTTTTTGGATAAAGTCAAAGAATGCCTGCTGATCAAATCCGTCTTCATAGACAACACTTGAATCGTTGGGGCCATCGGGCACGTACAACAGGTGGCGGTAATCACGGGCATCACCAAATGTGTCGCCATCATCTCTGCTAAATACATAGGAGAAAGGACGACCTTCGTTGGCTGAACCGAACAATGAGAACATGGTGCGGTTCTCACCCCACCAGTAAGCCTCATAGGATATACGGGCTGTGAAGCGATGCGGGATAGAGTAGTTGGAAATCGCCAGACCCGGGTTGTTGGAGTCTGAAACAGCAATGTTGCCATAGTTGGAACTGGAAGTAGAACTTGTCATCGGGTTCACGTCTTTGGCCTTGGTATAGGAATAACCCAATGACCAGTCGATGCCGTTATCATGGGATTTGTTCAAACCGATGGACCAGTTCAATGCCGTGGCATCTGAGCCCTTAACATTTGTCAAAATTGTGTCGTTCCTTCCAAACAAACCTCCGCGGGTATTCAAGTAAATCGGGCGACCGTCTGGTGCAGTATCAATTTGCACGTAATTGGCTCGCACAACGATTGCGGAGTCTTCGGACTTGGTATACAGAAGATCACTGTTAATGATGTAGCCATCACCGAGTTCATAAGTACCGCCAATTGATATTTTCCAATTGCTCGGCAGCTTGAAGTTCGGGTCAATGGCATCGACATTACCATCGGTTGAGCCACTACCTACGTAGTCATACATATCCTGTGGCACATCCCACAAAGGCTGGCCGGAACCGGTCCATGGAATTGTTGAGAAATCCCAGTTGCCACTTCCGTAGATGCCATTGAGAACCCCTTCTCGGGCTTCGATCAGTGTTGCACCATCATTCGAGTAATTGTTGGACAACCATACATTCGGGTTACCACCGCTGTAGAGGCCAAAACCACCACGCAGGCTCAGACGATCATTGAAATCCCAGTTTATGCCCAAACGTGGTTGCAACAAATCCATTCCGTCAAAATTACTCGCATTGGTGAAGCCGTTACGTTCTTCAAATGCCGGGTTCTCACGTGGCAGGGCGTCACTGGCATACCACTCGTAACGCAAACCGGCTACAACAACGATGTCGCCACCGGCAAAGGTGATTTCATCCTGTGCATAGAGTGTATTGATATCATATGACCAGCTAGCAGCACCATCATCCGGATTATTGTTCGGACGGGCATTTTCATAATAAATACGACCACCCATCAGGTCACCATTCCTGAAGGCGTCAATACAGCCATTGGGGTCGTCATTACCGCAACTGCGATCAAAGCGGTACTCACCTTCTGTTTCCTGGATAAACAGGTTGAAGATTTCTAGTTGATCAAGCTCATAACCACCGGTGATGACGTGATTGCCAGTAACGTACTTACCGGCAAACTTGTAGTTATCAGTTTCATAGAAAAGCTTATTGGACTGGCGGGAATCATCTACACCCAGGTAAACGGTGGCGCTACTGCCGTTGTTATAGGTACGAATCTGTGCTTCACCAAAGCCTGCCTCGCCAATATTTAATTGGCGGTTATCGAGTTCAAAGTTACCTGCCCGGACCTCCGTGGAGAACTGGTCATTCCAGTCAGAGAATATCTGCACGGTATGTGCGGTCAGCTCTGCACCACGCTCGTAGTAGTGGTTGGAGAAGGATAGTCTTGAGGAACCACCGTCACTTTCTGACAGGCTGAAGCCGTCATTCCAGTTGTAGGTATATGCAATACGGTGATTGTCATTGATCTGCCAATCGAGTTTTACAACAATTTTTTCATCTTCAACCGGCAATGTTGTCGGAAAACCACCTACATCATAACCATAGACACTTTGTGCGATTTCAGCAATTTCGTTTAGCTGTGCAACACTGACACCATTGACCGTGTCGCCAGCACCTGAATCGGCACCACCACGGTTGAACTGCTGTACACCTTCAAGTTTTTCGTAGGCCGCAAAGAAGAACAATTTGTCCTTGATGATCGGGCCACCGAAAGTAACGCCATAGCGTTTTTCTGAAAAATCGCCATTGTCGATAGAATCCCCTTCGAGCTTATCGCCCTTCATGGAATCATTGGTGTAATCGTAAAAGACCGAACCAAAGAACTCATTTCCACCAGATTTGGTTACCGCGTTGATATTACAACCGGTGAATCCGCCATATTGCACATCAAACGGTGCCAGTTCTACGGATACCTGCTGAATGGCATCGTACGGGAAAGGCTGCCTTGTAGTCGGATAACCATTACTGTTCAAACCGAAGTTATCATTCATGCGCACGCCGTCGACCGTCATGCTGTTGAAGCGTGGGCTTGCACCCGCACACTGGATACCACCCACAAAAGCTGCATCCTGGTAGATACGCGGGTCAAAGCGGATAACATCGCGAATATCACGGTTAATTGCCGGATAGTCCTGCAGATCTTCAATGTTGAAAGTAGATGCAGGCCCCAAAGCAATTTGCTGTGTCATAACAGCGGCAGAGGTAACGATAACCTCTTCCATATCAGCCAGCCCGAGTGACATTGGAAGGAAGAAAGTGTCACCCAACCGGACAAAAACATCTGTGACTGTCTGGTCTGAATAACCCATCGCGCTGGCTTTAACCGTGTACGGCCCGCCAATACGCAAGCCTGTCACGGTAATAGAACCAGCAGATGTTACGGCCACCGTTCGTGTGCTGCCTGTGCGGGTATCGGTAACGCTAACTTTGGCATCGGTTGACGGCATTCCATTAGGCGATGTTACGCTCACCCTCATTGAAGAGGTTGTAACCTGAGCGGTAGCGACTAACGGAAGGGTTAAGATTAATAGAAATAACAGGAAAGCAAATGAATTTCGGGTTCTTGTATACATTTTGGTGTCCACCTGTAAATCATTAGAAATTATGTACATCGCTTTGCGCGATGATCGGAGCGATTGTAGCAAGGATTTATTACAAAATCTTAACAATTGACAAGATTTAATAGATCAGATGTGCAGCAATTTGTAGCTAGTCTCTGTATGTGTTTGTCCTATGGTCTGTTTTCTGTTTTCAGGTTTCAAATAAACATTTTTCACATCAAAAAAAATGGCGCTTTTCCTGCGAAAAACACATGGCAGAAAATGTTGATTCAGATCACTTAGAAAGCTCAGCAGAACTTCCAGTTCTCCAATCGAGCCATCGAACCTTTCAATGCACTGTCTGCTTGGTTAGAATACGCGCCTTAGTCGGGGTGTAGCTCAGCCTGGTAGAGCACCACGTTCGGGACGTGGGGGTCAGAGGTCCGAATCCTCTCATCCCGACCAATTAACCGCCATTCACCATTCCCCGGTGGAATTGAAAATGCAAAAACTGATTTCATTCAGATCGATGCTGGTAATGTGCCTGTTAATGACACTTTGCCTTGCCTTCACGGGTTGTGTGATGCCCGTCGATGTCAACGCAGCGAACGGTATCAACCCAGAAAGCCCCGAATGCAATTTGCCGGAAAGCCAGAGTGTAATTACTTCCCCTTATCTTTCCGTGCTGACCCTGAACCTGGCGCATGGTCGCAAGGACGCGCTCAACCAGTTGTTACAAAAAACCAGCACCACGCGGCGCAACCTCGAGCAGATTGCCGATTTTCTCAGCAATAGCGGAGCCGACCTGGTTGCCCTGCAGGAAGCGGACTCACCGTCGCGCTGGTCCGGGGAAATTTAACCACGTGGAATTTGTATCTGAAAAAAGTCCATATCCGTGCCGACTCCATGCCCACCATGCTCAGCAAATATATGTATGACTTTGGCACGGCATTGCTTTCGAAGGTGCCGTATACCAACAGTATCCTGCATTCATTCACACCATCACCACCAACCACCAACAAGGGTTTTGTCATGGGTGAAGTGCGCTGGAACCCGGGTGGGGCATTGCCGGAACCCATCACCGTCAGCGTCATTTCCGTACACCTGGACTTTTCCCGCAAAAAGGTACGTGAAGCACAGATCGAAGAAATGCAGACCATGCTACCGGATATCACACCACCGGTTATCATTCTGGGTGACTTCAATACCGACTGGAGCAGCGAAGACTCGTCTCTCAAGACAATTGTTGCCAAGGGAAACCTGAAGGTTTACCAGCCTGAATCCACACAGCTGGGCACCTATAAAAATGGCAAACACCGGCTGGACTGGATTTTGATTTCAAAAGAACTGGAATTTGTCAGTTACGAAGTGCCGCAGGTCATACTCTCCGACCACCAACCGGTACAGGCAGCGGTGAGGCTGGTTGAAGTTTTGAATAAGGAATAGGATAGTAGCCATATCGAATCAAATTCAAATACCGGCCATGACCAAACTGATACGTAACCTATACCCCATTGCAATCCTTTTCCTCGGCTTACTGCAAGCCGGGTGCGCAACAACCCCGACCACCCCTTCCTGCCCTCCCGGCACGCAAAACCTGCCGGATTGCCCACCGTTATCAGCCGTTCAGGACACGGAAATTGACCGGATCTATAAATACCGTACCTGGATCCCACCCAAAGAACTGGAAGAAGACCCGATTGCCTACGGTATGAATGCCGATATCCCTATCCAGGGTGCCCAGGGAAAAGTTCTCGGGCCGGACGATGAGGGTGCAATCGACTCACTCGCCGTCAAGTTATGGATGATCGAAAATGCGCAGCACACGATTGATTTCGGCTACTACATCTATACAACGGATATTGTTGGCTATGCCATGTTCGGTGCTATGTGTGATGCGGTTAAAAGAGGCGTGGATGTACGCGTCATGGTGGATGGACTCGGCTCGGCAAAAGCCAGCAACACGACACTGGCAGCATTAAAAACCTGTGAAAACCAGGCCGGGTTCATACCTACTGAAAGTGGCGAACTTAGCACCCGCAAAGCCAGGGTACAGGTGATGATATTTAACTCAATCACCAAGATTTCTACCAGCCCAAACCGGCGCTCCCACGACAAACTGTTAATTATCGATGCAGATTTTCATGACAAGGCATTCATGATGACCGGTGGTCGAAATATCTCACTGGATTATTACGGCATTACAGCAGAGGGAGAGTTTGACCCCTACGGTTACAGGGATAGCGAGATACTTCTCAAACCTGCAGAAAAAGAAAATGACATAACCATCGGCGAAGTCAGTTCAGGCTATTTCACCCTGCTATTTCTATACAAGGGAAACAGACAGATTATCCCGGTCAGTACTGAGCAGGCACGGGAGCTTTATATCCGGGAACGATCCATGGCGAAGAAAAGCCTGGTCAAATTAAAACAGTTTGAATTACTCAAACCCCATCTGGACCACATGGATGAATATATGTCTGAAGGCTTTCATCCATCCGACGTGTTGCTGGCACATAATCTCGGCAATGTGACCAATAAAAAGGTCACTGGCAATGCGGTCGAAAACCTGACAAAGAACCCGAACTCCATCATGTACGTGCTGAGCAAAATTGCAGAATCCAATGACGGCACAGAAACCACCCGAATCGTATCGCCCTACCTGTTCCTTGCCCGCTACGAAGACAAACAGGGAAATATCATTGTCGATGAAGCATCCGCACTGCGGGCATGGCTTGATGAACACCCCGGTGCGCGACTCGAAATTGTGACCAATTCAGTGCTCACCTCGGATAATTTCTCGTCACAATCGATTATTGACATGGATACGGCACCACGACTATTACTGGACCAGGAAACACGTGACGCGTGGCGGGCGTTAAAAGCCGCCGATGAAGTGGGTGGAGAACTGACTTCATCGGCAGCATGGAAGGAACAGGTCAGCCACCCCCGCCTGCTGGTCTATGAAACCGGAAAACTCGACTCGGCCAAGCTCGGTGAAGGCCTGGCACATTATGGGAAATTACATGCCAAGTTTTTTCTCGAAAATGGAATCGGCTTTGTAGGCACCACAAATTTCGACTACAGATCACGCCTGTATAACAGCGAGATGGGCTACTTTTTCAAAAGTGAACCGTTGGAGGATGAGTTGAACGAGGCTTTTGATCACCTGGTCGGGATGGCCTATCTCTGGGGCAGTCCGGAGTGGTTGGAACTGCGCCGTAAGACCATCGATGCCAAGGGTATGAAGGGCTGGTCCACCAAACACCAGAGAAAGGTATATAAAACCCTCAAAGCCACCGGGCTACACTGGTTGTTCTGACACCACGGTCCTTTGCGGGTTGTTATTTCCCCATACCCAGCACGGATGCGATTTCATCCAGAACCGTCGGGTCCTCAATGGTTGCCGGCATCTTGTACTGCTTGCCGTCTGCTATCTTACGTATGGTACCCCTGAGAATTTTGCCGGAACGGGTCTTTGGCAACCTGGACACAATGTGAATATCCCTGGGTGTGGCGATAGGCCCGACCTGTGTACGCACCACCGCTTTCAGGCTCTGTTTTAATTCGTTCTCATCAACTTCCACACCAACGTTCAGCACCACGAAGCCTAATGGCATTTCACCTTTGAGTTTGTCTTCAACACCGATCACAGCACACTCGGCCACATAGGCATTGGATGCCAGCGCCTCTTCCAGCGCCCCGGTCGACAGGCGGTGCCCGGCAACATTGATCACATCATCAATTCGACTCATCACCCACAGGTAACCCTCTTCATCCATTACACCGGCATCACCGGTGAGGTAATAACCCTCGAAACGGGAAAGATAAGCATCGTAAAAACGCTGCTGATTACCCCACAAAGTTGACAAATTCCCCGGAGGCAAAGGCAACTTGACCATGATGTTGCCGGATTCACCCCGCGGCACCTCCCTGCCCTCATCATCCAGAACCCTGATGTCATAACCGGGCACAGCCACCGTCGGTGAACCGGCCTTTATTTTCATGTGCTCCACACCCATCGGGTTGGACGCCATCGGCCAGCCACTTTCCGTTTGCCACCAGTGGTCGATGACCGGAACATTGAGCTGATCTTCTGCCCAGTGCAGGGTGTCGGGGTCGCAACGTTCGCCCGCCAGGTAAAGGGCCTTCAGACTGCTGATATCGTACTGAGCCAGCAGTTGACCTGCGGAATCTTCACGACGTATAGCACGGAATGCCGTGGGTGCGGTAAACAGGCAATTGACTTTGTGCTGTTCAATGACCCGCCAAAATGCACCGGCATCAGGTGTTCCAACCGGTTTGCCTTCGTAAAGTATGGTCGTGCATCCATGCAGTAATGGTGCATAAACGATATAAGAGTGCCCCACAACCCAGCCAATGTCGGAAGCTGCCCAGTAAACGTCACCGGGCTTCACGTTATAAATGTTACTCATCGTCCATTTAAGCGCTACCGCATGCCCCCCGTTTGGGCGGACTACCCCTTTGGGTTCGCCTGTCGTTCCGGACGTATACAGGATGTAAAGCGGGTCGGTTGCCCGAACCGGAACGCAATCCACCGCATGGGCTTCTGCAACAGCATCCTCCCAGAGTACCGCCGATGGATGCAGTTCTTCGATAGGTAACTGGGGTCTCGAAACAAGAACCCGGGCCAGGTCTTCTGCACCGGCAAGTTCCAGTGCCTCATCCAGTAAGGGTAAATACGGAATCACCTTCTTACCCTCGATACCGCAACTCGCGCTAATGACGAGCTTTGGACTCGCATCTATTACCCTGGTAGCCAGTTCCTTTGCAGCAAAACCACCAAATACCACGGAATGGATCGCACCGATCCGGGCACATGCGAGCATCGAAATGACTGCTTCCGGGATCATCGGCATGTATACAATCACCCGATCGCCTTTTGCCACACCATTGTTTTGTAATACGTTGGCAAAGACCGCCACCTCGTCCCGAAGCTCGGCATAGCTGTAGGTCCGGACCTGCCCCGTCACCGGGCTGTCATAAATCAAGGCCGTCTGGTTGGCTCTGCCCTCTTCGCAATGCCGGTCCAGCGCGTTGTAGCAGGTATTGAGCTCACCACCGGAAAACCATTCATAAAAGGGAGCATTGGAATCATTGAGCACCTTTTCCCAGGGTTTTGTCCACACCAGGGCAGAGGCACAGTCGCCCCAAAACTCATTCGGGGTTTCCAGTGAAGCTTGATAAAGTGTTTGGTAATCCATGAGCGGTCCGCCATTCAATTGTTAAGCACGAGCATTTTTCTATTCTATAGTCTGCGCATGGCGCAGATATATTCGACTTTAGTTAATAATAATTCAGGTAGGGTCGCAGGCTGAGAGAATCCGTTGTTTCCATATTTTCTGCTATTGCCAGCAAAAGTTCTGCAGTTGCACAGGCATCAACTAATGCGTTATGTGCCGTATAACCTGGCAGATTGTACTTTTCACGGAGTTTCCCCAATTGCAGATCGCCATGATGGATCGGCAAGTTTCGCCGCTTCCGCAACGCCAACTCAAGCAGCAGGGTATCAACAACCATAAAAGGTATCGCGACATCCGCCCAGGCCATACAGGCTTCGCGCAGGAACGCCACATCAAGACCCGCATGATGAAACAACCATACGCGACCTTTTGCCGCCTCAAACAGTGCCTCAAGCGCGGTTTCCAACGGCACGCCCCCGGCCACATCTTTATCCATCAACTCATGAACTGCGGCACTGTGCCCAACCGATTGTTCTGCGTTGACAAGAATATGTCTACCAGAGGCCAATCGGATTCGCCCGTGGTCCAGTTGAGTCCAACCGATAGCAATAATCTGGTTTTGTGTGGCATCCAGACCGGTCATTTCAAGGTCAACGGAAATCAGTGGCGTATTGACAAGCTTGTCCACATTGATAGCTGCGGCCCCGGCAATATAGGCAGCCACATCTGACCGTGCGCATTGTTGTGATATGGCGCTGCACCGCCTTCGGTAGCGCCAATGGCTGAACATCAGTGTACCTGGTATCTCAGAGCCAGCGCTTTCTGAGCTTCCCCCACCAGCATAAAAGCGGCTTTGAGGTTGCGTCTGAGCAAAGGAGAAAGATCTTCAACCGGTACAAAATTGCTTGGTTTCTCGCCTGCCATCATCTGGGCCGACTGGTGATTCAGTCGGATCCGGTTGATCAGGCGCAGGGCATCACGCAAACTGCTGGCATCGTTTTCATTCATGTCACCACTGGCCGTTGCCAGTTCCATACGCCGGTAGGTGTTGGCTTCTGTTATCCCCGACTCCAGCGCACGGATTCTTACCAGGCCCGTGATGGGTACAATTCCGCGGTGTTTTAAATTCAAACCCTCGCTTTGCGAGCCATCATCTTCCTGCACAAAACGGCGAAAGAAACCCAACGGCGGGCGATACGTCAGAACGTTGGCTGCCATGAACCGCCGGAAAATCCGGTTATCCCTGGCCCGCGTACTTGCATGGGATTGTAATTCCTCCACCAATTCACAGTCACCGTAGACACAGCGGATATCAAAAAATATGCTGCTGTACATCACCGACTTCGGAGTGGGTTGATCGATCCAGCCGTCAAAATGTCGTTTCCACTTATCGAGTGATACACGCCATTTCGCGTTCATCGCCATTACCTCACCCGGACAATAAACATAACCAAGCTGATCAAGACCATCGCAGACTAATTTGGAAAGCTTAGCAAAATACGTGGCTTCATCTCCAACCGCGTCACGCTCCAGGACGATACCGTTATCCTGATCCGTCCTTGCCGTCTGCGCCTCACGCGCCTGAGAACCAAAAACAACCCAGGCATACGTCAATGGCGGGGTACCCAGTCGCTGTTCGGCAAGCTGGATTAACCTGATGGTAAAAGCGTCTGTAATGAGCGTAACCATGCGCCCGATTTGCTCAACGTCCCGCCCTAAATTAACCATGCGTTCAAACAGGAACGGTAAACGACGGCTTAACTCAAGCAATTCATCAATTGAATCTTTCTTGTAAATGTCCCGCACAATCCGCAACGGATGCTCCGACTGCGCACGCAATATATCACCCGCAGTCACCAGGCCCAGTGGCCGGGTTTCATCCATCACCGGTAAATGATGATAATTCTGACGCATCATCAATAATAAAGCTGCGTCTACGTCGGCGTCGGCCGCCACACTCTTGGGATTGGGTGTCATCACGTCTGCAATCGCTGTATCCGAATCCAATCCCTCCGCAAGTACCCTTTGGCGCAAATCCTTGTCTGTAACAATTCCACACAATTTCCTGTCGCACATCACCAATACACTGGAGACCTTCTCAGCGCTCATCCGCCGGGCAACCTCTTGAATACTCATGCGATCGTCAACCGACACCGGCTCCCGTTTCAAAAGGTCGCGTACCTGGGTGACGCTGTGCTTTACCTGGGTAGCAGCACTCAAACGTGTTTTGAGATGGCTACTGAAATACTCACCTATAAGCTTGTTATCTTCACGCAGCTTTTCAAAATCCTCTGCACTCAGATGCCATAAAAGACAGTCCTCTTCTGCCTCCGCAATATATTTCTTCATCTCGCCATGGAAATAGATATCGTGTCCGAACAACTCGCCTTCGGAACGCTTATCCAGAAACTTGTGCTCATCATCGACCAGCCTCACCGCCCCTTTGCGAATAATGGCCAGTCCAGGCGGGGGTCGGGATGAAAGAATGGTTTTACCCTGCGGGTAATAAGCCACTTCCAATTTCCGGGCAAGTTGCTGCAGATCACCGGTCTCCATTGAATTGAAGGGATGTACGGTGTGCAGAAATTCTGCGATAAAGCTTAATTCATGATAGTTGCTGGGCATAAGGACAGTTTAATCTGTGTAGGGCATAAAAAAAAAGGCCAGCATTTTTGCTGGCCCTTTTTTTACCTGGCGGCTTTTCTAATGATCAGCTGCCTTGCCGGCACCCATGGGTACGCGGATTTCTTCCACGAGGTGCTGGATATGCTCCGGTGGGGGAGGCGTAAATTTTGACACAACATATGCAGCGGTGAAGTTAAGCATTGCCCCTACCGCACCAAATGCTTCGGGGGAAATGCCCATGAACCAGTTATCCGGCGTATTCGCTGCCATCTCTGTTCCGGGAATAAAGAACCAGCCCTTGAACCAGAAGATATACAGCAAAGTTGACAGCAGGCCAGTCAGCATTCCCACGATAGCGCCGATATTGTCCATGTTCTTGTTAAAGATACCCATCATCAGGGCAGGAAATATCGACGATGCTGCCAGGCCAAATGCCAGCGCTACCACCTGGGCCGCGAACCCGGGTGGATTCATACCCAGGTAGCCTGCCACCACGATTGCACCCGCCATTGCCAGGCGACTTGCCAGCAGCTCTTTCTTCTCCGAAATATCCGGTGCAATCATACCCTTGATCACGTCATGTGAAATAGCCGTGGATATTGCCAGCAGCAGACCTGCAGCAGTCGATAGCGCCGCTGCCAGACCACCGGCTGCCACCAGGGCTATGACCCAGTTGGGCAGATTGGCAATTTCAGGATTGGCCAGCACCATGATGTCACGATCAACCTTGACCATCTCGTTGCCTTTCCAACCAAAACTTGCGGCTTTGACTGCAAATTCTTCGTTCTTGTCGTTGTAGTACTGAACCCGGCCGTCACCATTCTTGTCTTCAAACTTCAACAGTCCGGTGGTCTCCCAATTCTTGAACCAGGAAGGCCTGTCCGCATACACCATATTACCATCAACTGATCCAACCTCACCTACCTGGATGGTATTCATCAGGTTTAAACGAGCCATCGCGCCGACTGCAGGTGCAGTGGTATAGAGGATGGCGATAAATACCAGGGCCCAACCGGCTGAGGTACGTGCATCCGCTACCTTGGGTACCGTGAAGAAACGCATGATAACGTGTGGCAAGCCAGCCGTTCCGATCATCAGTGACAGCGTCAAAAGAACCATATTCAACGTTGACCACTTCTGGGCCGTGAAGGCGACGAAGCCGAGATCCGTGATGATCATATCCAGCTTATCAAGCAAGTACATGTTCGACCCATCGACCATGGTACTACCCAGGCCAATTTGTGGAATCGGCGTACCCGTCAGGTTCAACGCGATAAAAATGGCCGGTACTGTATAAGCAAATATCAACACACAATATTGAGCGATCTGGGTATAGGTAATACCTTTCATACCACCCATTACCGCGTATATGAACACGATGCCCATACCGACGCCAACACCGGTGTGAAAATCAACTTCCAGAAAACGTCCGAAAGCAACACCGACGCCTTTCATCTGGCCGATAACGTAGGTAATGGAAGCCACAATAAGACACAACACAGCAACCATGCGCGCGGTCTTGGAGTAGTATCGTTCGCCGATAAATTCCGAAACCGTGAACTTGCCGAATTTGCGCAGGTAGGGTGCCAGCAATAAGGCCAACAGAACATAACCACCCGTCCAGCCCATCAGGTACACCGATGCATCGTAGCCAAGGAAGGCAATCAGGCCCGCCATGGATATGAATGATGCAGCGGACATCCAGTCAGCGGCAGTAGCCATACCATTGGCAATCGGGTGTACACCCGCACCCGCCACGTAAAACTCCTTGGTGGTTGAGGCCCTCGCCCAGATGGCAATGCCAATATACAACGCGAACGTTGCGCCGACGACTAAATAAGTCATTGTTTTAAGATCCATTATTTTTCTCCTTTAGTCTTCGTGCACATTGAATTTACGGTCGATTTTCCCAATGCGGTTCGCATAGAAAAAAATCAGCACCACAAAGACGTATATAGAACCCTGCTGGGCAAACCAGAAACCCAGCTTGTAGCCACCAATACTTATGGCGTTTAGCTGGTCAACCAGGATGATTCCGAACAGGAAGGACACGACGAACCAGATGCTCAGGCAGAATGCCACCAGCTTCAGGTTTGCCTTCCAATAATCTTGTCTGCTGTTTTGATCACTCATGGGTAGCCTCTCTTTGATGGTAAATTCCCAATTGCTATGTTACGTTGCGAATACAGGCATAACGCTCCTACTTTAGTCGTAGAGTGCGTTGGGTCTGAAAATTGTCCGTTGCAAAACAATATGAATAAACTGCACGACACATGCTGAACCCCCTGGAAATTAACCCTCATTGTGCTGGCCTATATGGGCCTGTTATTCGCCATTGCGTGGTTCGGTGACAAGCAACGGATCGCGCGTGATCACCCAAAATTCAAAGCCATCATTTACTCGCTTTCGCTGGCGGTCTACTGTACTTCCTGGACGTTTTACGGGGCCGAGGGCAGCGCGGCTTCAACCGGTTGGGGGTTTCTGCCCATCTACCTGGGGCCGATCCTGATGATGCTGCTCGGCTTTGATGTACTTCGGCGCATTGCCCTTACCAGCCGGGATCAGCGCATCACTTCCATCGCAGATTTTATTGCCTACCGCTACGGTCGCAGCCACACCATCGCAGTGCTGGTTACCTGCGCTGCAATCATTGGCGTAGTGCCTTATATTGCTCTTCAACTCAAGGGCATCACGACCGGCATCGACGTAATCAGCAGGGCCACGGGCAATGCCATGGTCCTGCCCGACCTGTTACCTCTGTACATTGCATTGGCCCTGTCTGTTTTTGCCATGGTATTCGGTACCCGCAACCTGGATGCCAGTGAACATCACCGGGGCCTGATGTGGGCCATCGCCTTTGAATCCCTGGTCAAGTTGCTGGCTTTCATAGCCATTGGCCTGTTCGCGATATTCGGCATTTTCGGTGGCCTGGACAGCGTTGCCCAAACCATGCGGGAACACGGAGATTACCAGCAACTGTTCACCCCATGGAGACTACCCGAAGGTTTTGGGATTCAGTTGGTGCTGGCCATGGTGGCCATCCTGTGCCTGCCACGCCAGTTCCATGTGGCCATTGTCGAGTTTCGGGATACGACTGACCTGCGCCTGGCGCGCTGGATCTTCCCGATCTATCTGTTTATTTTCGCCGCGCTGGTCATACCCATTGCCCTGGCCGGGCTGACACAGTTCGCCGGTCAGGATGTTAATCCCGATACCTATGTGCTATCCCTGCCGCTGGCATTTGACCAGCCCATGCTCACCGTGCTGGCCTTTCTCGGCGGTTTTTCCGCGGCCAGCGGTATGGTTATTGTCTCCACCATCGCATTGGCGATCATGGTCAGCAATGACATTGTTATGCCTTTATTGTTGCGCAGTGGCTTAACCAGGAACCGCGGCCCGCGTGACCTGTCACGAACACTGCTGCATGTACGCAGGATATCAATCCTGCTACTCACCCTGGCCGCCTTCGTTTACTACCGCGCCATCGAGGCTGGCGTTCCACTCGCCTCCATTGGCCTGTTGTCCTTTTCAGCGGTCGCACAATTCGCCCCGGCGATGTTGATCGGTATCTACTGGCAACGCGCCAGCCGGACGGGAGCCATCTGGGGCCTTTCCCTGGGTGTCACCTCTTGGTTCATCTGGCTGCTGCTGCCTTCTTTCACAACCATAGGTCCGTTGGAAAATTTACTCGCCATTATTCCTTCATTGAGCTTCAACCAGGGTGCAATGTATTCGCTGCTGCTTAACGCATCAGCCATCATCCTCGTATCCCTGATGAGACCGGACAAGGAACCCTTTTCTGCTTCAGGTACCATAGTCGAAAATTATACCGGACTGATTACATTGGAAGAGCTGGAAACAACCATTGGCCGCTTCCTCGGCATGGATAAAACCCGCAAGGCATTATCTACCCACCTGGGCTTGGCCGAGCTTCAGCCCGGGGCCCTGGCTACTCCGGAAACAATCCAGTTCGGCGAACGCCTGCTCGCCGGCTCCATAGGCTCTGCCTCTGCAAGAACCGTGCTTAGCACCGCACTCCATCACCGGGGCCTGGGAGCCGAAGCGGTCATGGAATTGCTGGACCGCACATCCCAAGCCGTCCAGTTCAATCGCGAATTACTGGAATCCACCCTCGATAACATGACCCAGGGTGTCAGTGTTGTTGACCAGGGCTTGCGCCTGGTAGGCTGGAACCGGCGCTACGTGGAATTGATGGATTACCCGAAAAACACACTTTACATGGGCAAACCAATCGAAGAGTTAATCCAACTGAATGCAGATCGCGGCTTAATTGGTGAGCGCAAGAGTGAATTAAATAAACGACTGAATCATTTGCGCAGTGGTCAGGATTATCGCTACGAACGTGACTGGCTGGGGGATAAGGTCCTTGAAATCCGGGGTAACCCCATGCCGGGGGGCGGTTATGTCACAACCTTCACAGACATCACCCACTTCAAGAAAATCGCACAGGAACTGCAGTTAATCAATGAAACACTGGAGCAACGAGTGCAGCAAAGGACTTTTGAACTCCGGGGCGCCAATATTGAGTTGGAAGAAGCCAGGCTCCATGCTGAAGATGCCAACCGGAGCAAAACCCGTTTTCTGGCTGCTGCCAGCCATGATCTGCTGCAGCCAATGAATGCCGCCAGTCTGTTCGTTTCCATTTTACGCCAGCAACAGGAGGGTTCTGACGATGAACAATCCCGACTGGTTAAACGCATCGACCGCAGCCTGAAAGCCTCCGAACAATTGTTGGGTGCCCTGCTGGACATATCCAAACTGGATTCAGGCATGTATGAGCCAAAACCGGAAGCCATTGCGGCATCCGAGCTTTTCGAGCAACTGCGAAGACGTTTCAAAGCTCTTGCCGGCAACCGGAGTCTTGAATTGCGGGTACACCCGACGGATAACGTTATTTACAGCGATCGGAACCTGCTATACCGCATATTGCAGAACTTTCTGGCCAACGCAATCCATTACACGGAAACCGGTGGTGTTTTGCTGGGCTGTCGTTTGCAGGGTGACCAGCTACGAATCAGCGTTTGGGACACCGGTGTGGGTATAGAGGACTCCGAAGTAAAAGCTATTTTCCAGGAGTTTCACCGTCTGGACTATGCCCGCCGCCTGGACGAGAAGGGCCTTGGATTGGGACTCGCTATCTGCGACCGGATCGGGCGGATGTTAAATCACGAAATAGATGTCAGTTCAAGGCCGGGGCACGGTAGCTGTTTTTCAGTCATCGTCCCGCTGGCACATCAAAGTGACATTAAACAAGCGGAGAGCCCGGCTATTGTCCATGCTGAAGCTTCCGGACTCAAGGATCTGGTCGTGTTGTGCGTGGATAACGAACCGGACATACTCGAAGCAATGAACCTTCTGTTGGACCGCTGGGGCTGCCCGACCGTCATGCTGGCCCGGACCCAGGCAAAGGCTGCCCAACAGGTGCTGATGCACGGAACACCAGACTTCGTACTGGTTGACTATCACCTTGATGACCAAAGCCATGGTCTGCAGGTGATGCGACACCTGGATAACATACTTGGAACCCAACTGCCGGCAATCGTCATAACGGCCGACCGAACCTCTGAACTGGAGGAGGCTGTCAGAGCGAGTGGCTATGGCCTGTTACTCAAACCTATCAGGCCTGCAGCATTGCGGGCACTCATGACCAATATGTTGAAATCAGATTCGTAGCCGGCTGTTCACAAATCAGGGCTCGACACATCTAATTTGCTGGCCGCCAGCACAGCCTGGGTCCGATTACTGACCCCAAGCTTGTTCATAATCGCGGTCACGTGGGCCTTGACCGTGGCCTCCGAAATGCCCATGTCATAGGCGATCTGCTTGTTCAGCAGGCCCTGTGCCACCATCATCAGCACCTTGAATTGCTGTGGTGTCAACCGGGACATACGCTCGGCCATGGCCAACTCGGAAACATTGTTGCCCGGCAAGTTGGCCTGGATTGATACCGGCGCCCATATTTCACCCATCAGGATGCTGTGTATCGCATGGGTGATGGTCTTGATATCGGAGGGCTTGGGGATAAAACCCGCGGCACCATGATCCAGGGCACGCTGGATCACCAACGGGTCCTCGTTGGCGGAAATAATCACAACCGGAACACTGGGATAACGTTTGCACAGGAATACCAGGCCTGCGAATCCGCTTACGCCGGGCATGTGCAGATCCAGCAGAACCAGGTCGACATTCTGATTTTCATAGACCAGTTCCTGCAGGGTTTCAAATGAACTGGCCTCAAGAAATGTCGTATCACCCTGGCTTTCCTGCAGGGCTTCTTTGATGGCAGTACGGAACAACGGGTGATCATCAGCGACGATCACCGTTTCAGCCTGCAGTGCTATCAGTCGGTTTGCCATGTGCTCACTGTATCAGTTCCGGCAATAATGATCATTAGACCAAAGACTAATACACCCTTGCGCCGAACTTTCGCATGATGCCTGTGCACAATCATCATATGGGAGAGGCTATCATGGCCCTAAAATCACTAAGGAAACTGCTTCTGAGCCTGTCAGTTGCAACAGTTTTAACCTTCAGCTGGTCAGGAAGTGTTTTTGCAGACGGAGACGACATCGCGGCATTAGAAGCACGCATTGCCGAACTTGAAAATCTGGTTCATCAACTATTACAACCCCAACCGGCAACAGCGGTCAACACTGCCGAAGTTCAGGCCAAGGCTGAAGAAGCTGCCGAAGCCAAGGTTGTAGCCATGTTGGGCGAACACGAAACGGCAGTAGCAGAAAAGGTTCACAAGCATAGCTACAAGTTTGGTGGTTTCATCAAGGCTGATGTCATCTACAGTGACTTTGGCGACGGCTCTTACAGCGGTGCAGGCAGGGATTTTTATATCCCGGCAACTGTAAAGGTTGGCGGCGAGGGTGAATCCTACCTGGACTTCCATATGAAGGAATCACGGATATTCTTCAAATCAACTCACAACCTGGACAACGGTGTCAAGCTGGGAACTTATTTCGAGATGGACGCCCAATTATCCCCGGGTGGCGACGAACGAATTTCCAATTCGTATAACCCCCGCGTTCGTCATGCTTTCGCGACCTATGACAAATGGCTGTTTGGTCAGACCTGGATGACTTTCTACAACGTCAGCACGATCCCTGAAAACCTCGATTTCGTGGGTCCGGCCGATGGTAGCCTGTTCGGCCGCCAAACCCAGATTCGCTACACCAATGGTCCCTGGATGATCGCTGCTGAAAACCCCGAAACCACAGTCACACCCTATGGTGGTGGCGGCCGTATCGTTGCGGATGACAATAACGTTCCCGATTTGGCAGTGCGGTATAACAGGAAAGGTGACTGGGGCACATTCAGCGCGGCTGTTACATTGCGGCAATTGGCTTATCAAAACAATGCAGCGGGAATCGACGACACGACTTCAGGTTACGGCGTCAGCTTGACGGGTAAATTTTTGCTCGGCGAGCGCGACGACTTTCGCTGGCAGGTCAACACGGGTAGTGGCCTGGGCCGGTACATTGGTTTGAATACAACCAATGGTGCGGTACTGGATGCAGACGGAGATCTGCACGCGATTGATGTAAGCGGTATTTACGGGTCCTACCGCCACTTCTGGAGCAACAAATGGCGCAGCAACCTGACCCTTAGCTACCTGACGATAGATAACGATACGGATCTGACTGGATTCGGAGTAACGAAAGATGTTGGGAGTATCCACGTCAACATGATCTACGCCCCGCAGCCCAAGCTTACCTTTGGTCTTGAATTCCTTTACGCAGAGCGTGAACTTGAAAGCGGTGCTGACGGCGACCTGACACGTCTCCAGTTCTCAGCGAAATATGCTTATTGATATTGAGGAGTGACGGCCTTTCAAAAGGCCAGGCAAGGGAAAACGGGCCACATGCGTGGTCCGTTTTTTTGTTCGGCAACACCTATTTGTCAATTGTGTATGAGATATCCAGGCCGGTCTCGCGTTGCCCGGATGTCACCTTGACCCCGAAACCCTTGTTCAGGTCATAGCGGGCACTGATAACATTTTCATCCTCAAACAGACTGATTCCGTAGCTGACATATAGTTTTGGTGCTATGTAAGTGCCAACATCAAAACCACCAACACCCTGTCCCTGGTCAAAATCCGTACCGGTTATCAGCAGGGTCCAGGCACGGTCCTCGTTGGTAACGGGCACGGTATAGGCCTCCAGCACCGGGCGTTTTAATGTTCCAATGACCTGTACACCTGCGGAACGTATTTGTGTATTTCCATAGATCTCCCGCTCTGCCCTGATATTCAGCTGCGGGTTATCAGCGGGGACTTCCGGGAAACTGATATGTCCGTTATTGATTTGCAGCACCGGTCCATACACATCTACCTTGCCCTGTAATAAGTAGCTGCCCTGTGCCAACGGTACGGGATCACCGCTCCAGTTAAACATGACACTACCGCTGATATTGGTTTCTACACCGGGTACCTGTATAAATACATCATCACCGAAAGCCACCTCCAGTTGACCATATACCCGTTTCTGTCGGGCGGTTTTGTCGGCATCAGGCTCCGTTCCCACGCCATCTGTTTCAATGACCAGGTCTTCACTGTCGTTGACCGCACCCAGCAGCAAATTGGAAGGTGTCAGACGTGCGCTGGGAACCCTGATATATCCGTTGATATCCATGCGTTGCGGGCTGAACGCGAATTTGAGGTCTGTTTCAGTTTGAATTTTCAGTGCGTCAGTATTGATTAATAAAAGCTGATCACCTGAAAAAGTTACATTTACCTGCGGCTGTTCAATGTCCTCAAAAAGTAAAGTGCCTTCTATTGAACCAATGCCCTCTCCGGCCTGAAACCGTCCTTTGAAACTACCCCGGTCACGCTGCTCCACCTGGCCCTCGAATTCAATATTTTCCAGCTTCAGACCAATGGGGGCGTAGTTAAAAAGGCCATTCGAAAACTTAAAACCTCCGTCGAAGGCTGGGTCTGCCAGTGTCCCTCCAAGCTGGATATTTGAATCAAACCGACCACCGATTTCATCCACACCGGGCAAAACCAGCTGCCCGATAAGCTTGATGTCATCCAGCTGGGTCACGGCACGTCCCTTTAATATCCGTGCTCCGTCCCCGATGATATCCAGAACATCAAAATCGATATCAATAAAACCGCTGCCGGGAAACTCAAGGTCCAGTACACCGGATTCAAGGTTGCCGTTTTGCAGGGCGAAAGCAAACTTGCCCTCGCTGGTTTCTGCCAGCAATTCACCATCATCCAGATCAATGATGCTGCCGGCCGTGATACGGAACTCTGCACCACCGGTCGGCGCCTGGTTTTGTGCTTGAAACCATTCCATGCGACCTTCAAGCAGTTGCTCAAAATGGACATCCAGTTCCAATTTGTCCCGCAAATAGTCAATCGGAACCGTGATGGTGTCTGCGACCAGGGACCAGTCTCCGGAGGTTTGATATTCACCATTCAGACATAAACCGGCACCACCGTCTTCACGCAGGCATGCAGGCCCCAGCAACACAGCTTCAGGTGACCATTTAATCGCTGCCGGTTTCGACAGACTGAGAATGTATGTCTGTTTGAGACCTACTTCCAACTCATCAATCGTACCAGGCCAGGTAGTGTTTAATGGTTCACTGGCGTTCTCCGGCACCACGGTCATTTTCGTACCCAGGGTAAAATCTTCCCCGGCAAGATCGAGACGCAGTTTGTGCCTTTCACCCTCGGGACTGAGATTCAAAGATACTTCATCCAGCAACAGATCCTGATAACCCACTCCCAGGGCATCCAGTTGCAGCGCCGGTATCAGTCCCGCCCCATGGGTGCTGACGGAAACTTCCCGGATGTAATAGCCGTTCCATGCCAAATCCAGTGCTTCAAGTTGCAGTTCAAGTGCTTGCTCGTTCGGGTGGCTGGAATAGCGCGCCTCTGCCTCAATGCTGCCGCTCGTCCCTGGTAGCAGTGCAGCGTGTAATTCACCGCTGAATTTCATCGAGATACCTGCGGATTCTGTAGCATTACCGTCCAGCAGCAGCATGGCCTTGTCTGTGCGGATGTCCACATGACTGAACGTCACATTGTTGCCGGTGATGATAAAATCGCCACGGGCGTTGATCGGAATACCACGAATCTGGCCCTGCAAGGATGCCAGCTTTATTTGCAAGCTCTCCGCCTGGCTGCTGGCATTTATTTCAAGTTCGGCATTCAACTGCCCTGGCCACCCGGGCAGTAAGGGCTCAGGGTTGATATCCTGGGTGCGAATGCTTGCATCCCAAATCAGACCATCTGTCCAGTCGGCACTGGCCTTGCCACTCACGCTACCACCCAGTACTGCACCGTCGGGTATGGTTAAACGAGCGGAAGTCCGTCCGCCCGCACCGTGAATTTCAAATCGACCCCGGGGATAATCACCCAATTGAAGCTCTGCCTCACCATTGCTTGTCCATTGATCAAGGCTGCCGTTTACGCTCAACCGGCCCGAAGCACTTGAGAATTCAGCAGTAGCTTCCGCCAAAGGCCAGCTAATACCGGTCCAGTCAAGCTGTGCGTTGACCTCATTGGCTTTGATATCTATGTACGTCTTTATGTTGATAAGCAGATCGGTTCCGGGCCCGCTGAGTGATGCGCTGCTGATTTGTATAGCATTTGCCGATGCTGATCCGGAAATATCCAACTGCAATAATTTACCACCCACCTGCATACCATTTTCATGGCTGGAAAATTCGAACTGTACATTTCCCAGGTTCCCGGAAGACTCCAGTTTGAATGGCAATATCAAATCGGTTGCGCCCGCATCTCCCGTAACCTCATACCGGCCCTCCACTTCAGCAAGCAGCTCAAATGGAGGTTCAAGCTGTAAATTTCCATCGAGCCTGGCATTAATACCCGGTGCAATCATATCCAGTTGATCCACGACCAGTCGCTCATCCAGGCTTGCCTGGAACACAAGTGATTCAATAATATTGTGGGACGTTTCGTCACCCTGCCGAAGGGAGATGTTCGTCACTACGGCATTGTGCACTTTAAGGGCAACCGGTAACTTCAATGCGGCAAGTGCAGACTGGATATCCGTCGCGCCATCTACGCCCTCTTTGTGTCCCGCTGATGAATGGATGACGATTTCCACATCCCGCAAGCCCAGTGTTTGAACCTGAACGGACACAGGCCACCAGCCAGGTGCGGCTGCAATTTCCACATGAGCAACAGACACATCAACGCTATTGGACCGGTACTTTAGATCCCGGATAACAAAACCGGTAGCCAGATCACCATCCACATGGGCGGAGTGCACTGTACCTGCTGCCAGGTCTTCCACCTGGCTCCACAACCAGGCCGCACCGGATGCCGTGTGCAGTAACCAGTAAATTGAAACCGTCATCAATAACAACAGCGTTACCGGCAACCCCAATAACAAGAGTGTCTTGAATGACCGTGTCCTTATGCCGCTCATAACAACGGCGTCCCTATCGTCAGGTGAATCCGCCACGGTTCACCTTCCAGATCCCAGCCCTGTGCCACGTCCAGACGCAAGGCACCAATCACCGAGTACCAGCGCACGCCAAACCCGGTACCACGCTTCAGGTCAGGGTTGCTCCAGTCATTAAAGGCATTACCAATATCAATAAAAGCCGCAAGGCTCCAGTCCTCATGAAAATGGAATTCCACTTCTGCGCTTGCAGTCAGGATATTATTTGAACCCAGGCCATTGCTGTCCAGAATCTCAAACGCATAACCACGCACACTGCGGCTGCCACCCGCCCTGAAGCGATACAGGTTCGGCAAATCTGTAACTGAAACATACAGTTCACCTTCATCCGTGGGTACTTTCACCTCTTTGATATTTGCATTGCTGTAACCTGCTTCTGCCCGCAGCAAAAATTTCCAGCGATTGCCGGCAAGAAAATTCCAGCGACTGGACAGGTAAAGCTGGCTGTAATCAATATCTGAGCCCCAGCTTTCATTCGAGGTAAATATCCAGGCCCGCTCATGGTGACCAACGGTGTGAAAACCGGAACCACGGATTTCCGGCCAGTCCCAATCCATGCCAATCGCCAGCGAATTGCTGGTACTTTTGAGTAAGTTGTCAAAAGGATCAAGGTCAGCAAGACTTTGAGATTCCATTTCAACGTTACCGGTTTCTGTAAAGTCCCGTGTTTCATTCAGGTACTGGACAAATACCGTTTCGAAAAGCTGTTGAAAGCCACCCTGCATGTTCCGCACCCGGGTTTTGCCCAGCCTCAAGGAATAATCGTTGACGGTTCCACGCGCGATATCGAAACGATTTTCCAGATCACCGCTTGCCGAAACTTCCAGTGTCTGCTTTTCTGACTTCAACCCAAGGGAAGCTATCCAGAATTGCCGGGACTCGGTTTTACGCGGCAATCGATAATTGGCCTGCACGGTAAATTCATTGTCTCTTTGCTGCCAACCAATACCAACATCAAAGTTATCGCCACGGGGACTCAGCAGGTGCCGGCCCCAAATGAACTGCAGACGGGCCTGCGTATCCGTACCAAAACCGATCGTGCCCTGGTAGGTATTTTTCTTGCGCGGTTTGACGTTGACTTCAAGGTCAACACGGGGCGGGTTTGCAGTCAATTCACGCCGTTCAACGACCTCGATATCTTGAAAATATCCCGAACGCCACAGATCCAGTCTGAACTTCTCCAGCAAAAAAGTATTGTATGCATCACCCGCCTGAAAGCGTTGCAGGCTGTCCAGCACCCCGCTATCCAAAATATCCTGCTTGAATGTGACCTTGCCCATGACAGCCTGGTAACCCGTGTCCAGGACCAGTTCCAACCGGGCCGTATTGGCTACGGGATCAACGCGAATGACATGGTGGCTGAATTCAGCCTGTAAATATCCGGCCTGTTCCAATAATTCGACCGCATTCTGCTTGGCTTTGTCCCAGGCTTGCTGATTGAGTACCTGCCCTTCGCCAAGGGGAAAACCCGCATACCAGTCGTTCAACGATGCCAGGTCTTTGCCCGGACCTGTCAACTCAAGTTTGAGATCCTGCACCATGACCGGAGGACCGGCCTTTACATTAACCTTAAGCACCCATTTCCCGGCTTTCTTTTGTAGCGATTTCAACATTGACTAGCGGATGAAAATAGCCATAAGGGCGCATCGCATCTACCGCTGCAACTTCGGCGTCTGCAAGCAGTTTTCGCCGCAACCTGCTATTGAGCTTTGCACCACTGCCTATGCGGAAAGCCGAAACACGATTGTGGACATTGGTCAACATGGGATCTTCAACACCGGATACCACATACCTGACTTCATCAGCACATAGCGCCGCGGAGAACAGCGACAGGCAGATGATTAAATGTCGAAATTGGCGGTTAAGCGGCATAGTGCAGCACCACCCCTTAGTGGTGGTGATGGCTTACACCGTGGCTGCGATGTATCAAGCTGTGAACGATCATACCGATAATCAGGGCCTGGATCACAGACAGGGCGAAATCCCCCTCCAGACCCAGCACAATTTCTGAAAGCAGATATCCAACTATCGTTGCCAGCGAAACAAATCCAAGCACGGCAAAAGCAACCCGTTTGCCAAATACAGGTTGAACCATCATCCACAGCATCATGCCAACCCCAAAGCGGTGTATTACAATCGCAAGGGACAGGTTGCTGGTGGCAAGGCCATGACCAACGGTCAGTGCGGCGCCATCCAACATGGCGTGCAAGGCAAGCCCTGCCAGTGCCAGCAACAGGCTGACCAGGTGAAAGGTATGTGCCGCCCTCTTGATCAGGTGTTCCAGCAAGCCCGGTAACAGGTAACCGGCCAATATCAACGCAACAGACCAGTATCCAAGCTGCGCCCATGACTCCGGGATCAGTAAAAAAGCCATCAGAACAACCAGCACCGCAACAATCAGCGAATCAAATGCCTTGGCAACAAAGCCACCGTGACGCAACCACTGGTAAAGCATGGGTCCCGACGAACAATGAAATGATGGACAGAAGTAACAAAAAAAACCAACCGGATCGGAAAACGGCAAGCTTAACGGGCATACCGTAGAATTACACGCGCTTATTTCAGATGAAATCCATGCAGAACTGCCTTCAAGTGCCACGAATTGTTAAACTAGGCTGTACACTGTGTTATTCAAATTCGAGTAATGAGAATAAGCCGTTGATTTAATTGATATGGAAACAGGTCAAGTCCAAAAGATCATTACCGACCAATTTGCCGATCCCCGCTCGGCGGTGGATTTGCGCAAGCTGCTGAAAGTAGTCGCTGAACGTGCTGGTGCCCATCCGGACGAACTGGAACTGGCCCACGGTTCGAGTTTTATATACAACTATATAGAACAGGTACCCTACCTGCTGACCGTGGCCTGGACATCGGCCAGAAATGTTGGCCTGGAAACCGAGGTCAAATATATCCTGGAAATGGTTGAATCCTACTGGGCTGAAGATGACGACGTCATCCCGGACAGTCTTGGTATCGTTGGTCTGCTGGATGATGCCTACTGTTCGTTATCATCCATGCAAACACTATCGGACCTCTACCGGAAGCAGTCCGGAAAACATTTATTCCCCGATGACCTGACTGCAGCCAATAAAATCATGCACAAAATTATTGGCGAACCTTATACCACTGAGTTGGACGAAATCGTCAGCAAAGCAGTTGCAGACGCCCATATAAAAGAAGCGGTCGAGTTACTGGCAAGCCCTGAAAAGCAGCAATTGCTGAACAGCCAGGCAACCATCTGGAACCACGGCCCCGTGAGCGAGTTACCGGTTAGCCAGTTGAGTGGTTTGGGATTAACTGAAGATTAAACACAGGCACCGTCATCCCGGTAGTGCGCAGCAAGTATCCGGGATGACGGTGCCTCTTTCGGAGGTGACGACCTTATAACCCGGCAAAAGCCTCCCGCGTCAAATTCCGCGGTGCAGCCATCGGTGACCACCATATTATCTTCAATACGAATACCACCATAAGGTGTCAATGTTTCAACCTTATCCCAATTAATGGCAGCCACATCCCCATTCTCACGCCACTTGCGTAACAGGGGTTCAATGAAATACAAACCCCGGCTCGATGGTCAATACATTGCCTGCTTCAAGTGTCCGGGTCAGCCTTAAAAAGGGGTGACCTTCAGGACGCGGGATGGGGGTTCCATCCGCATCGGCGATCAGGCCGGCGACATCATGGGTCTGTAAGCCCAGGTAGTGTCCCAGGCCATGCGGATAGAAAACAGCACTCAAACCGGACTCTACAGCGGCTTCAGCCGAAGATTTAATGATGTTGAAGTCCTTTCAAAATGCCGGCAATTTCCAAATGCGTACGCAAATGCAGGTCACGGTAATCCAGGCCTTCAACAACTGCCGCGCATAACTGTTGCTGCATGTCATCCATCGCATTAATCATATCGGCGAACTCACCCGCCAGGGCCGCATAGGTACGCGTAATATCCGTGGTATAAGCATGTACCGTTGCACCTGCATCGATCAGGAATGAGCGTACTTCCGCCGGCACCTGTTGCTCGTGTGCCTGGTAATGCAAAACGGCACCATGGTCATTCAGGGCAACGATATTTCCGTAAGGTAGTTCTGCATCAACCAGTTGGATTGACATGCAATAACGCTGGTGAATGTCATACTCACTCAGGCCTTCCCGGAAGGCCTGCTCTGCCGCTGTATGTGCGATGGCGCCCAGGCGGGCAGCCTCGGCCATGCAGGCTATTTCATAGGGAGGGTCTTGCGTGTTCTTTCCAGGTGTATCCGGTTTAGCAAACGCGCCGGGTTCAACTGCGCTGCATCGACCGCCTCAACAAGACAGGCCGCGTCGCCAATATAAGCAGTCTGCGTGTTGATGCCGGCTTGTTTCCAGGCGTCGGCATTGCGCACTGCAACGACTTCGAATTCATCTGCCCACCAGGAATCAGGGTCTGATGGCGGCAAATACCAGTAATCATCCGGCTGGTAGTAGAACAATTTTGGCCGTCGCCCGGGGCGGATCAACAAGGCGCTGTCGTGGTGGTGTGTCAGAGGTGCCCACCACAGCAAATGGGGGTTAGAACGGAACGGATATTCATAATCATCAAGGAAACTGACCAGCTTGCTGCCGGCATGGATCAGTACCGCATCATATCCCTCTGCCTGGAGTGCGTTTTCCCAACGCTGCTGTAACTCTGCAACGTGTGCTTTGTAGCCTTCTGTAATGGTTTTCCGTCCACCCATTTTGATTGCCTCTTTGCTCATTAAACTTGTTAAAATAACGGATCGTTCCTTGTCGAAATATAAGCCAGAATAAAACCATGACTCAAACAACACCGCTGCGACTGTACAACACTCTCAAACGCGAAAAACAGGTATTTGTACCACAAGACCCGAACCGTGTAACCATGTATGCCTGCGGACCGACAGTTTACAACTATGCACACATCGGCAATGCACGCCCGGCGGTCATTTTCGACCTGTTGTACAAATTACTGTCAAGTCGTTACCCGAAAGTCATCTATGCACGCAACATCACCGATGTTGACGACAAAATCAATGCGGCTGCAGCGGAGCAAAACGTATCGATTGATGTTATTTCCGGTCGCTATAGTGAAGCCTATCATAGCGACATGGCGGCACTGGGTGTCGGCCTGCCCAGTATAGAGCCGCGCGCTACCGAACATATTCCACAAATGATCGATATGATCGAGCGGCTGGTCAAGAGCGGCCATGCCTACGAAGCGGAAGGCCATGTGCTTTTCTCTGTCGAATCATTTGAAAACTATGGATTACTGTCCGGTCGTGATGTCAATGAAATGATGGCGGGCGCCAGGGTTGAAGTTGCTGAATTCAAGCGGCATCCGGGTGATTTTGTGCTTTGGAAACCATCGGTAGATCCCCTGCCCGGCTGGGACAGCCCATGGGGATGGGGGCGGCCCGGTTGGCACATGGAATGTTCAGTGATGGCCGAGCAGCACCTTGGCGACACCATCGATATACACGGCGGAGGTCAGGACCTGGTTTTTCCGCATCACGAAAACGAGATTGCGCAAAGCGTCTGTGCACATGGCGGCAAGATCTTCGCCAATTACTGGATGCACAATGGTTTCGTCACTGTCAACAAACGCAAGATGTCCAAATCGCTGGGCAATACCCTGGTGGTGCATGAATTACTGAAACATACAAAGGGTGAAGTGCTGCGTTACCTGTTGCTGAGTGCACACTATCGCCAGCCACTGGATTGGTCGGATGAGACACTGACCCGGGTCCAGCGCACAGTCGACCGTGTCTATGGTGTTATACGCGATGCCAGTGAAAAATACGAACCACTACAGGCTGCGGACTCACCTTCCGATGAATTCATGTCAGCACTGCTGGATGATCTCAATACACCCGAAGCACTGGCAGTTCTCAATAGCGAGGCAAAGAGGCTGGCCAATGCAAGCAATGCAGAATCAGCACAGCAGGCCGCCGGTTACTTACTGGCAGCAGGTGACCTGATCGGATTGTTCCAACAGGATCCGCAAAGCTGGCTGGCCGGTGATACCGAAGGCCTTGATGATGCTTTGATCGATCAGTTGATCGAAGAACGGGACATGTCGCGCAAGGAACGAAATTTCGCCCGTGCCGATGAAATAAGGGATCAATTACAGGAAATGGGCATCACCCTCGAAGATGTTGCAGGTGCTACACGCTGGCGCCGAAGCGGCGAATAAAAAGGAATGAATGGAATGCACGACCCGCAAAAAGCGCAACAAGAGATAATCAGCGATTTCAGCCTGTTTGATAACTGGCTGGACCGCTATCAATACCTGATTGATCTGGGCAAGGCCCTCGAACCTCTGGACGAGGCCGAAAAAACAGATGACATCCTGTTACATGGCTGCCAGTCAAGAGTCTGGTTAATCATCGAAGGTGATGCGGATAGTTTAACTATTCGTGCGAATAGTGACGCAGCCATTGTTTCCGGCCTGATCGCCCTGCTAATACGGGTCTATTCAGGCGCTTCCGCCGAACAGATTCTAAATTCCCAACCAGAATTCATCGCCGCCATCGGCCTGCAACAGCATCTATCCGCAACCCGCGCCAACGGCTTACACGCCATGCTGGAAGCCATCTACGCCGCCGCCAAGTTTTACCAAGAAGAAATTTAGCGGGAATCGCCCATTTGTTTCTGGCGGATTTCCCAACGTTCCTGGGCATCAAGACACAGAGTTGCAATGGGGCGGGCCTGAAGGCGCTCGAGACCGATCTCTTCACCAGTTTCTTCGCAATAACCATAGTCACCTTCCTCAAGGCGAACCAGTGTTTTGTTGATCTTGTTGATCAGTTTGCGATAGCGATCACGAGTACGTAATTCGAGGCTGTTCTCGGTTTCCCGCGTAGCACGCTCGGCTTCGTCACCAACGTCCCTGACTTCTGTTTGCAGGTTACTGATGGTTTCGCGGGACTCTCCGACCAACTCGTCTCTCCACACAGTCAGTTTCTGTTTGAAGAACTCAAGTTGCTCAGCATTCATGTACTCTTCTTTGCCGGAAGGCTGGTATCCTTTGGGTAATTTTACTGTAATCTCGGTCATATACGGTCAAAAGCTCCTTGGGAAATCTGAGCAAATACTATGTAATCTATTGATTATTAGAATTTTTTATTAAATTCAAGCCGAAAGTCGACTAGATCAAGGTGCAGTGTTATATCCCAACTTGAAACAGACAGCAAGTATTTTTTATTTACAAGCCGAATAAGTCCTGAAATCATTAGCCATGAAAAAAATTCTTCTTGCCATCATTCGTGCTTATCAACTGGTGCTGAGCCCGTTTTTTGGGCCAGCATTGCCGCTTCACTCCAAGTTGCTCCCAATACACATCAGAAGCCATCCGGAAGTACGGCGCACTCAAGGGTAGCTGGATGGGTTTCAAGAGGATTATTCGTTGCCAGCCTTTCTGTGAAGGCGGGCACGACCCGGTTCCTTAAACCGTCACCCGACACCTCCTAACGCACCTTGACCTTGATAATCTCTTCCCCGTCCGCATCGCTTAAATGAACAGCACAGGCAATGCAGGGGTCGAAGCTGTGGATGGTACGCAGAATTTCAAGCGGTTGTTTTGGATCGTGCAACTGGTGGTTATCCTCCAGAGCGGCTTCATAGGCACCCGCCTGGCCATTGGCATCACGCGGGCCTGCATTCCAGGTGCTGGGTACAACTGCCTGGTAGTTCTTGATGATCTCATCCTCGATCACAATCCAGTGAGCAAGACCACCTCGCGGAGCCTCCATAAAACCAACACCCTGGGCCTGTTTGGGCCATGATGATGGCTCCCAAAGCACCTCGTTAAAGGTCCTGGTATCGCCTGCTTTTATGTTGACGACAAGATCGTTATACCAACCTTGCATAGCGTCTGCGATGATTTTAGTTTCCAGCGTTCTTGCCGCCGTTCGGCCCAGGGTTGAGAACAGGGCTTCCACAGGAATATCTAATGTATTCAGTGTCATATCTAACCAGTTCTTTGGTCTGCTCGTGGCCACTTGCATACAGCATCAGCACCCGTGCCAACGGCCCGACTTCCATTGCATGGCCCTTCCAGCGTGGTGATTTCATCCAGGAGTAGGACTGCTCTACATCCAGGTGTTCATAGGGTGGTTTTGGACCGGTGTAGTTCAGACTGGTCTCGCCCTCGTAGGGGTGTAAACCCGCATCTTTACCATCCTGATAGTCATACCATGAATGTGAAACATATTCCTGGATCTCGTCAGCGGCATTCATATCAACATCATGTATGGTGCCGAGATCACGATTCAGGATTGCACCGGCCGGTATCATGAAACCGGACGGATCATCCATGCCATTGGATGGAAAATCCCCGTAGGTCAGGAAATTGCCCAGACCCTCGCCACGGCTGCCCCAATCCTTGTAGAAAACTCGCAATCGCCAGCGTAAAGTCCGGAACATATACCTGGTCAACAAAGGTCTGTAGTTGACGGATAATATCCTGAACCTGTGAAAGCTTTTTGGCATTGATAGCGGAATCGGAATTCAGATCGATCGCACAGGGTACGCCACCAACAACAAAATTCGGGTGTGGGTTCTTGCCACCGAAAATGGTGTGTAAACGCGCTACTTCACGTTGCCATGAAAGTGCTTCCAGATAGTGTGAAACCGCCATCAGGTTAGCCTCTGCCGGCAGTTTATAGGCCGGATGGCCCCAGTAGGCATTGGCAAAAATACCCAGTTGACCGGACTCCACAAATCCTTTCAGTTTCTTCTGCATATCAGAGAAATAACCGGGTGATGATTTTGGATAATTACTCAAGGATTGGGCCAGTTCCGATGTGGCCTTCGGGTCGGCATCCAGGGCAGAAACCACATCTACCCAGTCCAGCGCATGCAGGTGGTAGAAGTGCATGACGTGGTCATGAATATACTGGGCACCCGACATCAGGTTACGTATCAGATCTGCATTTTTGGGTACCTGGTAACTCAGGGCATTTTCCACCGAGCGAACAGAAGCAAGGCCATGTACCAGGGTACAGACCCCGCAGATTCGTTGAGCAAATGCCCAGGCGTCCCGAGGGTCGCGACCTTTAAGGATAACTTCTATGCCGCGCACCATGGTACCTGATGAATATGCACTCACAATTTTATCGCCTTCCATTTGCGCTTCTATCCGCAAGTGGCCTTCGATTCGGGTGATCGGGTCAACTACGATGCGTTCACTCATAATCTGTTTTCTCTCTTCTTAAACATTCAGATAATCAGATAAAGACTGGTACTGCCACTCACATTCCGTATGTGCGGATTGTTGGCTTGAGTCATCGTCGATCAGCATGCTGGTGTGCGCCATCCTGGCACTCATGGCCGCTTGCCATGCAGGACCCCCCTGCCTTCGACTGCGCCGGCGGCGTACTCGCTGCAACCGCCGCACGGGCGACAAAATAACCCGCCTGATCGGACCAGTGTCCCCTCTGCGCCACAACGCGCATGATGGTCAAAAGTTGTTGCCCTTGCCGACTTTAATGCACCCGCCAGTTCATCTTCCGTGGCATCCACATCCGCCACGGTCTCAATCACGCGATCCAGGCGCTTATCCCCGCACAAAGCAAGAACGTGCTCAACAAACAGTGCTGCAACCTGCCTTTGTTGCACGGGATCCATGGCCTGGAGTGCTTGTCTGAAATCTGAATCATTGCTTATATCACTCATGACGTTTCACTCCCTTCCAGGTGTTCCGCAATCGTCTCGGTCAGGCTGAGCAGCGGAATATCCATGTTGTATTCCTCAAGCCCGTCTTCGAGGTGAATCCGGCAATTTGAACAGGCACTTAAAATGGCATCCGGCCTGACTTCATCAAGCTGCTCTTTCTTACGCTGGAAAACCTTCAGACGGATTTCGTCCGCACGCTCATTGGCACTCACACCCCCACCCGCACCGCAGCACCAGTTCATTTTGCCGCCATCGGGCATTTCAACAAAATTGTCGGCAAACATGTTGATCAGATTGCGAGGTTCATCAATAACCCCACCGCGCCGGGAAATCTGACAGGGGTCGTGGTAAGTGAGTTTTTTGGTTTCTTTACCTGAGATTTTCAGGCGGCCCTGTGAACGCAGATCATCCAGTACCTCGAGAATATGGCGTACTTTGAACAGGAATGGCCGACCGATCAGGTTTGGACCATCCCAGCGTATGGCCATATAGGCATGACCACACTCGGGGCTGATGACAGTTTTAACCTTGAGCTTTTCAGCCACATCAACAATGCGCTGAACCAGTTCGGCAGCTATATCAGAGGCGCCGATCTGTATGCCGCTATTGGTGGCTTCAAAAGCCTCGGATGAAATTGTCCAGCTGGAATTGGTCTGATCAAATATTTTAGCAACGGCTTCGATGAACTCAGGGAAATTCATAATTTCCATTGATGACAGCAGCAACAGGTATTCCACACCCTCGACATCAACCGGAATTTTCAAACCGGTATCTTCTTCAACATGCCTGATCTGTGCAGACAATGCCTTCCATGTAACACCCATCGGGCTACCGATCGTCACGGCACGCTTGGTTGCGCCAATCAGCCCTGCAGGCGCGTGGCCGGCCGCCACCATACCCTCGCGCGTCTTGCGAATCATCAGTGCTATGTCATTGCCAACGGGACACACCATTGAACAGCGCCCGCACAGGGTACAGCTGTCATAAACCAGGGTTTCCCAGTCTGTCAGCAATTTTTCATCAACCTTTTTACTCAGGCCGAGTAATTTTCCAATCCGGCCAACCAGGGTGTATTCAGATTTCCAGATCCGACGCAGGGGTTCGGTCTTGTTGATCGGCGTTCGCGTCGGGTCGCCCGTTTCCGTAAAGAAAAGGCAGGCCTGGGCACACATACCGCAATGTACACATGAGCTGAAAAATGCCGCGACCGTTGAATCAACCTGTTCTTTCAGGGCGTTGATGCCTTTTTCCAATGATGCACTCATGATGCAACCCCCCGATAACCGGAAATGGCGCCGTTATACCAACGGGCGAGAAACAAGGTGAACGAATGCATCAACTTGGTAAATGGAAATACTACCAGCAGCAATTCAACGCTCAGGATATGGATAGCCAGTAGTGTTGGTGCTGTAAATCCCATTCGATGAAAAGCCATGTAACCGGTCACCAGCGGTGCGATGGTCAAAAACCAGGTCAATATATCTTCGAAATTGGTCAGATATCGCATGACCTTGTTGGTCAACCTGTTGGCAAGCACCGCCAACATGGAAATAATGGTGACCACGGCAACAGCATCAACCACCGGGGTTGGCAGTGATGGCCAGCCAAAGCCGATAACATCCTTGATCAACAGGATGTGTGGTGCATAAAGAAAAAAGGTCACGAACAGACCAAAATGGAAGATATAACCAGCCACAATTGTGATACTTGAACGCTGGAATGTATCCCGGTCAGGGACCGTCCGGGTGACTATGGTTTTAAGGCCGCTGGACATCTCCGCTCCCTTGGCTTCGGCAAGGTTGGCCTTTCTGCCAAGCATAAGGATCTCAAAAATACGGATCACGACACCGGCAACAAAGATTATCGTTGCAATCTGGAGGCCTGGACCCCGCGCCCAGCTTAGAAGCTCGATTTCGGTCATAGTCTTTTCCTCGTGTTCACTGCTCCAGATCCTCAATAGTGATCTCGATATGGGCCTTTGTTGCTGGCCTTTTTCTTCGCCCGGTTCAAAGCACCCACAGCAAGCCCGGCGACAGTGGCACCGGCGGCCGTGTATACAATGGTCTGGGCAATATTTTCCGTCGGTAGTGACAATGCCCGGTAGAAACCACCGCCATCCCAGAAACCAGGTTCGGAACAGCCGAGACACGGGTGCCCTGCCTCAATGGGGAAGCTGGTGCCATTGTTCCATTTGGTTGTAGCGCAGGCGTTGTAAGTGGTCGGGCCTTTACAGCCCAGCTTGAACAGACACCAGCCTTTCTTTGCGCCTTCATCATCGAAGGTCTCTGCAAACAGACCCTTGTCATAGAATGGACGACGGTAGCAACGGTCGTGGATGCTCTGGCCATAAAATGCTTTGGGCCGACCCAGGTGATCCAGTTCCGGAAGTTCACCAAAAGTAAGGAAATGTGCCAGCACACCGGTAATAACAACCGGAATCGGCGGACAACCCGGGACATTGATAATGGGTTTGTCCTTGATGATTTCGCCGACTGATACCGCACCTGTCGGGTTTGGATCAGCATGCGGAATACCACCGAAGGTGGAACAAGTGCCGACCGCAATAATCGCAGCAGCACCCTTCGCGGCATCTTTCAGCATATCGACATTGCTGATACCTGCGATGGTTGAGTAACCGGGATTGCCCATCGGAATGGAGCCGTCAACAACCAGCAGGTATTCGCCATAATTCTCTTCCATCGCCGTTTCACGGGCAGCTTCGGCCTGTTCGCCGGATGCGGCCTGTAAGGTGTGATGGTAGTCCAGTGAAATCGCATCAAAGATCAGGTTTTCAAGTGTGGAGGTACTCGCGCGGGTCAGTGACTCTGTACAACCCGTACATTCCTGAAATGACAACCAGATAACCGAAGGCCGCCTGGCTTGTTCCATCGCTTTGGCAATAATCGGAATCATCGCTGGCGGCAAGGCCATCATTGATGCCGTTGATGCAAAATACTTCATGAAACTGCGGCGGGACACCCCCTGTTCTCGCAGTGCTTCGCCCAGCGTTCCTTTTACCGGGGTCTGCATATCCCGGGGTACATCTTTCAGAACTGCATCTTTCCGGGCTTTATCCTTCATCATGTGACCGTCTCCGCATGTAAAACGTTTTGTGTGTCCCCAGCTATTCAGCAAGCCTGTTACTGATCAGGGTAGTGAACTGTGAATTACCCGTCAGCTGCCATTCCTTAAGCAAATTTATGGCCTGTTCAACCACAACCGGCAATGCCTTCTGCACCGGTGGCGTTGGCGATGTGCCCCATTCAATACTTTTCGGTTGAATGCCAATCAATGCGCGGTTAACGGGAAGTGACTCCGTCAGACGCGCAATATCAAACAGATCCAGTAAACCAACTTCATGTGGACTGCGCCTGGCTGCACCCAGAAAGGCATCCATCTCAGCACCCACCATGGTTCGGACTGTACCGGGTGCCGAATTGAGTTCCGCAGCATCCAGAACGATGATGTTGCTGCAATCCTGCAGGTATGCCGCGAGTGAAAAACTGAGTGTGCCGCCATCGATATAGACGATATCCGGGCTGTCGGGGTAGATAGACTGGAGTTGATGCATGGCATGGATACCCGCACCCTCGTCGCTAAGCAGGGTGTTGCCTATGCCGAGTATAAGTGTATTAAAAGTATTCACCCCAGTGACCTGACCAACTTATAGCCATATTAGGGTAGTTGCGGACGTGACAAATTGACGCAGGTCAATATATTTTAATGAAAGCTAATATAAGATTGTATTCTCATAAATTTATCTTTTATGGTCACGGGGAGTGTGCTCCTCAAGCTGTGGAGCTTAAATGTGTTTAGTGTCATTTTTCTCGGCTTTCTTATCGGAATGCAACATGCGATGGAGGCTGATCATGTAGCTGCTGTTGCATCTCTGGCCAGCCGTAACCGATCGCTTGGGGAGACTGCAAGACAGGGGGCTGTCTGGGGCGTGGGTCACGCCCTGACACTTTTCTTTTTCGGCGGCCTGGTACTGATGATGGACGCGATGGTTCCAACACGCTTTGCCCAGATGCTGGAACTTGCTGTCGGTATTATGCTGGTTTTGCTGGGGCTGGATGTGCTGCGGCGTTTGATGCGGGAGCGCGTTCATTTTCATCTGCACCGGCATGGGGAAACGGTTCACTTCCATGCCCATACCCATCAGTCCGGACAAGCCCACGATGCGGAGAAATCCCATCAACATGAACACCCTAAGGCATTTCCATTACGGGCGCTGTTTGTAGGTATGACCCACGGAATGGCAGGCTCTGCTGCGCTGATAATCCTGGCTATGGACAGTGTTCACTCTCCGGCCCAGGGGATTCTCTATATCGCCTTATTCGGTTTTGGATCCATCCTGGGGATGGCCATACTGGCCACGGCCATCAGTCTGCCGCTGAGATATACGTCCCGCAGTTTCACCTGGGCTCACAATGGACTCAAAGCGGCGGTGGGGATTAGTGACCATCGGTCTTGGCAGCATGCTGATCTATCAAATCGGGATTACCCAGGGCTTGCTGATCTGAGACAGGGTTAAATCCCACGATCAGGGCATTGAAACGGAGTACGGCGCCAGGCGGCGGTACAAAGACAATTCCAGGCGGCGCCCAAGACCCAATACGGTTAGAGTACCCTCAAAAATTGCAACACGACGCTGATGAAGCTGTAGGTATTGGGTTGACAACCCGGCAGGTTCACCACGGTTTTGTCCGGTAAAATTTCCGAGACACCAACCGCCCCGGCGGGGATCGAGCCATCAACTATCAGAGTGACACTCATCCTGTATGTCAATTTGAAACCTGCATGATTCAGATCAAGGGTTTGTAGAGGAACATATACTAGTGTGATTCGTGTTAATTACTTTTAAAAACTGGAATAAGCAAAATGTGTCTTGGAATCCCCATGCAGATCCGCGAAATAGATGGCTTTTTGGCCAATTGTGAAGCCAAGGGCGTGCAGCGCGATGTCAATCTGTTCATGATGCAGGAGGAACCACTGGCAATTGGTGATTTCGTTGTGGTTCACGTCGGTTATGCAATACAAAAAATTACACCGCAAGAGGCGCAAACCGCATGGGAGCTTTACGATGAAATGCTCAATGCAGAACACCCGGCGGGCCCGGTTGTATAGGCGATGCACGAACTTTCCATATGCCAGGCACTGCTGACACAAGTCGAGACGATTGCCAATGAAAACCATGCATCACGGGTCACCGCCATCCATCTTGGCGTGGGTCCGTTATCGGGTGTAGAAGGGGAATTGCTGAAGAGTGCTTACCCCCTGGCGAGCGCTAGTACAGTTGCCGAAGGTGCCGAGCTACTAATAAAATCAATGCCGGTTTGTGTACTTTGTACAAAGTGTGGAAAGGAAAGCGAAGTAAAACCCAATCGCCTGGTATGTGGTCATTGTGGTGACTGGCGCACCAAACTGGTCTCCGGGGATGAACTCTTGTTGGTGCGCGTTGAACTGGAAAAACCGAATGTGCCAGACCCGGAAGCCGTACATTAAACCTGTGAGGCTTCACAGAAAAGTAAATATCAGGAGCTACTTATGTGCGATACCTGCGGATGCAATATAACCCAGGGTAATAAACATCTGATCTCACCCGGCGGCAAGCTGGAGAAAACAGAAAGTGGCCGCGAGGCCGTCACCGTGTTACATAACCTGTTGCACGAAAACGACCACACTGCCCATCACAACCGCGAACATTTCAACTCGTATGGCGTAACGGCCATCAACCTGATGTCATCACCGGGTGCCGGCAAGACAGCACTGCTGGAAGCGACCATCAAAGCCGTGGGGGATGAATTTCGCATTGCGGTTATTGAGGGTGACCTTGAAACCGAGAACGATGCCGAACGCATACGCGCCCACGGTGTAACCGCCATCCAGATCACCACTGGCAGCGCCTGTCACCTGGATGCGCACATGGTGCATGACGCTCTTCATCAACTCGACCTTACAGAATTTGATATCGTCTTCATTGAGAATGTTGGCAACCTGGTTTGCCCGGCAAGTTTTGATCTCGGACAGCATAGCAATGTCGTGCTGTTATCCGTGCCTGAAGGCGACGACAAACCGGCAAAATACCCGGTGATGTTCCGCACTGCTGACCTGGTTTTGCTCAGCAAGGCAGACCTGTTACCTGTACTGGATGATTTTAGTCCGGAACGCGCAGAAAAATACCTGCGTAACCTGGCCAGCCCGGCACCGATGATCCGCACTTCGGCCAAATCGGGTGATGGTATAACTGACTGGCTGGACTGGTTGCGTGAAACCATCGAAAAAACCCGGCTTGCATCACAGGATACAGCGCTGACTCAAGCGCACCATCACCATCATCACGATTCAGTGCCCTCCAGACCAAAGTAGCCATGACTTTAACTGCCAACCAGTGGTTAAACCGTATTCGTTCGCTACCGCTTGAACGCACCGTCAAGATCATGAATGTATGCGGTGGGCATGAACGATCCATCACCATGGCAGGCCTGCGTAGCGCCCTGCCCGATCAAATCGAGTTAATCCCCGGGCCCCGGTTGCCCGGTTTGTATCTGCCCCGAGGAAGACGTGTTCGAAGCGATTCAACTGGCCTTGAACGAAGACATCATTCTTGTCGCTTTTGGCGACATGCTGCGCGTTCCGGTGAATGTAAAAAAGAACAAAACACGCACATTGGCTGAGGCCAAGGCGCAGGGTGCTGATATTCGTCCGATTGCTTCACCCACCGAAGCCGTTAAAATTGCAAAACAAAACCCCGATATGCCCGTCGTATTCTTTGCTGCCGGTTTCGAAACAACAACGGCACCGGTGGCAGCCATGCTGGTTGAAGGTGTACCGGACAACCTGTCTGTTTTGTTATCCGGTCGTCTGACCTGGCCTGCTGTCGCCATGTTGCTGGATTCCGGTGAAGCGGGATTTGATGCACTGGTTGCCCCGGGCCATGTAGCCACCGTGATGGGGCCGGAAGAATGGCAGTTCGTGGTGGACAGACACAACATGCCGGCTGCCATTGCAGGATTTACAACAGAGAGCCTTCTGGCTGCAATGTACTCTGTCTTGCGCCAGCTGATCGATGGTCGTTATTTCCTCGATAACTGCTACCCGGACCTGGTGCGCAAGGGTGGCAACCCTTCCGCCAGGGCACAACTGAAGAAAGCTTTTAATGTCGGTGATGCAAAATGGCGTGGTGTCGGTATTATCGCGAACTCCGGTTATTCCATCCGTGATGAATACCAGCAGCACGATGCACGCAGACACTTCCCGGATTATGCCGATGATGCACGCAAGCGGGCCGGGGAAATGCCACCCGGTTGTGATTGTGCCGGGGTCGTGCTCGGTAAGATCTACCCCAACGAATGCCGTCTGTACGGCAAAGCCTGTGTACCGCGCAATCCAATAGGGCCCTGCATGGTATCGGATGAAGGTGCCTGCCGGATATGGTGGGCCAATGGTATGCGGGAGGCTGCCGTACAAAAAGGCAGCGGAAGACCGGTTAGTCTGCCAATACATGAGCGAATCAAAGCAACAGCAGGCCAGGAAAATCATCCTGAGTGGTGTGGTCCAGGGTGTTGGATTCAGGCCCTTCATTTACCGTCATGCACAAACACACAATCTGCAAGGCTGGGTGCGCAATTCATCAGGCCGGGTTGAGATGCATGTGCAGGGCGAACTACATTACCTGGATAAATTTGTAAATACATTGATCGACAGTGCCCCTTCCCTGTCGCGACCGAAAGTTGAATCAATTGGCGAAACTGACTGCTCCGACAGCAACGGTTTTTTGATACTGCCAAGCCTCGCAGATACCGATGCAGACATTCACCTGCCGGCCGACCTGTTCACCTGCGACGATTGCCTGCGGGAACTGAATGACCTGCAAAAATCGCCGCTACCGTTATCCATTCATCAACTGTACACAATGCGGTCCGCGTTACACGCTGATCGAATCGTTGCCATATGACCGCCCCAACACCAGCATGTCCGGCTTTCCATTATGCGCAGCCTGCAATGCCGAATACACCGATCCCATGAACCGGCGCTACCATGCCGAGCCCGTGGCCTGTGCCCAGTGCGGACCCGAGCTGAGCTACAGCGAAGCTGGAAAGAGCCTGCTTGCAGGCAATGAGCCCTCACTCAAAGCGGCGCTTGAAGCATTGGCTGACGGAAAAATACTGGCGATTAAAGGCATAGGTGGTTACCACCTGGTCTGCGATGCCCGCAATGATGATGCTGTCAAGCAATTGCGCAAAACCAAACCGCGTCCGCACAAACCGCTGGCCGTGATGTTTCCGGCACCTCCTGGCGATAGCCTGGCAAGCGTCAACTTGTACCTGATTCCGAATGAAATCGAAGCACAACTGCTCATGTCACACGCACGACCTATCGTGCTGATACAAAAGCGCCCGGGCAATGACCTGTCAAGCGTAATCGCACCCGGTTTGAATGAAGTGGGTGCCATGTTGCCGTACAGTCCGCTGCACCATACCCTGTTAAACGATTTTGGCGCCCCCCTTGGTGGCAAGCTCGGCCAATATCAGCGGAGAGCCCGTACTGACTGCGAATGAAGATATCGAACAACGGTTATCACATGTTGCCAATGCCTTTTTGCACCATGACAGGCCCATCGTGCGGCCTGCGGATGATCCCGGTATTTCGCGTCATCAATAAACACGCAACACCGATACGCCAGGGCCGCGGTCTTGCGCCGGTCGAAATTGAACTACCGTTTGAGCTTGAATCACCCGTACTGGCAGTGGGTGCACATATGAAGAACACCGTGACACTGGCCTGGCAGAACCGGGCCGTGGTATCACCGCATATCGGTGAAATGGACAGCCCACGCAGTTTGCAGACCTTTGAACAATGCATCATCGATCTGCAAGCCCTGTACCAGGTCAAAGCCGAACACATCGTCTGCGATGCACACCCCGGTTATACCCCGACACGCTGGGCGTACCGGCAGAATCTGCCGGTGGACAAAGTTTTTCACCACCATGCGCACGCATCAGCGGCGTATGTAGATGCCCTGCGGAACGACGAAAACCTGGGACAACATGCTGGTGTTCACCTGGGACGGTGTCGGACTGGGGCCGGATGGCACGCTTTGGGGCGGGGATGCCTTACTGGGAAAACCCGGGCAATGGCAACGTGTTGCAAGCTTCCGGCCCTTCAAGTTGCCAGGCGGAGAACGTGCCGGTCGTGAACCCTGGCGCAGTGCAGCAGCAATTTGCTGGGAAGCCGGACTGGAGAAGGTGAGACAAGGTGAGACCGGGAAGAAGGTGAGGCCGGGATCCGACCGAGAGGCTGGCCTGGGCCACCGGTCGAGAGAGTGGCCTGGGCCAGCGGGAACCGGTCGAGAGGCTGGCCTGGGCCAATGCCCGCTGGATGAAGCATCCGACCCATTGCTTTACAGTTTCTGGCAACAGGGCATGAATGCACCACAAACAACTGCTGCGGGGCGGTTGTTCGACGCCGCAGCCGCACTCTGCGGCGTATGTTCAAACGCTAGCTTCGAAGGCCAGGGCCCAATGCAACTGGAAGCACTGGCAGCCAGGCACCGTCTTCCCGGCGAAAGCCGGGACCTCCTTCCGCCTACCATGATCTCAGATAAAAATCCCTTTAACCAACAAAAAAGGAATATACACTGCAGACTGGGCCCCGCTAATACCCATGCTGATGGATACATCACGCCCGGCCACCGAACGCGCCTCCCGTTTTCATCTATCAATGGCGCACGCATTATTACAACAGGCAAAACAGCTACGGGCAAGACACCGGTGTAAATTCGGTTGGCCTTGCCGGTGGCGTATTCCAGAACCGTGTATTGACAGAAAAGAGTATCGAACTGCTGGGTGGCGAAGGTTTTGAAGTAACACTGCCTTTATTGATGCCTGTCAATGACGCAGCCATCAGTTTCGGGCAGATTGTCGAATACGGATACAACAGAAACCACCGAGAATAAAAAACCATGCAAGACACACACATTTCACTGGCACACGGCAACGGCGGACGTTATATGCGCGAGCTTATCGAAGAACTGTTTGCCCGCCACCTTGCCAATGACGCACTGGATGTACAGGTCGATGCAGCAACTATTACCCTGGAGCAGGGACAAGTGGTTTTCAGCACGGACGGCTTTACCGTTCAGCCCCTGGAATTCCCGGGCGGCGATATCGGCTCGCTGGCCGTACACGGAACGGTAAATGACCTGGCCGTTGCAGGGCTCCATTCCAAAGTATCTCAGCCTCAATGCCTTCATCGAAGAAGGTCTGGAAATAGCACAACTCGAACGCATCATCATCAGCCTTGCCAGTGCGGCCAAACAAGCTGGCGTAAAAGTCGTGGCGGGCGATACCAAGGTGCTGAGACGCGGTGAAGGCGGCGGTTTGTATCTCGCCACAACCGGTATCGGAATCAAGGACCCGGGATTGAACCTGGGCCTGGACAAAATACGTGACGGTGATGTCATGCTGGTCAGCGGTTCAGTCGGTGACCATGGCATCTCGGTATTACTGGCCCGTGAGCAATTCGGACTGCGCGGCGACCTGCAATCAGATTCAGCCAGCGTGCTTCCGCTCACCCAGGCGCTATCCGGAATGGACGGTGTACGCTTTATGCGTGACCCGACACGCGGCGGACTGGCAACCGTTTGCCACGAACTCTTGCGTTCAACCAACATGGGAATCCGAATCGATCAAGCAAACATCCCTATCAACGACCCGGTTCAATCCGTCTGCGACATGCTGGGATACGACCCACTATTTCTAGCCTGCGAAGGCCGGGTCGTCGCCATCGTTGATCCGGCGCAAGCAGAGCAGGTATTAGCCAAATGGCAAGCACTGCCTGATGGCGCCAATGCAGCAATCTTCGGCAAAATAGATGCAAACCTGTCACAGGTGGTGTTGGAAACCGACCTTGGCGGCGAGCGCATCCTGGAAGAACTCGAAGACGACCCTTTGCCGCGTATTTGTTAACACCCTCCAAGAATCCCCAGGCGCAAGCCGGGGTGCGGGCACCTTCCCCTGAGACTGTGAGCCGACAGGACGTCGGCGCTCAAGCGCCCCATGGACGGGCTTGCAGCGTGTCTCAGGGGAAGGTGCCCGTAGCCCGGCGTTCGGTTGGCACTAGTCTTTCAGGATTCGATTGGGGGTTCGCCGGAAGCTGGATGTTCCTCCCAAGACACGCTGTGAATACTTCCCTGTACGCTCA